>RCNF010001577.1_pt1 | contig 12069 bp, 12 predicted proteins | sample 2041311 | NCBI WGS metagenome assembly RCNF01 (sample SAMN09708228, study PRJNA481090) | Marine sediment metagenome, whole genome shotgun sequencing project. | biome: marine sediment; feature: ocean; material: sediment; isolation source: Sewage treatment plant 2 marine sediment (STP2) ... | reverse complement strand
TAATTAAATTATGGACAGTCTTTTTCTTTTAACTATCGGATTTATTTTTCTCGGTGCCTTGTTATCCAATGTGATGAAGTGGAGCAATAAAGACCGCGTATTGAAAGATTTGCATGATTTTCATTCCACGATTGAAATGCAAAATGGCAAGAAAGTGTGGGGTAAAACCAAAGTCTACGCGAATGGTATGGAGCTGCACTTTTCACGTTCGGCAACAAACTCTTTAGGGGATCCGATCAACTCATTCATTTTTTATGGTGATGATATCGATAAGATTCGTACCATTTTTAGAAACCATGGTGAGTTATCAAAAGATAAACAGCTTATTAGAACTAGGGAAGTTGCACGCGTTTCAAACCCCGATGTATTCCACCGGTCTTCGCGTAAAATTAGAATATTCTTTAATGTATTTAACGATGCGATCGGTGAAGCGCTTAATGTTTTTTTAAGCCGTATGAAAGGCTCGGGTGCTGGTGGTGTTTTATCTACACAGGGCGATTACATAAAAAAAATGGGAACCACAGCCTTGTCATCTAGCGGTAACGAGTACGACCCAATTCTCGAGTCGTATATCAATAAGCGCGTCGGGGTAATACTTGAAGATGAGCACGGCCACAACGAGTATTGTGGCTTTCTTAAAGAATACTCTTCAGCTTGGCTGTCAGTGTTAGATTGCAGCGTCATGCATGCACATGAGATTGATTTGGATGATTTGAAACGTCTTGAATTACAACGAGATATGGATTTTAACTATACCTTGTATGAGGAAAAAGAAGGCGTTTTTGGACTGGATGTGAAAATCGATTATTTCGGTAAAGAGCCACTAAAACTTATTGGTGTGAAAGGCGGGGATGATGATAAAGACGTCGCTGAAAGAACTCGGAACTACCAACACAAGTTGAATAAAACGCTTAAACAAGGTGAGTCACTCTCATTTAAACTCAAGAGATTACCGACTGAAACGTTTGCCGAGATGGATAAAACTCTATTGCCTTTATCGTTTGAAATGATTTCAGAAGCGCGCAGAGAAGGTGAGTTACCTGAAGACTATTTCACGCATCAAAAATTATTACCGGAGTTAAAACTAGAAATTGAATCGACCCATATTGCTGATGTGTATCTGCCTAGAAATGTTGCCATCGTTAGGCATAGCGCTGCTTAACAAAAATACATTGTTTGGCTTGAAAAGTGTTAGGTGTGTACCGTCATCTTGTGTTGTTCAATAACATCAGAATTAAAAAAGTCTCTTAATGAGTCACACGTTTCTTCTATGCGTTTCTTTCTCTTTGGGAATGCGATGAATTGAGCTTTTTTCCAGGTCTCGATTTCAATTTTCATGTCATCAGAGCTAAACATATAAATTGAGCCGCTTTGATTCAGGTGTCGCATGAACCAAGGCAGTGCGGCCTTGGTGATTTGATACGCTTCCTTCTTCTTAGGCTTTCCTTTGCTCTTTTCATCAATCCATTCATCGATAGCAATATCCAGTGTTTGCTGGCTAAAGACAAAACAGATGTTTGTACTATTGTTAGTGTTATTCATAGGTTATTTATCAGAAAGAAATAGTGCCGTATTAGTTAATGCGCCTTTAAGTATAGATTGAATTTTAAGCAGAGTGTAAAGCTGTTTATATAAATAGGATATTAATCAAAACAAAAAACACCCTCGCGAAGCATAAATTCTATTTACGTTTTTAAACAACAAAAACGTAATATCATTCAAAAGGTGGGGGGTGTCATTATTTATTATTTGTTGCCATTAAGACCACAAATTTCTTATTGCTAGCTATTGTCTGGCAATTTCCAAAAAGTTTCTTCAGCTTTATATGATAGGCAAGGTGTCTATTGCCAACTACCCAGAGTTCGCCATTCTCTTGGAGTTTTTGTTGGCTTTGTTTAAACATCGACCAGGCGATATGGTCTCCAACAGCATGCGCTTGGTGAAACGGAGGGTTGCAGAGAATTAAATCAGGTGCATTGCCTTGAAATTGATCGAGGCTGTTGCTGATAACAAACTCTGCATCATCACAAGTTTTGTCTGGCGTTTCGTTGATGTAATTGAGTTTTGCAGAAGCGACTGCAGAGTAAGATTCGTCAGTAAAGCTGATTTTGGCATTAGAGATCAGTTGTTTGGCGACAATTCCAAGTATTCCATTGCCACAACCTAAATCAATAATATTAGGCGCTTGCGTTGCGCTTTTTCTATCTTGGTTTAAATATTTTTTAATCGTTTCCAGAAAAAAGCGTGTGCCGATATCTAGGCGATCATTTGCAAAGACATTGGCAAGATTTTGTAACTGGATACCCGTTGACTCATCTTTGATAGATTTTGGGTAGGGCGAGATAACAATTTCTTGTTGATCATTTTGTGCATAAATCAAACGCGCTTTTTTAGTCGCACGTGATGTGGTCGTGGTGCCAATAATCTTTTCAAAAAGTTTTAGTGTTGAAGTATGAATATGTTTACTCATGGCTGCGCCAATAATCACGGTTTTAAGGTGAATATGAGGCTTTAGCCGGCATAATTGATCTTCTAGTAATGATAACGTCTTTGGTATTTTAATCAGAACCAAATCGTAAGTGGTATCTAGCTCTTCCGTAGATGGAATCAATTTAGGTAACGTTGATATTTGATTCAGAGAAAAATTATGACTTGTCGCAAGGTGTGACATAAAAGAATCAGACCAGCTATGAATCGGATATTCACTAAAGGCTGCCGCCAAAGCGCCAAATGAATCATTGGCTATAAGTGGGGGGGTGACTAATAATTGAGAATAATCAGCTGATACCGTTTGTATCAGGAGTTCATCCGCCGCATCCCATGCACGTAGAGTGTCGTTTTTAATTTTGGGTAGGCGTTCTAGTTGTAATTCACCAGAATGAGCTTTTAGCTTTTCCACAATTGTCCTTGACGGTCGTAGCGAATTATTGACCGTGGGATTGTAGTCTAAAAAGTTGGAGTGCAGGCGATTTTTATAAATCACGCACAACACGGAAACCCAAATTGGTATCCATTTCATCATATAGTCGTTTTTTTCTAGAAGCGCTACGTGCATGTATCGCTTCATCGAACCATGAACCACCTTTAGTGACAATTGCAGAACTGATGAAATTAGAATCCAGCTGACCGTCTCGATTGCTATTCACATGAGAATCTCGCCAAGGCGTATCCGTAAATTCCCATATATTACCGTGCACTTCGTGTAATCCCCAGTTATTTGGCGGCTTACTGCCAACTTCTAGTGCTGTTGCCATGGGAGAGCACAGGGGTAAATACCAGCGTTTTTTCTTCTTTGCTTCGTTATATGGGAACAGTGAATGGAAGTGAACATCTTTACAGGTAACTTCATCACCGAAATGAAACGCTGTGTTTGTGCCAGCGCGAGCGGCATATTCCCATTCAGATTCTGTGGGAAATCGATAGTGTTGTCCGGTTTGTTCGCTCAACCATTCAATGTATAAAGCAGCATCAGCCATACGAATGTTAATGACTGGCTTTAGGCCTTCAGACCAGATTAAATCATTACGCAAAAACCACTCAGTATCTTCACGAAATTTTTCAAAATCATCCGCAGTAACGGCAAAACGACCAATCGCAAAAGGCTTGGTAATGTGTGTGTAATGCTGAGGATATTCTTCAATTGAATGGCCAAACTCATCGCGATTAGACCCCATCTCATATTGACCTGCCGGGATAATAGCTAGTTCTGAGCCTTGCCCGCCGAGCTTTAAATCATCAGCAAAGTAGGGGGGTAGCTGTAATTTTTTCGCAGTTTCCTCTTGCAGTGCTTTGACTTCTTTTTTATTAAGCTCGGGTATGAATTGTGTAGAATTTGAGGCATTAATAATTGACTCAGAATTAGTTGAAGAATGCATAATCAATAGACTGTATTAACAAATACTAATATTATCGCTTTACTCTTTAATAAAAAACAAGAGTTAGATCAAAAATAGGGAAAATTATTGATTCGAATTAGATTTTTTACATTTATTTTTTAGATTCATTTTCAAGAATTTTGCAAGAACCTTATGCAAGAGTTAAGGCAAGTGTGTACAATCGCGATTTTGGGTTTTATAAAATTCTAGATTATATCCTTGAGAGATGCAATTCGGATCCCCATAGTTAAGGGAACTCTGATTAACGTAAGTTATCCAGAGATTTCTTGAATAATTTTAAATATTGGAGTAACAGTGTATGCCTTGGAATGAACCAGGTGGCGATGATAAAGACCCTTGGAGTAAAGGTAAATCGAGTGATAGTTCTAATAATGGGTCTAAAGGAAGTTCGAAAGGAAGTCCTGCGGATAACATTGAAGATATCACGCGTAAAATGAACGATAAACTAGGCGGATTATTTGGCAAGAAGAAGCTAGGTAAGGGCGGTGGCCCAAGTAGTAGTGCTCTAGTAATTATCGGCCTTGTTGCTTTAGCTGCATGGCTAGCAACTGGTTTCTATACGGTTGACTCTGCGCAACGCGGTGTTGAATTCCGCTTCGGCTCATTTCAGGAGACTACACTTCCTGGCTTGCATTGGCATATTCCTTATCCGGTTGATGCAGTTGAATTAGTAGATATTGACCGTGTTCGTACTGCTGAAGACCGTACGCATATGATGACGAGAGATGAAAATATTGTCGATTTGGGTGTTACGGCGCAATACAAGATTAAGAATCCGGAAGATTACCTATTCAATGTATATCTTCCAGATTATGAGAGAAATCAATCGATTGGTACGCTTTTTCAGGTAATGCGAAGTGCGGTAAGAGAAATCGCCGGTCGTAACACCATGGATTCAATCCTGAAAGAGAATCGTGGCGCGATCGCACCTGATACTCGTGTTGTTATGCAGAAAGTATTGGATGATTACAAATCAGGTTTGGAAGTTATTAAGGTAAACGTCACTTACGCGGAAGCGCCAAAGCAGGTTAAAGATGCATTTGATGATGCTAACCGTGCACGTGAGGATCAGGATAGATTCAAAAACCAGGCAGAAACTTACGCTAACAGCGTTGTTCCTATCGCGGAAGGTAAAGCCTCTCGACTTGAAGAAGCAGCAACAGCTTATGAAAGTCAGGCTATCTCTAAAGCAGAAGGTGATGCTTCACGTTTCAGCCAGTTAGTTGCTGAATATGAGAAAGCACCTGAAGTAACAAGAAAACGTCTTTACCTAGAAACTATGGAGAGCGTTTATGAGAATACCTCAAAGATCATGGTTGATTCTAAATCAGGTAACAATTTGTTGTACTTGCCATTGAATCAGCTAAATATGAAACGACCATCAAATGAGTCTTCACAAGAATTTGACCCAGCAACTGCCGGCTTAGTAGAGCAGGCGATCAGAAATCAACGAGCGCAACAAAGTGGTAGTTCTCGTGATGGTGTAAGAAATGCAACCAGAGGATCACGATAATGAAAAATATAGTGATTATTGTTATCGCTGCTATCGTATTTATTTTTGCTACGGCAACTTATACGGTAGATCAGCGTGAAACTGCAATTAAATTCCGATTCAAGGAAATCGTTGAAACAGATATTAAGCCCGGTCTGCATTTCAAAGTTCCTTTTGTGAATACGATTGAAAAGTTTTCTAAGCTTATTCTTACACTAGATGCACAGCCCGACCGTTTCTTAACGGGTGAAAAGAAATATGTACAAGTTGATTTCTTTGTTAAGTGGCGCATTGCGAATGTCGATACCTTTTATCGTGCAACACGTGGTGATTTGAATCGTGCACAGAATCGTCTTGAAAGTATCATGAAAGATGGTCTTAGAAACGAATTCAGTACGCGTACCATCAAAGAAGCGATTACAGGTGAGCGCGGTGAGATAATGACTGCACTTCGTGAAAAAGCGGAACAGTCAGCTAAGCAATTAGGTATTGAAATTGTAGATACGCGCGTTAGCCAAATTGATTTTCCCGAATCTGTTAGTGAGTCTGTTTATGAAAGAATGCGTTCTGAAAGACAACGTGTAGCACAGGATTTTCGATCTCGTGGTAAAGCAGAAGGTGAAAAACTTCGCGCAATTGCAGATCGCCAAGCTGTCATTATCGAAGCAAATGCTTACCGCGATGCTGAGAAAATTCGTGGTAACGGTGATGCGAAATCTGCTGAAATATATGCCAATGCTTACCAGAATAACGCTGAGTTCTACGCTTTCTACCGAAGCTTAAGTGCATATAGAAAGTCTTTGGGTGATGGCGATATCATGGTGATTGAGCCAGATGCTGAATTCTTCAATTACTTTAAGCAGCAAGGCGGGAAATAGCCTGCTTGTACTTGTTTAGTACAGTTGTTTACACAATACATTTGCGTAATATATTTACGCAACTTATTTTACGTAATATGAAATTTACTGGTTATAACCTTCAATGAATTGGCACGATCTACTCAATGCGATTGCATTATTGTTAATTCTTGAAGGTTTATTGCCTTTTATAAAACCTGAAAGTATTAAAAAAATCTACCAAACCATGTCGCAAACCCCTGAAAGTTCCTTGCGCATGATTGGTTTGGCAAGTATCGTTGCTGGTCTTGTTTTGCTTTATATGAGTTAAAACTAAGCACGAAACGATGTATAAAATATTGTTAAATCTGGGCTAGCTAAAAGCGTTTTGTCTCAGATTCTTAAATACCCCATTATCTCTATTATGAAACAGAAGTTATGAATACGTGGTTACTTCCTGAGGGCATCAATGAGTCACTTCCTGATGATGCTGTAAAACTAGAAGCTTTACGTCGTCAGCTCGTAGATCTTTACGCATCTTGGGGTTACCGTTTGGTTATGCCTCCAATGGTTGAGTATTTAGAATCATTACGTGCTGGTATGGGCACTCAGTTAGATTTGCAAACATTTAAGATAACAGATCAATTAAATGGTCGAATGATGGGTGTGCGTGCAGACATGACACCACAGATTGCACGAATCGATGCGCATCGTATTTCTAAAGGTGATTCGGAAGCGGCAGTTAATCGTTTGTGTTATATCGGCACCGTATTAAGAACCCGTAGTGCTCAACAAGGTGGTTCTCGATCACCAGTACAAGTAGGCGCTGAGATTTTTGGTCACTCTGGTGTTGAGAGTGATTTCGAAATCATTTCATTGATGCTAGATACATTACATAGCATAGACGTGACTGATCTAGTGTTAGATCTTGGCCACGTTGGTGTCGTGAATGGTGTTGCAGATCATGTTGGTTTATCTGAAAATCAGCAGCAAAGCTATTTTGATATGTTGTCGCGCAAGTCTATCCCAGAAATTGATACATGGATAAAAGAGCAAGCTCTATCTGATTCTGATGGTGCGATGCTCAAAGCTTTGCCACTATTGAGTGGTTCTGATGAGGTGCTTAAAACCGCTCAAGAACGCTTGAAAGATGCAGGTAAGCCCGTACTAGAAGCGTTACAGCACCTTGAAAATATTACTCAGCTTGTAACGAGTAACTTTCCAGAAATTAAAGTTAATCTCGACTTGGCAGAAATGCGTGGTTATTCATACCATACAGGCATTACGTATACCGTTTACCTGCCGGGTCGTGGTGAATCTATCGCATATGGTGGACGTTATGATGGTATCGGCGAAGACTTCGGCAATAGTCGTCCTGCCATTGGTTTTAGTACCGATCTGCGCACACTTGCTTCTATGATGGAAGACCAAGAATTGAAGCGCAATGGTATATTGGCACCTTTTGTTTTGGATAAAGAACTAGATCAAGTTATTAGTGAATTACGCCAGCAAGGTGAACATGTAATCAGGCAGTTAGATGAGAATTCTACTGTTACTCCTGAGCAGCAGGGGTGTAATCGAATTATTGAAAAACAAGGCGATGACTGGAAGGTTGTTACAAGTTAAATCGCTTTAGCAGGTAAGCTATCTAGCTAAAGACTGTTAGATGCAATGTTAATAAATTTGTTAAAAGCTATATTCGAAAAAGTCAAAAGTCAAAAGTCAAAAGTCGAAAGTTAAAAAGTAAGGAATTGTGAAGATGGGAAAGAACGTTGTAGTACTAGGAACCCAATGGGGCGATGAAGGTAAAGGAAAGATTGTTGATCTACTGACAGAAAGTGCTTCAGCAGTAGTACGCTTTCAAGGCGGCCACAATGCGGGCCATACCTTGGTAATAGATGGTAAGAAAACCGTACTACACCTTATTCCATCAGGCGTTTTACGTGATGGTGTGGAATGCATCATTGGTAATGGCGTGGTGTTAGCCCCAGATGCATTATTAGAAGAGCTAGAAATGCTTGAAAGTGAGGGGGTGCCTGCTAGTGAGCGTCTTAAGCTTTCTGAGGGTTGTCAGTTAATTCTTCCTTATCACGTTGCCTTAGATATGGCTCGTGAAGCTGCACGTGGCAATAAAGCAATCGGTACGACCGGTCGTGGTATTGGCCCAGCTTACGAAGACAAAATTTCTCGCCGTGGACTACGTTTAGGTGATTTACTGAATACCGAACGTTTCACTGAAAAACTAAAAGAAGTGATGGAATATCATAACTACGCATTGAAGAATTACTTTAATGCCGAAGAAGTGAGCTACGAAAAAGTACTCGTTGAAAGCCTAGAGATGGCAGAAAAAATGCGTCCGATGGTGATTGATGTGCCACACACATTGCACAAATTACGCAAAGCTGGAAAGAACATTATGTTCGAAGGTGCACAGGGAACACTTTTAGATATCGATCACGGTACATACCCTTATGTAACGTCATCTAGTACCACAGCGGGTGGGGCATGTACGGGTTCTGGCGTTGGTCCAAAAGATTTAGATTATATCTTGGGTATCACTAAGGCTTACACTACGCGTGTAGGTTCTGGTCCTTTCCCAACAGAATTATTTGATGATACTGGTAAGCACATTGCTGAAGTCGGTAAAGAGCAGGGCGCAACAACTGGCCGTGATAGACGTTGTGGTTGGTTAGATGTGGTCGCACTTCGTCGTGCGATGGAAATCAACAGTATTACAGGTGTTTGTGTGACTAAGATGGACGTACTTGACGAGCTAGAAACTATCAAGATCTGTGTAGCCTATGAACTTGATGGTGTGACGATGGAAGTACCGCCAATCAATACGCCTGAGTTTGCGCGCTGTACACCAGTATACGAAGAGATGCCAGGTTGGCAAAGTAAGACTTTTGGTATTACTCAATACGACGATCTACCAGAAAAAGCTAAAGCTTATCTGACGCGTATGTCAGAGCTACTGGATACACCGATTGATATTATTTCAACGGGCCCAGATCGTGATCATACAATGATTGTAAGAAACCCTTACGAAGTTTAATCACCCAAAGCATTCATCTTTTACTGTGTTTTTTACTTTATCTTGGCGTTATCTTCGTGCTCGAATGGTCACATACTTTTGTATGCTCACATTCTGCGCGCGAAGATGCCTTGATCTACAGCAGAATCTAAACGCTTTGAAAGATTAAATAAATTTAGCTAAACCTAACTAATTATTACTCAAATGCGATTAGATAAACTCCTCTCAAGCTCCACTTCGTTTACCCGTTCACTAGCAAAAGTTGCGATCAAAAAAGGCAAAGTGAAAGTAGATGGTATCGTTGTCAAAAACCATGCTCAAAAGATTGCGGAAGAGGCGTTGGTTGAATACATGGGCGTCAGTATTAAAAAGCCGAAACCGCAATTCATTATGTTTCATAAACCTGCGGGTGTGGTTTGTGCCAATAGCGATGAAGACCATCAAACGGTGTTTGATGCGTTGTTTCTTCCGCGAATGGAAACTCTGCATATAGCAGGTCGCTTGGATATTGATACCACCGGTTTACTACTAATCACAGATGACGGCCAGTGGTCACATCGCGTTACCTCACCTAAACACAATCATGCAAAGAGCTATCTGATTGATCTAGACACGCCGATCACAGATAAACAAGTTCGGATTTTAACTGAGGGCGTTCAACTCAAGGGTGAACCGAAACGTTGTCTCCCGGCAAAAATAGAAACACTTTCAGAACTTAAGATCCGGATGATAATTAGCGAAGGCAAATACCACCAAGTTAAACGTATGATGGCTGCGGTGGGTAACCATGTCGTTAAACTCCATCGTGAACAGATCGGAAATATAAAGCTCGATGAAAGCCTCAAAGAAAACGAATGGCGCGAATTAACTGCTGAAGAGATAGAGCTAGTTTAGGCAGAATAAAAAGTCCCTAGCCGTAGCGCAGCGAAGACAATGTTGGAACACCGTGACGACGACCCGTAGGGTGAGGTTTTCATTAATCGAATTAAAAACCTCATAAAAGTAGGGGGGTGATCTTTTCTATTTTATGCTGGCTCAGGAGCTACTAATCCTTCCTGTTGCAACACACTACTTTGGAAAAGATCAATAAATCGTTGTTGATGTCTGCGTAAATACTTATCTTTTTTGTAGGCTATCTTGGTGGTCTCCCAAGGGAATAATTCACTTAAATCTCGCAATACCAAGTCACTGTCTTTATCCGGAAGATAGGTCATATTAGCAATCACACCGACACCCATGCCATTACGTACATAGGTTTTGATTACATCGGTATCCGCTGCACTCAATACGATTTGGGGTTTTAGGCCAGCTTTCTTAAAGGTTTCATTAAAGACTTCCCTGCCCGTAAACCCATGAACATACGTCACAATCGGGTAAGTACTCAGTAACTCTAACGTAATTTTATTGCTCTTAAGTAAGGGGCTGTCTTTGAGTGTGATTAAGCTTCTATTCCAGTTATAACTTGGCATGCTTACAAGGTCGCTACTCTGACTCAAGGCTTCGGTACAAATTGCAAAATCTACCTCGTCATGAAGTGCTTTGGTAACTAGTTGTTGTGGTGTTCCTTGATGGATTTGTAATTCAACCTCAGGGTATTCCTGGCTAAATGCTTTAATCACTGGCGGTAATATGTATTGAGCCTGTGTATGTGTAGCCCCGAGGCGCAACATACCTTCAAACTCATTGATATAATCGTGAGCGATTTCCAAAATACTATTGGCATTAGCCAATGTACGATAGGCGTACGCAACGATTTCTTCACCGACAGGGGTTAGCCCTGCTAAGCGTTTACCTTTGCGGATAAATAACTTAACTCCAATTTCTTCTTCTAGTCGGCTGATCTGTTGTGAAACAGCAGATTGCACAAGGTGCAGCTGATCTGCGGCCTGACTGATATTCAAATTATTTTCTACGACGGCTATCAACGACTTAAGCTGTTTCAAATCCATGGTAATTACCTATATCATAAAATATGATAATAAATTAAATTTAATCATTTTACGTGAATAAGTGTCTGCTGTAAATTTCACCCCAATACTTCATTCTTAGTTAGAAAAAATTGGACATTATTATGAGAGCTTCTACATCACCTTTAAAAACAACAGATGCGTTTATCTTATCTTTATTTGATGAAGATGACTTTATGACCAACCCTGATCTTTGGACTAAGTCTATTGCGGAACAATTGGCAGCGAATGCTGAGATTGAAGAGTTGACCAAAGAACACTGGGAAATAATCGACTTCATCCGTGATCGTTATATGCGTTTAGGTGCAATCCCACCAATGAGTAGAGTATGTAAAGCGTTTGGGCACGAAAGAGATGGCGTGCGTAAATTGTTTGGTGGATGTCTACAACTTTGGCAGATCGCTGGATTGCCTTATCCTGGTGAAGAAGCAAAGACATATATGGTTTAACTGTCGGTAAATAGTGGCCAGCCGAGGCCTCGCCGAGACAATGTTGAAGCGAAGCGACAACAGTCCGAAGGACGAGGTTTGCTTTTAATAAAATCAAAAAACCTCGTAAAAGTAGGGGGGTGACTTTGTCATCCCTTTTTTATTCAGTAGTACCTGTGTTCATATCTATTTCTTCTTAGGAGAAGGATTCTCATCCGTGCGGGTAAATGTTGCTAACAGCGAAGAATCATTCCTGAATTCCGCGAGTCCTTGATCATTTACACTTAGAAAATAGGTCTGTTTCTTATCTGGGTTTGTTGAAGGGGCACATTCTAAAAGTAGTTCCTTTTCTTTTGAGCCTCTCCAAAAACAATGCCAACTAGTTTTTTCTGGTTTTGTGCTGACAAATACTGCTT
>RCNF010001575.1_pt1 | contig 12071 bp, 8 predicted proteins | sample 2041311 | NCBI WGS metagenome assembly RCNF01 (sample SAMN09708228, study PRJNA481090) | Marine sediment metagenome, whole genome shotgun sequencing project. | biome: marine sediment; feature: ocean; material: sediment; isolation source: Sewage treatment plant 2 marine sediment (STP2) ... | reverse complement strand
AACATCAACATCAAAATAATACGCAATACCAGATGATACACCACCTAAAAACTTGTCATCGCCATCTCTAAATAGTTTTTTTCCTGCAGCTTTTCTTCTACTAGATGATAGACTATAACTTCTTTTAGTCTCCTCTGTAAAAAGCTCTTCATCAACCAAATAATCTTCAGGCTGTCCCATTACAGTAATAACCTCCTCAATATCAGATTCGCTCACCACTTGGCGTACATCTTTTACTCTTTCTGATAATAATTCGCCAATGCGTAATTCTATATCAGATATTATTTCGTCTCGTCCTTTAGGATCATCACTTAATGATCTACGAATCGCATCGATATATCTCTTTAATTTTTGATAAGCAACTTCATCAATATGAAAAAAGATTCCTCCTAGATTTATATTAACTGTCTTGTTCATTTTTTTGGTGGTTTTTTGCTAGTTACAATTTTTACTGCTGCTGTGAGTTCATTCCAGGTTGTATTCAATTCTTTTAAAAATAGAATGCCAGTTTCTGTTAAGGCATAGTATTTTCTTGGCGGGCCAGACGTAGATTCTTCCCATCGATAGCTTAACAAACCTGCATTTTTTAAGCGTGTAAGCAACGGGTAAATTGTACCTTCTACAACGAGCAGCTTTGCGTCTTTCAAAGTCGATAGAATCTCAGACGTATATGCATCACCTCCCTGTAATACAGAGAGAATACAGAATTCTAAAACTCCTTTTCTCATTTGTGCCTTTGTGTTTTCTATCTTCATAATACTTGTGTTCTTTTTTTAGTTCACCGTAAATAATGCTATGAGAACATTCATAACAAATACAATAATTGTGGTTAAAATTGAAATCATAATTGGGGTTTATTATTAAAGATTCTTATTTTATAAATTTAATTGTGAATGGATATTTATATGCTTCACCTCTACTTGCTTTTACTGCAGCTACAATAGTTAGTATAAATCGTATAAAAACTATAATAGCAACGATCGAGCCTACACTTAAAATTCCAAAAAGGTTATCAAAGCCCCAATTAAAATTTAAATGCCAATATTCTTTATTACTCTTTTGTAATACTTAATTTTGGTTAACGATTTCAGAAATACCGAAAATATGACATCAGAAGAATTTAGAAGCAAAGCCCATGAATTTGTCGATTGGATGGCGGATTACCTTGGCTCAGTGGAGGAATATCCTGTTAAGGCCAAGGTAAAACCAGGCGAGATTTATAATAGACTACCAGAAAATCCACCAGAGCAAGGGGAGGATATGGATGCCATTTTTAAGGATTTTCAGGATATTATTATGCCTGGCATTACTCACTGGCAAAGCCCTAACTTCTTTGCATATTTTCCTGCTAATTCAAGTTTCCCATCGGTACTGGCAGAAATGCTTACCGCAACACTGGGGACTCAATGCATGATCTGGGAGACCTCTCCGGCGGCAGCTGAACTCGAAGAAAAAGTAATGAACTGGCTGATTGAAATGTTGGGTTTACCTGCTGGTTTTGAAGGAGTAATTCAAGATACGGCTTCTACTGCAACCCTGGCTGCTCTGCTAACTGCCAGGGAGAATGCGTCGGAATTGAGAATAAATGAAAAAGGTTTCAATCCAGAGGATAAATTCAGGGTTTATTGCTCAACTGAAACGCATTCATCTATTGAGAAATCAGTAAAAATTGCCGGATTTGGTCTCGAGAATCTGGTAAAAATTGAAGTCGATGAGAATTTTAGCCTCAGGCCTGAACTTTTAAGGAAATCGATAGAAAGTGATATTGAAAAGGGTTTTAAACCTTTGTGTATTATAGCTACCATAGGCACTACAGGAACCACTTCATCTGACCCTCTGGAAGAGATTGCTCAAATAAGTAAGGACTTTAAGCTATGGTTGCATGTAGACGCTGCCCTGGCTGGCTCAGCTCTACTGCTTCCGGAATGCCGCTGGATGATGAAGGGTATAGAACAGGTGGATAGTTTTGTTTTTAATCCTCATAAGTGGCTATTCACAAATTTTGATTGTTCGGCCTATTTTGTGCGTGATCCGGAAATGCTTATAAAAACATTTGAAATACTTCCGGAGTACCTCAAAACTAAAACAAGAGGGCAGGTTAACGATTATCGAGATTGGGGAATTCCTTTGGGAAGAAGATTCAGGGCACTTAAATTGTGGTTTGTAATTCGAAGTTATGGAGTAAACGGTCTTCAGGAGAAACTCCGACTCCATCTTAAACTAACACAAGAGCTGGCCACTACTATTGATGATCATCCAAACTTTGAAAGGCTGGCTCCGGTTCCACTTAATACTATTTGCTTCAGGTATCATCCTGTAGGAGAAGATGATCCTGAAGAACTTGATGCATTGAATGAAACCTTATTGCATACTATAAATCAAAGTGGAAAAGCATACTTTACGCACACTAAAATCAATAATAAGTATACCATCCGTTTTGTTATTGGTCAAACAAATGTTTCTGAAAGGCATATTCAGGAGGCCTGGAAAGGAATTGTAGAAACATCTGAAAAGCTAGGGAAGGATGAACTTTTTAAAGCCTGAAAGTCTAAAGTCTTTCCTGCCTGTCGGCAGACAGGGATAACTCACCCTGACTTTAACGAGGTTGGTAGAAGCTGAATTTCATGTTTTAAAAAAGTGAATAAATGGCCCAATATCCTATACGTAAACTGGAAGAGAAATTCAAAGAGGCAGCAGATCCAAGCAGGGCATTGCAGATGGAAAAATACATGAAAGACCGGTTTCCTTTTTTTGGAATTCAAGCCAATCCAAGAAGGGCTATCTGCAGTGAATTTGTGGAGGAATATGGATTGCCTGCAAAAGAAGACCTTTTTGAGGTGATCAGGCAATTGTGGGAAAAAGAGGAACGGGAGTTTCATCATTTTGGGGCTGAATTGGCCAACAGGTATAAAAATAATATAGAGGAAAATGACCTTGAAATGTTTAAGTGGATGCTGGTTCAAAAATCGTGGTGGGATTCGGTTGATTATATTGCTGCAAACCTGGTGGGAAATTATTTTCGAATTTTTAAATTGAAGGCAGTATCTACCATTAAAGATTGGCTGAATTCCGATAATATGTGGCTGCAGCGCACCACCCTCATTTTTCAGTTAAAATATAAGAAAGAAACAGATCTGGAATTGTTATCCAGGCAAATTAATGCTCTCAATACCTCAAAAGAATTCTTCATCAGGAAGGCTATTGGATGGTCTCTGCGTGAATACTCAAAGACTGATCCGAACTGGGTTCTGGAATTTGTTTCCAATGCTCAATTATCCCCTTTGAGTACCCGAGAAGCCCTGAAAAGAATAAATGCATAGGAATTCAGCATAAAGTAATTTCTTGTTCTGGAAACTTCCCAGACTGAAGGACTAAATCAATAAATAGTATTGTTTAAGTTGCAATGCGAACAAGACCTTCTCTTGTTAATAGTGAAACCAAAAAAGTCTATGCCAAAAGAAAAGCCAATGTCATAATTATGTAAGGATGGCATATAGGCATATTGCACTCCAAATGTGAAAGGAAATGGAAACCGGAAAACATTAAAATTCATTACCAATTGCCCTCCAAAGCTTGACATATTCAGGGCATTAGGATCGTATTCCCAATCCGTTCCATTGAAATAGTAATTTCCTTCTCCCAATGCATAGTTATAGAAAAATTTCGCATAAAACCTTGGTACATATAAGATGCCCCCAATGTTGAATTCAGGATAAAAAAGAGGGAGATAATATTCAGCCTTGAAGGTATTTAATTTCTCTGCAACCCTATTTTCATAGCCGGCTGGGTAAGACAAACGATTGCCATATAGAAACCGGCTGGTATTTTGTCTTTCTATACCACCCTGGGCATAAATACTATGATGTCGGAAAAATCCAGGGATATACAATCCGGCATAAATTGATGTTGTGGATCCATAGGTATCGACATTCCACGGTGCGTGAGTAAAGTTGATATCAAATAGAAAGCCAAGCCGTGGTTTGATATCTTTCGTTGCTAGTTTTAGGTAGTTATAAAAATAAAGACGATAATTTAAGAAGATACGGCCCTTGTCATAATTCCCAGTTTCGTTGTTATATATATAGCTATTAGAATATTGACTTGAAATTTCTGGATACAATCCACGAACATACCTGTTGCGTGTCAGGTTCAGGGGGATATATACATTTACATTAAAATCCGACCTTTTCCCCGAATAGGTGAATGGATCGGCTGTTTGTGATGTGTCAGCAATCACTTGGGGTTCTCCACCATAGTCCCAAAAAAGATCTATTACCGGATACCAGCCTTTATAGGTAAAACGGGTAACAAAATGGTGTTCCTGATTTTTATAATAATAACCCAGGGAGGTTACAGCAGTGCTTAGTTTATTTTGTGATAGTAGTGTAAACCCCAGAGAAACAGGGTTTTCATCTAAAGTGAAATCATTATAATCGAAATAGAATGGCATCCAGCTATGAAATCCAAAAAGGTTTTTCCATTTTCTAAATCTCAATTCTTCATAATTCGTTTTTGGAATATCTTTGGTTTCCAATATACCTTTCTCCTGTTCGACAAGCTTTTCATATGCTTTTACTGAATAATCCTGAACATTATTCAATGGAACCCATTCTTTCTGATCCAATTGAAACTCCATTAATTTATATCCATTTGAAGAATAATCGGCAATAGCTATTTTTTCTTTGGAAGGGGCAATACATACATCTGATGCTCCAAATCGGGAGGAGGTAACCTGGAACCTTTCACCAGTTTCGATATTTAAAGCATAAATGTTGTCAATTCCTGAATAGGTTGCGTGATAGAGGATATACTCGTTAAAAGAAATAGCATTTTGAATATCATCATAACCAGCAGGTAGGAGGGTGTTCCATTCCCCATTTTCAAGATGCAATCGTCGGATACTTTTCCCTCCCTCATCAATTACAATTACAATAATAGTTTTATCATTCACCCAATCAGGCATGTGAAGTGAATTAATACCTGGGATACTATACTCCTTTATGATTTCTCCAGTTTCCGCATCCAGTATCGCCACAGAGCTTTCATTTTTCACATTGATATTTACCGCGGCAATTTTTGATTCATCGGGTGAAATATCCGGAGCAAAGTACCGACTTCTCCTAGTTAAGGTGGTTTCTTTCCGGGTTTTAAGATCTAGCTTTTTAATAATGGAGTAACTTCTATTCTCCCAGCGGCTATCGTTATATGTCTCGGCCCATACTACCACATTCTTTGTGACTGAAAATCGAACGGGGTAGTAAAATCCAGGTATAAAGATTACTTCCTCATCTCCCGATGGATTAATACGGATAAGCTTCCTGATCTGGTCCATCCCTGATTTTTGTACCAGCAATGTGCTGTCATTCAGGTATTGTGGAAAACGGTAACTGGTATAATGTTTTAATACTTTCGGGCTTATAGTATCAAATTGGGATTTTCGGGTTTTTTGATCTTGCTCCATCCATTTAGCCTGCAAATCCCGAAATGTGAGGTCATAAAGTTTTTTCTTTGTGAGCTTCTCCTGTTTTCTAAAACTAAAATTTACCGGGTTGATGGTGATTGATTTCTTCCCGGTATAGTCAAGCGCGTTATCCCAAACCTCTGATCCAAATAAACTTCTGCTATGCGAAACGATCTGATAACCAAACTGGTAGTAGTCAGGAGAATAATCCTTATATGATCCAAAAGAGGCTTTATCGTATTTAAATACTTTTCCTTGCTCAAGAGACAATGCCCGTAAACCCATTTCAAAAGAGGGAAGCCGCCCTCTTCCGGTATGAGAGAGACTGGTTTCAGTGGCTACCGCATCACCCTCCAGGAACCATAGAGGGAGCTCAACAGAGACTGCTCCAACGGCTTGTTCCCCCAAAATGTATGTAAGGAACTTTGTAAATCCCTGGTTTAGTTTATCCATTTGTACCACATGCCTTAGTTCATGCAATGCGAGTTGCTCCAGCGGATCTTGTGGATATGAAGTGGCAGAAGGTGTAGGGAACAGCTCCATCCTCTTTGGGGCCCAGGCTACAAAGCCATTGCTTTGTGAGGAATAGTTGTGTACAATAACAGGGATTTTCTTCGGATTGTGATTAAGGCTGTAGGGAACCAGTGTATAAGCATACTCAAGTATATTCGCTAATCGTTGCCCTTCTGAAGAGAAACTTTCAGGGAAAATAATTTTAAAATTGGGGGTTTTTATCTGTTTCCATTTTAGTGAAGAAGGGTCCTGTCCGCTCTCATAGTACTGTGAAAACGAAAAAGGAATACAAATGAAAAGTAAAATAACTAGCAAGTATAGCCTACGCATGTAAATCATACTTTAAGAATTCATTGTATACTAATTAACTTAGCCTCCATGCCTTTTTACCTGGAATCCTTCATTTTGAAGTACAGGTATAATCTTCTCCCGGAAATCTCCCTGCAGTAAAATGCTATTATCTTTTACTGCACCACCCGATCCACACAATACTTTAAGTCTTTTACCCAGATCTTTGAGGTCTGCTTCTTTTCCCACAAAACCTGACACCAATGTTATGGATTTACCTTTCCGATTCTTTCGATCTAAAGATATGTAAAGTTTTTGCTGAGTAGGAGGCAGAGTTTCATGTTCCTCTTCTTGATTATAAGAGTATGAAAAGTCGGGATTTGTGGAATAAACAATATCTATTCTGTCCTTTTTCCGTTTTTGTTTTGACATGATTTTAACTTTCAGGCAAATATATATTTCAGTAATTGGATTTAAAAGTCTTAAAATTATTTAAAAAAAGGGCAATCAAGCAGAAAAATACTAAATTCGCTGCATATTTTAAAAAATAGGTAAATACAGTTAAAAGTTCTGAAAAGAACCATATAAAGAACTGAAAATAAGATATTATGAAGAATTTTAAATTCTGGAACTTACTTTTTGGCTGGCTTAGTTTTCTGGTTGCAGCTATAGTATATCTTTCAACCATAGAGCCAACGGCCAGCTTATGGGATTGTGGTGAGTACATTGCTACTGCATTTAAATTGCAGGTTGGACACCCTCCCGGAGCCCCCTTGTTCCAAATGATAGCCAGGGTGTTTACCCTTTTCGCTGGAAATGACGTAACGCAGGTGGCTAAAATGGTAAATGCCTTTTCAGCCTTGGCAAGTGCTTTTACAATTATGTTCCTGTTCTGGACTATCACACACCTTGGAAGGAAATTGATTGTAAAAAAAGAAAGTTACACAAGCGGACAAATTATAGCTGTAGTAGCCGCTGGCCTGGTGGGTGCTTTTGCCTATATGTTTTCTGATTCATTTTGGTTTTCGGCAGTTGAGGGCGAAGTATATGCCACATCATCTCTGTTTACAGCACTGGTTTTCTGGGCAATTCTGAAATGGGAGAATGTTGCCAATGAAAAAGGCAGTGATAAATGGATTATTTTAATTGCATATCTCATGGGCCTTTCCATTGGAGTTCACCTGCTCAACCTCCTGGCGATTCCGGCAATTGTTTTTGTATATTACTTTAAAAAATATGATACCATTAATACTAAGGGATTGATAATGGCCGGGTTGATTTCTGTGACCCTTATAGGTGTGGTAATGTATGGTATTATTCTAGGTCTGTTCAAGGTCTCTGCCCAGATGGAGTTATTATTTGTGAATACCCTGGGGATGGGATACAACACCGGTTTTATTTTTCACCTGGTTCTGTTAACAGCTGCCCTGTTTGGAGCCATCTATTATTCACAGTACAAAAAGGAGATTATTATAACCACTGTTCTCAGCAGTCTTGCACTGGTATTATCCGGTGCACCTTTCATGTCTGATTCAGCCATACTGGGAATTATTTTCATAGGCGCAATTGTTTTGTTGATGTATTATTTGGCACAAAAAGACCGGGTAATTTTAAACACTTTATTGGTAAGCGTAACCATGATTATGTTAGGCTATTCTTCTATTAGTCTTGATGTTATACGATCAAAGGCAAACCCTCCCATTGATGAGAACAGTCCGGATAATGTTTTTGCTTTGTTATCCTATATTAACAGGGAACAATATGGTGACAGGCCTCTTGTTAAAGGACAATATTACAATGCTCCTCTACTTGAGAATAATGAGGGAAAAGCATATTATATCCCGAAGGATGGACGCTATGTTGTATCGAAAAGAAAAATAGAAAGTGTATACGACGAGCGTTTTGTTACTTTTTTCCCCAGGATGTGGAGTCCGCAGGAAGATCATAAGGGGGTATATCAGGCATGGGGACGCGTTCGGGGAAGACCTGTGACGGTTGGCTCGGGTGAAGAGCGCAAAACACTTCGTGTGCCAACTTTTGGCGAAAATCTTAGGTTCTTTTTCTCCTACCAGGTGGGATATATGTATGGCAGGTATTTTTTGTGGAACTTTGCAGGCAGGCAAAACGATATCCAGGGATCGGGAGGGCCATTAAAAGGCAACTGGCTTTCAGGAATAAAATTCTGGGATGAGAAACGATTGGGCCCGGAAAAGGACATGCCGGATTATTTGAAAAACAACTGGGGTAGAAACAAATACTATATGTTGCCCTTCTTACTAGGACTCATTGGTTTATGGTTCCAGCTCAAGAAGAATCCGAGAGATTTTTCAGTAGTAGCACTATTGTTTATTCTAACCGGATTGGCAATAGTAGTTTATCTGAACCAGTATCCAAATCAACCCCGTGAACGGGATTATGCCTATGCTGGCTCATTTTATGCTTTTGCCATTTGGATTGGTCTGGGAGTTTTGGCTTTAATCGAGTTGCTAAAAAGGATTATGCCTGAGAAGTATGGAGCCATACTTGCAGGAGTTCTTTCTTTGGTGCTGGTTCCCGGTATTATGGGGATGGAGAACTGGGATGACCACGATCGTTCAGGACGATATACGGCTCGTGACATAGCCTTTAATTATCTCAATTCATGTGAACCCAATTCAATCCTGGCTACCAATGGAGACAATGATACCTTCCCGCTCTGGTATGCCCAGGAAGTGGAAGGGATCAGAACTGATGTTCGGGTGGTGAATATGATGCTGTTTAATACTGACTGGTATATTGACCAGATGCAAAGAAAAGCATATGACTCCAAGGGCCTACCACTTTCCATGCCTCGTGAGAAATATGTTGATGGTACCAATAATATGATTTATGTGATTGATAAATTTAAGGAGCCACAGGATATTAAGCTGGTTATGGATTTTGTTCGGGACGATAACCCCAGAACACAGGTACAGGTACAGAGGGGAGATTATATCGATTACATTCCTACTACGAAAATTAAACTCAAATTTGATACTACCATTTTCCAGGAAATGACCCCGATTAATTTTAAACCTACGGAACAACCTGTTTCATACGTGGATATTAATCTTTCAGGGAGATTCATTATGAAAAGCCAATTGATGATGCTTGATCTTTTTGCTCAGAATAACTGGGAAAGGCCGGTATACTATGTAGCAGGTGGTCACGAAGATGCTCTTGGTTTGGAACCTTATTTCCAGCAGGAAGGTTTTGCACATCGTATTGTTCCAATAAAGACAGTATCAAACAGCCAGTACCTTGATTATGGTCGCATGAATACCGAGACTATGTATAGGAATTACATGGAAGATTTTAAGTGGGGCAGAATGAATGAGCCGGATGTTTATCTCGATTACTATACTCGTCGTACCTTAAGTGTAATTCGGGTGAGGAATAATTTTGCTCGTCTGGCCATAGAACTTGCTGAGCAGGGTAAAAAAGATTCAGCCATTGCAGTTCTTGATAGGTGTTTATATTTATTGCCACAGGAAAAAATGCGTCATGATATTTATTCAGGACGTTTATTGGAAGGTTATTATAAGGCTGGGGATTTCGAGAAAGCAAATCAATTGTTTGAGGAAATTTTTGGTCAGGTAGATAAAGAGTTAAATTATTATTATTCTTTTAGCCTGGCTCTTGGACAAGCTATTTCTCTTGAAAAAAGAATAAGTCTTCAATTGCTTTCAATACTTGCAACATTAACTGAGACATATAAGCAGGATGAATTAAATGCTCGGGCATCAGGAGCCTTTGAAATGTATTATGGTCAGTTTATGGGAGAAATGGAGAGGGAATAATTAAAAGTGTTTAAAAAAATAGAGATATGGAAAAAAATGAATTTAAAAAATCAGAAATATTCGTCTTTAAGAATATGGTTGAATATTCTTCTGGAGGGGTTGTTAGTAAGCAGGTAATTAAATCGGAAAAAGGGAATGTTACCTTGTTTGCTTTTGATAAAGGAGAAGGTTTGAGTGAACATACTGCTCCCTTTGACGCTATGGTACAGGTGATTGAGGGTGAGGTGACAATAAGCATCGGGGGAGTTGATTATGAGCTGAATGCTGGAGAAACCATTATTATGCCAGCAAACATTTCTCACGCTGTTTATGCCAGGGAGAAATTTAAGATGGTTCTTACCATGATCAGGTAGTCAGGAATAATTTATCAAATAAAAAGGGTGCCATTTCAAGCACCCTTTTCACTCTTAAACAAATTATTAACCAGCTATTCTGAAATTTCAGCCAAACTGGCTTCAATTTCTGCATTTGTTAGTTCATGATCAACCAGGCCCTGGGTAAAATATTTATCATATGATGCCAGGTCAAAATGCCCATGGCCACTCAGGTTGAATAATATTGTTTTACTTACTCCCTCTTCGTCAGCTTTTCGGGCTTCTTCTATGGCTCCTGCTATAGCATAGTTTGACTCGGGTGCTGGAATAATAGCTTCTGAGCGAGCAAACTGAACACCTGCTTCAAAACATTCTGTTTGATGTTTTGCTCTGGCCTCAATGAGGTTATCTTTAATAAGTTGACTTACCAGTACACCTGCGCCATGGTAACGTAAACCTCCGGCATGTATTTCAGCTGGAATAAAATTATGCCCCAGTGTATACATTGGCAGCAATGGAGTCATCCCTGCAGTATCCCCAAAGTCATATAAGAATTTACCTCGGGTTAATTTTGGACAGGAAGAAGGCTCAATGGTGAGCAGCTTAATATTTTTACCTTCAGTTAAGTTTAGTCTGAGAAAAGGGAATGCAATTCCAGAGAAGTTTGAACCTCCTCCAAAACAACCAATTACAACATCAGGTAAATTGCCAGTCTTCTCCATCTGTAAAATAGATTCCTGCCCGATTATGGTTTGGTGAAGAATAACATGATTCAGAACACTACCCAGGGAGTATTTTGTGTCTGGATCTTTGGCTGCAACTTCCATTGCTTCAGAAATGGCTATTCCCAGGCTTCCGGGAGAGTTTGGGTCTTTTTCCAATATTTTTCTTCCTGCTTCAGTTCTGTTACTGGGGGAAGCAAATACATTGGCATTATAGGTATTCATCATTAGCTTCCGGAAAGGTTTTTGCTCATAGCTCACTTTTACCATATATACATCCAGGTCAATTCCAAAATGCTGACAGGCAAAACTTAAGGCACTTCCCCATTGGCCAGCCCCGGTTTCCGTAGTCATTTTTTTCACTCCTTCAATCTTATTATAGTAAGCCTGTGGAATAGCTGTATTTGCCTTATGTGAGCCAGAATAGTTGCCACCCTCATATTTGTAATATATTTTACTATTTGTGCCAAGTACCTTTTCCAATTCTTTGGCTCTGAATACTGGGCTGGGGCGATAAGACCTGTATAGCTCTAAAACCTCCTCTGGTATGTCAATATACCGCTCCTGGGATACTTCCTGCTCAATAAGTCCCATTGGAAATATTGGAGCCAAGTCTTCCGGGCCAATAGGTTGCCTGGTTGCTGGGTTTAATGGTGGCATTGGCTTATTGGGCATATCAGCCATAATATTATACCATTGGGTGGGCATTTCTTTTTCTGATAATAAAATTCTTCTTGCGTTTTCCATGATTAGATAATTAAAGTTTATGAAATAAAAAAAGCACGCTGTAAAACAGCGTGCTTAAAAATATATTAGTTCTTTAACTTACATAACAGCGTGTCCTACAGCATCTTATTTATACTGCGCCAGCGCCAATTATGTAAATTTGTCATTTTCATCGCATCAAAACTAAACATTCTTATAAAGAATACCAAGGTTTTAGAATATTTTTTTG
>RCNF010001574.1_pt1 | contig 12072 bp, 8 predicted proteins | sample 2041311 | NCBI WGS metagenome assembly RCNF01 (sample SAMN09708228, study PRJNA481090) | Marine sediment metagenome, whole genome shotgun sequencing project. | biome: marine sediment; feature: ocean; material: sediment; isolation source: Sewage treatment plant 2 marine sediment (STP2) ... | reverse complement strand
TTGTTTTAAATGGCGCGCCCGGAGAGATTCGAACTCCCGACCGCTCGGTTCGTAGTTAGGTCATTGATCATTAACTTGTTGTTTTATAAAGTATTCCGCAGGGCGTCCGTTGCTTCAATCGCCCTACTCTGCACAACCGCGCACGACTGAATCACGCAAAAGTCCCGCGTTGAATCATCAAGTTCTTACAAACCCACTCTAGCTCGGCTACCGACTGCGTCATAACTGGGCTAAGCAAGGGTCTCTGGCCCAAAATTACGGTTGTATCGTTTTTTTCGAGGTCGGGTTAGAGTGGCTCCAGACCACACCAGTCAGCTACGAACAATGCGATTGACTGGGTTACTCGCCGCACCGAATCGAGGTTCACCCGTTCATTGAAGCCGTGGATTGCTTCGGCGGTTGGCCCATAAACCAACGCAGGTGTATCCGCATAGAGCCCGAAAAAGCGAGCATCCGTTGTCGCGGTTACCGGTGCCTGCTCGAGCGTGTCGCCAGTTACAGTCTTGTGGGCATCTTCCAGCGAAGCTATCGCCTGATAGGTTTCCGGTTTGTCGTGCTCAGCCAGAGCATAGCCTTCGGCCAGAAAACCGTGATAAATGATCTCCGGTCGGTTTTTTTGTAAGAAAGTGTCGGCATCGGCTGCTTCCTGCAAGCAGGCTTCAATCTCGGCACGTGCGGCGTCGATATCCTGACCCGGGTAAATCGCCATACGAACATCAAAACAGCACCAGGCCGGCACACTCGACGCCCAGTCACCACCGTCGATTCGTCCGATATTGAGGTTCAGGGGATGATCCACATGCTGGTACAGCGGATGTTTGCCCTCGGCAGCATTCCACCGTTTCTCAAGCTCCCGTAATTCTGCGATCAACGGGATAGCGGCTTCGATCGCGCTGACCCCGCTACCGGCCTCGAGCACATGAACCGGTATGCCTTTCAGGTGAACCTGTAACCAGATGACACCAATTTGTGCCTTGATCAACTGTTCATCAAATGGCTCGGGAATCAGTGCGGCATCCGCGCGGTATCCTCTTTGCAGGCAGGCCAGCGCTCCATTGCCCGTGCATTCCTCTTCGACCACTGACTGGATATAGACATCGGCGGCGGGTTGAAAACCTGTCTCCCGCAGCGCATCAAGCGCGAACAGGTTAGCGACTAGCCCGGCCTTCATATCGCCAACGCCACGCCCGAACATCCAACTGCCATCGACATGCGGCTCAAAGGGCGGCGCGTCCCACATGTCTAGCGGACCCACCGGTACCACGTCGATGTGGCCGTTCAGGATGAGCGACTTTCCCTGACTCGTCTGGCTGCGATGTGTGCCGACCACGTTGATGGCATCGTCATAGTCGCCGATGACAGGAGAAAACCCGCGCAAGTGAGCAATATCATTGACCTCGATATTCCAGGTATCCACCGCATATTTGCGCTCGTTCATTTGTTCGGCCATGAAGTGCTGAGCGCTCTGTTCATCACCGCGCGTCGAAGGATGACTCGCGAGTTCGGCAAGATAAGCGATTTGCTCGTCGAATCGCTTGTCAACAGCGTTCATGACACGTTTCTTGAGATCGTTGTTCATCGGCTTCACTCTCAAAAGGTTGCTACGTCGTTTTCAGGGACTAGTAAGTGTGCATCGGTGGCGGCCACAACATCGTCGATTGCAAGTCCTTTGGCGATTTCACGCAGCACAATCCCATCCTTGGTGATGTCGAGGACCGCCATATCCGTGACGATTCGGTTTACGCAGGCAGGCGCAGTTAAGGGCAAACTGCATTTGCTGACAATCTTGGATTGACCACGCTTGTCTAAATGCGTGGTCAGGACCACGACACGACGCGCCTTCTGCGCCAGTTCCATGCCGCCCCCCACGCCCGGGGCGAATCGTCCGGGAATAATCCAGTTCGCGAGATCGCCGTTCCCAGCCACTTGAAGGGCACCCAACAGGGCCAAATCAAGTCGACCGCTACGCACGAGCGCAAAGGAAACGGCACTGTCGAAAAAGGCGGTTCCGGGCAGGGTGGATATATAGTTCCCACCGGCGTCAATCAAGTTGCGGTCCGCCTGCTCCGGTGCAACAGTCGATCCCGCTCCGGAAATACCGTTTTCCGAATGCAGACAGACGGGCATTTCTGGATCCAGGACTTCTACAACTCTTGTCGGCAGTCCTATGCCCAAATTGACCGTCATTCCCGGGCGAATTTCACGAGCGGCCCGCCTTATTAGTCGATCCCTAGCGATTGATGACTGCATATGCCTCCGTCAGTTCTGCAAGTGGAACGACACAATCTACAAAAGGGCCGGGCGTGTGTACGACATCGGGCACAATACCGCCCAGGGGAACGAGTTTTTCCGCCTCGACGATCACCGCACCCGCCGCCATCGCCATCAATGGATTGAAGTTTCGAGCGCTGGCAGCATAGATGTGATTACCGAAGGTGTCTGCGGTGTCCGCATGAATGAGTGCAAAGTCGGCCTGTAATGCGGTTTCAATCAAATAGCGCCGCCCATTGAATTCTATGGACGTTTTGCCATCGGCCATTAGCGTGTCTATGCCGACGTCAGTCAGGAAACCCGGTAGTCCGGCACCCGAGGCGCGAATGCGTTCAGCCAAAATGCCCTGCGCACAAAACTCGACGACGAGGCGCCCTGCGTTCATCAATTCAATGGCATGCGGATTAAGCCCCATATGAGACACGATCAATCGTTCCACCTGACCGTTCTCCAGCAACCGGTCGATGCCCATGCCGGGCTCATTGGCGTCATTCTTGATGACAGTTAACCGCTTGTGGTCCTGCCGCACTAACTCGTCGATCAGGCAAAAAGGGGTACCCGGAACTCCGAAGCCTCCGACCATGACTGTGGCTCCGTCGGCAATACGATCAATGGCTTCCTCAATGGGCGTGGTCTTGTCGATCATTCGTCGCGGCTTACGTTATCCTGTACTGACTGGCAGGCCTGCTTCCGTAGCGAACGCCACAAGACTGCTCTCCAGCAACTCGAGCAATTCCTCGATCTGGGTCTCAGTAATAATAAGTGGCGGACAGACCATGAAGTGATCCCCCTCGACGCCGCCTCGAGTGCGGCGGGCGTAGATTATGAGACCGCGCGCATACGCATGCTCCACGAGGCGAACATAGGCGTTCAGTTCGCGTGGTAACGGTGCCATCGTAGCGCGATCCGATACCAACTCAAATGCCAGCAACAACCCCTTCCCGCGGACACTACCAATGAAAGGAAATCGTTGCATAAGTGCTTCAAGCTGCGTTTTGAGCTGATCACCCATGACTTCGGCGTTTTTAATTAAACCTTGCGTCTCTAGCTCCTCGACGACAGCCAGCCCGGCGGCGCAGGCAAGGGGATTGCCTGCACTGGTGAAGCCGTGTGCGAAGCCGCCGGCATCGAGTACAGGATCAACTAGGCGGCTGTCCGCGATCATGGCGCCGAGAGGCACATACCCCGCCGAAAATCCTTTCGACAGGGCGACGATGTCGGCCTTGAGTTGCCAGTGTTCGGCGCCGAGAAAACGCCCGGTTCTGCCCGCGCCGGTCATTACTTCGTCGAGAATCAAGAGAACGCCGAACTCATCGCAGATTTCCATGATACGGCGGTGATAGCTGTTGGGCGCCACAAGTGCGCCCGTCGATGCACCGCCAATCGGCTCCATGATGAAAGCGAGCACAGTCTCCGGTCCCTGCTCAAGAATTTCCTCACGCAGCATCTCCGCATATCGCAAACCCCTTTCTTCCATCGAGAGGCTGTCCTGATCGAGGTAGCACGTCGGTGCCGGTATCTTGGGCATCTCCCGCATCATTGGCACAAACGGCGCAGTCATCGGCGTATATCCTGTGAGGCTGAGTGCCCCGAGCGTGGCGCCGTGATAAGACGGAAAACAAGAGATAATTTTGTACCGGCTGTCACGCCCTGTGGCGACTGCCCATTGACGGGCGAGCTTAAGACACGATTCCACCGCCTCGGAACCACCGGAAACAAAAAAAACCCGATCAAGTCCGGTTGGCATGCGTTGGACTACCCGATGCGCAAGGCTTTCCGCTGCCTCATTTTCGAAATGCAGTCGGTAAGCGAAAGTGCCTTTTTCCATTTGCTCTCGCATGGCCTGAAGCACACGAGGATTGGAATGGCCGATACTGGATACCATCGCACCACTGCAGCCGTCGAGATAACGCCTGCCGGTCTGGTCCCAGATATAGATCCCCTCAGCTCGTTCCAGTAACGGACGCCGCTTGCGCGTCTGATAGAAAAGAGCGGACGGCTTGTTAGCCAGCTGAATAGGCTCCGGTGCTGTGTCTGTCATCTTTTGCCCTTTTCTGACCCTTGGCACGACGCTTGATGCAGCCAAAAGTGAGGTGTCCCTCTTGACCCTTCATGGTCGCGGAAAATCGGCATCACTACCGAGTCGAAGCCCATAGGATCAAAAAAAGCGAAGATATTTACAATTAGATAATAATAATGAGCGACATTGTAAAAATTAATGTCATGTGTCCGCGTGTCCGGCAAACCTTGCCGGATAGGTTCTTGCCTCGATCGGCAGTTTCCCGATCGCCTCTTTAAAGGCGCTCAACATCAGTCGCTCGGCTCTATCCAGGCGAGTTTCGGGATTCCATGCCAAATACACATCCATTGGTACGGGTGACCCGTAGGGCGGCAGTTGCCAGAGCAATCCATCGTCCACGTTTCGCTGCGCGACATGAATTGGCAATGGGCCGATGCCAAGCCCGACAACGATCATTCGGCGAACCTCTTCCAGGTGCGTGGATGTACCCACAATGTGCGAATCAAATCCCATGTCCTCACGGAATAAGGCGAGCGGGCGCAGTACATCCGAGAGGATGTCCGCGCTAAAGGATACCGTAGGCTCTCCCTTTAGATCAGTGATCTGAAGTCCTTTTTGACCAAATAACCTGTGCGTTGGGCCACAGAAGAAACCGAAATACTCCCGATACATATGCAAGTACTCGAGTTCCGGATTAGGCTTGTTTACCAGGATAATCCCGAGACTCTCCTGCTGGCCCAACAGGGCCCCTGTCGTGTCGCTGCTCTTGCCAACGCTGATGGAATACGTGACACGCGGATTCTGTAAATGAAAATTTGCCAACACGTCATCGATAATGGAGCTGGCGATGTGGCTCGCAAGCGCGATCTGTACATGACCGGTCACCACATCCCGTGAATCCCGAATGGCAACCGCAAGTCGAGACACGCTGCCGTATATCCTCACACACTCTCCATAGAGAAGCTCACCGGGGGGTGTCAGACGAAATACTCCTGTTCGCCTTTCGATCAGCCGTTCATTTAGACGAGTTTCCAGTCGCTTGAGGGCCAGGCTGACCGTCGGTTGCTGCAACAGCAGGCGCTTGGAGGCATTCGTGATACCGCCCTCCTGCACGATGACCAGAAAGGTGTAAAGCAGGTTCCAGTCGAGTTGGCGAACCAGTTTCTCTGTGGTGGACTCTCGCATCTGACGCTCCGACATTAATTTGAATAATGTCACTCATTATTATTATCTAGTTGTAAATGTCTATAGGGAAGCAATACTATTTTCGTGATGACACGTGATTGGAGCTTCGATCATCATTGCCATGAACTATTGTGTGCCCTGATTGAGCGGCAACAAATCAACTAGCGGGAGCGGTCCGAATGACACCATTGCACGGCCTCGATTTGATTGTCATGGGCATCTATTTTGTTGTCCTGATCTGGATCGGCTTAAGTGTTGCTCGCAAAGAGCACGGTGAAGGCGAGAGTGAGTCGTTTCTAGCTGCAGATCGCAATATGAACCTTGTGCAAACCACGGCGTCAACGGCAGCGACGGACCTAGGTGGCGGCTTTAGCATCGCGATGGGCGGGCTGGGGTTTACGCTCGGCATTTCCGGTTCCTGGCTCATTGCGATCTCTGCGCTCAGCATCATCATTGTCTCATTTCTCATGGTGCCGAAGGTCAAGCCTTGGGCCGATAGAGTGAAGGGCCTGACAACCGGCGATCTGTTCGAGGCACGGTTTGATCGCCGCACCGGCACCGTTGCGGCTGTCGTTATCGGCATCGCCTGGTTCACTTTCGTGGGCGGCCAAATAATCGCTGGCGCGAAACTGTTGCAAGTGACAATGGGGATGGGGCTGACATTCGCCGTTGTGCTGTCCGGTGCGATCGTCCTTGCTTACACGGCTCTGGGTGGTCTGAAGGCGGTGATCTACACCGACGTTTTCCAGATGTTTGTATTGCTAATTGGTATCGTTTTCATCGCCGTGCCGATTGGCCTTTACGAGGTAGGCGGTTGGGGTGGAATTGTCGACCACTTCAGCGCAAGCGCCACTACTGCGTCGCTCGTGGACTGGGGCGCCGTGGGTTGGAAGACAGTTGTTGGTTGGTTCTTTGCCATCTTCCCGATCTGGTTCATTTCGATCGCCGCCATGCAGCGAATAATCGCCGCTCGTGACGAGAAAACGGCAAGGTGGGCCTTCCTTCTGACCGGTGTGCCGATCGAGTGGCCGCTGTTCGCAATCGGCAGCACCCTGATCGGCATGATTGCTCGAATGTTGTTACCCGATGTTGTCGACGCGGAACTCGCCACGCCGATGATCATCCTCGAACTGCTTCCTGCCGGGATTGCCGGCATCGTCATTGCCGCCTATGTCGCCGCCGTCATGTCGTCGGCCGACTCGGTTCTGATGGGTCCGGTCGCCATATTCACCAACGACATCTATCGCAAACATTTGCGGCCCGATGCGAGCGAAAAATCCCTGGTTCGTGTCGCGCGAATCGCGACTATTGTGCTCGGTGTGCTCGGCATCGGCGTTGCTTACCTGGTACCGAACATTCTGGACTTGATACTTTACGCCTATACATTCGGCGCCGCCGGCTTGTTCTTCCCCATGCTTGGTCTGTTATTTTGGCGCGACACGACGGCGCAAGGCGCGTTCTGGAGTATGCTCGGCGGCGGATCGTCCGCAGTGATCTGGTCGTTGCTCGGCGAACCGTACGGTTTCGCGGCATCCTACATGGGATGGGCAATCGGGCTGCCGCTGCTCATCGTTGTGTCTCTGATAACCGAACACAGTCCAGAAGAGGATTGCGGACTCTTCGACAGCAGTCGAACGGAACCCAAAACTACGGATGGGTATAAGGCCGAATAGGAAATCATCAATGCGTATCTTACTGCTCACAATTGCTCTTCTGCCAATTTCTGGGCTCGCCGACGTATCAACGCCGCGTGCGCGAGATCTCGGTATCCCTTTTGACGGCACTCCGGGTCCGCTTAATGCGATTACCGATGTCGTTGGCGTGACCGTCGGACACGAAACGATCATCCGCGATTTGTCAGACGACAGGGCGGTACGCACTGGAGTTACAGCAATATTGCCGCGTGGCGAGAACAGCCTGAGCAAACGAGTATTCGGTGCCTGGTTTTCCTTGAACGGTAACGGTGAAATGACCGGCACGGCCTGGCTCGACGAGTCGGGCTTCCTTGAAGGACCCGTAATGATTACCAACACGCACAGCGTGGGGACTGTGCACCAAGCGACGACACAATGGCGAATCAGCAGAGGCGACATCGTCTTCGGCCGCTCTTGGTCGCTGCCTGTAGTTGCGGAAACCTGGGATGGGTATCTGAATGACATCAATGGTTTCCACGTAAAGGCAGAACATGCACATGCAGCCCTGGACTCGGCAAAAGGCGGGCCGGTGGCTGAAGGCAATGTTGGTGGCGGTACAGGGATGACCTGTCATGAGTTTAAGTGCGGCATCGGCACCTCATCGAGGATCGCCGACACGGAAGATGGCAGCTTCACTGTCGGCGTTCTCGTGCAGGCAAATTATGGTTTGCGAGACCAGTTGCGCATAGCTGGTGTGCCAGTAGGGCAGCACCTTACGGAGAATCGGATACGTGCGAGCGCGCCGCGCCCACGAGTCGAAGTAGGTTCCATTATCATCGTCATAGCGACGGATGCGCCCCTGTTGCCGCATCAGCTGAAGCGACTCGCCAAACGGGCGGCGCTCGGACTTGCCCGCGTCGGAAGTGTTGCCGGCAACACTTCCGGCGACATCTTTATTGCCTTTTCAACGGCGAACGAGGCTGCAGATCAGGCAGAATCCAGCGTCGCGATCCGCATGCTCGCCAACGACAACATCAACCCGATTTTCACCGCAACAGTTGAGGCAACCGAGGAGGCGATTGTCAACGCGCTCATAGCCGGTCGCGATATGACCGGAAATCGCGGCCACGTTGTCAAAGCTATTGATCACAACCAGCTGACTCAGCTACTTCAAGACTACAACCGTCTCGAATAATCCCCTAGCTCGCTGTCACCAGGCCCGGCACATCTGCTTGCGCATGCAGGGCCAGCGAGTCTTCTCTTGATGCGGCTCGCCACATAAACGAAATCAATGTGCAGCATGTTTATTTTCTATTTTGTTTATGTGCTTGGATTCGGTAATTTCGTACTTATCCCAAATGGGCAGTCGTGTTACGACGATATTTTCAACAGATTCGCCTGCGGCATCGAATCTTGATTAGGGGGAGTCCGATGAAAGAAGAACAGACGTGCAACGATTCTGAAAACGCTAATGATCTGCCGGAGGCAAGACAATGAAAAATCTCATATCAGCTACCGCGGCAATTGCTGCCGCCTTGGCGTTCAACCTGTCGCTCGCACCAACCCAGGTAGCCCTGGCGCAGGAGGCCGAGGTGCTCGAAGAGGTCGTCGTCACCGGGTCGCGCATTCGCCGAAACCCGCTTAACGAAGGCGCCGCGATCATGGAGTTGGGCAATCAGCAACTGGTGGATTCTGGCCAGACTAATCTGGGCGATGCGCTGCAACAATTGCCAATATCCGGTTCAGCCATCAATTCCAACTTCAATACTCCGGGCAACTCCGGATTTCCGCAGGATGGCTCCGGTATTGGCGCCGGTGCGGTGCAGCTTTCCGTCCGCAACTTAGGCTCAAAGCGCACCCTGATCCTGGTCGATGGTAAGCGCTGGGTCGCCGGGGCCTCGGCTTCGGGTGTACCTAGTGTCGTGGATCTGAATACGATTCCTGACAACGTCATTGAACGGATCGAAGTACTGCAGGATGGCGCATCGGCGATCTATGGCTCCGACGCGATTGGTGGTGTGGTCAATATCATCACGAAGCAGGACTTCCAAGGATTCAGGATGGATGCTCAGGCGGGTAGCTATCTGTCACATAACGATGGCGAGTCTAATGAAATTTCAGCCCTCTGGGGAGCTGGCAACGACACAACGCACTTGGTTCTGAGCGCTAGCTACGCCGATGAAGGGGGCGTTGAAACCGCCGATCGCAAACAGTCAGCGTTTCCGAACCCGGGCGAGACCAGTTGCGACGTACCGGGATCTTTGTGTTCCTCGGGTACGCCGCAGGGCCGCTTCTTGTTTGGGCCCGCCTTTAATTTCTGGGATGGAACACTGAACGATGGGGTATTGAACGATGGCGGTGCCAACATCCCGGTCTTTGACCCAAACAACGTGAATGGTGGGGACTTCCACCAGTTCACTGGCGCAGATCGTTTCAATTACAGTGGCCCCGGATTCAACTTTCTCAAGACCCCGGTTGAACGCGTAAATATTTACGCAAACGTCCGGCACAAGTTGCACGACCAGGTCACGCTGGTTGCTCGAGCGTCGTACACGAACCGATCATCGGAGACAAAAGGCGCGCCCGAACCATTATTCTTCGGTCCCGGTAGCGGTACCCCAATCCTCGACAACATGTTCATATCCGCAAACAATCCTTACAATCCGTTCGGCGTCGATCTGTCTGCTGCCGACGATACATTACTGTTCTTCGCCCGCCGACCGATTGAGGCCGGCCCCCGCCTGTTCTTCCAAGACATCAATACTTACATGATCTCGTTGGGCCTGGAGGGCGAATTCGAAGCGGCAGGACGTAATTTTTACTGGGACTTGACTGCTAATTACGGCGACAACCGCGGTTTCCAGGAAAAATTCAATGGGTTTAACGCGGCGAAGCTGCAAGTTGCCCTGGGAGACCCGGCGGTCTGCGCGGCAACGCCGAATTGTGTGCCATTCAACTTCTTCGGTGGACAAGGTCCCGACGGTACGGGATCTATGACGCAAGACATGCTGGATTTCGTCACCTACACGCAACGTGACTTTAGCGAGCAAACTCTCGAGGATTATGCATTCAATATTGCCGGCAACATTGCGTCGCTGCCCGCTGGGGACATGGGTTTCGCGGCCGGCATCGAATTCCGTGATCACCAGGGGTCGTTCCGTCCCGACTCGGTTGCAGCGCGCGGAGAAACAGCCGGTATTCCGTCGGGCCCGACAAGCGGGGGCTTCGACGTGACCGAGTACTACGCCGAGGTCAGCATTCCGTTGCTTTCGGATGCGGCTGCGGCCGACTGGCTCGAAGTCAATCTGGCAGCGCGGAATTCGGATTACAGTACGTCAGGCTCCACGGCTACCTACAAGTTTGGTGCCCTTTGGCGCCCGATCGAAAATCTGTCTTTGCGCGGTTCCACATCGACTGGTATCAGGGCGCCGGGCATCGGCGAATATTTCGGTGGCGCGGCGCGCCAAGACTTTCTGTTTTTCGATCCCTGCGTCGACTACACAGCGAGCCTCGGATCGGCGGCCGGTGGTCGGGATACCGCGCAACCTGCAAGTATTCAGACCAATTGCGCCACGCTCGGTGTCGGACCGGGACTAGCTCAAACCAACCCGCAGTTTTCGGCGGTCTCCGCTGGCAACAATAACCTAGTGCCCGAAGAGTCGGACGCCTGGACTATCGGCCTGGTTTACAGCCCTCAATGGGCAGAAGGAATCACATTTTCGCTCGATTACTACGAAGTGGAAATCACGGATGCTATTCAGGGTCGATTGCCGGCTGACTTGGTCAACGCGTGTGTGGAAACGACGGATCCGTTCTTCTGCGATAACGTGCCGAGAACAGCCAATGGCACGATCTCTTTGGTCAATAACCCGCTGGACAATATCGGCGGCATCGACGCCGCCGGTCTGGACCTGATGTTCAATTACGTTTCGGACGAAACCTCCATTGGACAATTCAACCTGACCGTGAATGCGACGCACCTGAACGAGTACGTGGAGCGCATCTTTAACGCGGACGGTACTGTAATCGTTAACGACCTTACGGGTAAGCACACCACTGACACCTTCGAGCAGGCATACCCGGAATGGCGCGCAGTAACGTCGCTTGACTGGTCCAGGGAGCGCTGGAGTGGTGGACTGACATTGCGCTGGGTGGACGACATGGTTATCACCAACGGCTTTGACCTGGATTCGGTGTTGTACACGGACGTCCGTGCAAGTTACAACCCCAGCTTCGCGGGCGACGCGCTAACCGTGACAGTCGGTGTCAACAATGTTCTTGATGAAGATCCACCACTTTGCCTCACCTCCTGCGGATTCATCGGCATGAGCAAGGTGGCACACGACCTGCCAGGTCGTTTTGGGTACCTGCGAGTCAGCTACCGACCATAACAAATACGCCATAAGGAAAGTGCTGCAGCGGTCCCGATAAGGGGCCGCTCTGGTTTCTGATACACCCCATCAATTTGGTGAGGATTGTTGGTTTCAGGGTGCGTGCAAACTTTGCTGGCAATAGAGCAATATTGCCGGCGGAAATGTCTTGCTACACTCAACAAGCGACTAATGCGGCCTGTGGACCTTGTTACTAACCGAGTGGTCGGCCAGGGGTCACGCAAAACTCCCGACCGCTCGGTTCGTAGTTAGGTCAGCAAACGGTAACTTGTTGTAATCATTGAAAAGCTGTTGGGGCGCTCGTTGCACGATTTGCCCGACAATGCATAACGGAGCATGACTGAATCACGCAAAATTCCCGCAAGCCTACTGAAGCCTGACTAAACATGCTGCTTTCAACAAGCGATTACGATGCCTGCTAGCAATGAAATCATCTTGGTGCACATACTGATCGACGGTTTCGCTGGATCGACTCCTTACAATTCGCCGCTTGACCATGGACGATCGATGCCGCTCCAGTCCGTAGTACTATTGCACTCTACTCTTCTGACTCTTTACAAAAGACGCCTTT
>RCNF010001573.1_pt1 | contig 12072 bp, 9 predicted proteins | sample 2041311 | NCBI WGS metagenome assembly RCNF01 (sample SAMN09708228, study PRJNA481090) | Marine sediment metagenome, whole genome shotgun sequencing project. | biome: marine sediment; feature: ocean; material: sediment; isolation source: Sewage treatment plant 2 marine sediment (STP2) ... | reverse complement strand
TGCCTGGAAGCCTCAGTTTCATCTAACTCTGCAATACTCTTTTCCTGCAATATGTCGGCAGCCTGAAGCACTAACTGCATCGCCGATTGTATGGCGCTGAGCATGTTCTCGTATAACTCATGTGTTACCAGCTCCGGCTGGTTGTTACTGGCTAATTGTTGCCAGCTGGCGCTGAACTGATCTATCCTGGTTGACGTTTCGGATAGTGTTTCTATAAAGTTGGTAAGATCCCTGCCTGTTATGTCTCGCAGAAAAGCCTCGAGCTCATCAAACAGCTGTTGCTGAGACAGCTGAGTCTGTTCAATAATGTTTTGTTGTTCAAATCGAGAATCGATAATCTGTCGAGCAGTTTGATAACACTGATTCGAGTCTGGATCTATTTCGAAATCAAGATTATCCCAGTGCTTTCGGTGAACCAGTAGTTTAGCTTTGAACTCAGCTCGCCAGTCACGACTGACGAGATACTCTACTTCTTTAGTCAGTTTTTCTACCGTTGCTAAATTCTCGGCATGCTGTCGCTCCTGCCTTCTGAATTCATCTATTTTTGTCTTAAGTATGCGCTCAGCATTCTTGTCTTTTCCGCGCAGTATCTTCCTTGCGGACTCAAGTGCTTCGATGTTCGTTTCGATGTTCGCTTCGATATTTGTGAGCCTTTCTGCGATCAGTTGTCGCGAGTCCGTATAAACGGTTAGACTCAGTACTTCAACAAGTTGATTCTCGGGTAAACTTTGTATGGCTTCAGTTCTAACTGAAGCTAACTCAGCAAGGGCGGCAACGCGCACAGTTAATTCTGGATACTGGTTTAACAAATCGCAGTATTGATCTTTATTAAGAGAACATCCTGCAGACATTAATTCATTAAGCCTGTTCTCAGCTTCTACACGAACCGAGTCATTTTCATGTTTTATCGATATTTCATGCAATGTGGCGACAAACGTTAACTTCTGGATCGCCGCAATACAAATTGAACTATCCGCATCATCAGCCGCCAGTTGAGCAAGTATCTTCTGGTTCTCTGAACTTGCGCCATTCATTGCAGAAATAGCTTTCAGGCGTTTTTCAACAGAGCTGCTTTTCCAGGCTGGTTTAAAAAGGTCGTCTAACATATTTTTCATCTGATTGGTTTTAGCGGGAGTACTTCCCATGTGTGTCTATTCTAATGTGATATCAGAATTAATTCGATCTGAATTAATGCAAAAAACAAGTGGTTAAACGCCCATTCGTAGTAGTTAGCAATTATTATTCATCATCCGGGTCATATTTCATCTGCAAGATTGCTGTTCTCGCCCCTCAAAGTTTAATATGGACCAGACGTAAATACCAAACAACAAAGCACTGACAAACGTCATTCCCCGTAAAAAGTGATTAATTAATGAGCAAAAAAAACAGCCCGAAGACTGTTTTTTCATAATCCGAAAAATAAAAAACCAGATTAGTTATTCTGAATAACAATATTCGGAAATTTAGCTGAATAATCTTTCGCTTTCAGTGACAGTTTGGCTGCAGTACGACGTGCAATATCACGATATATCAGTGATGCCTTGCTTTCAGGATCGTCTGCCACAGATGGATGACCATCATCAGCATTAATACGAATATCAATAGACAGGGGTAACGCACCAAGAAAATCAACATTATGCAGGTCACACATTTTCTCACCGCCACCCTGACCAAAGATATATTCAGCATGTCCACATTCAGAACATATATGAATACTCATGTTTTCAACAATGCCAAGTATAGGCACCTCTACTTTCTCAAACATCTTCAGTCCTTTACGTGCATCTAATAATGCGATGTCCTGTGGCGTTGTCACGATAACTGCACCACTAACTGGAACTTTTTGCGCCAGTGTTAACTGTATATCACCGGTACCCGGTGGTAAGTCGATAATTAAATAATCCAGTGATTTCCAGCGAGTATCACGAAGTAATTGTTCTAGCGCCTGGGTAACCATTGGACCACGCCAGATCATAGGTGTTTCTTCATCGATCATGAAACCAATCGACATTGCCTGCAGGCCATGACCACCCATTGGCTCTAGTGATTTACCATCAGAAGATTCTGGTTTGCCTTCGATACCTAACATACGAGGAATACTCGGACCGTAAATATCAGCATCAAGAATACCAACACGTGCACCTTCCAGTTGAAGAGCAAGCGCCAGGTTGACTGCAGTAGTTGATTTACCAACGCCACCCTTACCGGATGCGATAGCAATGACATTTTTAATGCCTTCTAGCGGATTCATACCACCTTGAACACTATGACTGCCTATTTCCCAGGAAGCATCAACTTCTGCTGAGGAAACGCCGTCAACAGCTTCAATTTTTCCTTTTAAATCAGCTGATAATTTATCCACAAAACCAAATGCAGGATAACCCAGAACAATCTTAACTTTGACCTTTTCGCCTTCTATGGCGATATCTTTAACCACACCTGCGGTAATCGGATCTTTCTCAAGATAGGGGTCGATATATTGTTTAAGGGCTGATTCAACTTGTTCTTTTGTAACGCTCATGGCGACTCCGCATTGGTTAGATACTCGGCATGCTGCTTGCAAAGCACACCGAAAACCTGTCTCTAAAATTTTGATGGCGCATTCTACAGTAATACGCCTTGATTTAACCTTAACTTTTCAGGGTTGATGATAACTGTCAAACTAGCCCTGAAGTGGTAGCTTGCTTAATATGCGGTCATAATTTTTAATTTCAATGGCAGCAATTCACCCTGTTTTTAAAAAAACGTATTAGCCAGGGTTTTTAGTGCATTAAATCGGCCAAAATGCTAAATTGTGCGCCCTTTGTCCTATGCAGACTCAAAACATATAATGTCATCCAAACGCAACATTCTGGTTACCAGCGCGCTACCCTACGCCAATGGCCCTATCCATCTTGGTCATCTGGTTGAATATATTCAGACAGATATCTGGGCCCGTTTCCAGCGACTACGCGATAATAACTGCTATTACGTCTGCGCCGACGATGCTCACGGCACGCCTATTATGTTACGTGCACGTCAGGATGGCATTACCCCGGAAGAACTGATTGCTGCCACCCAGAAAGAACATGAAGCCGACTTTGCTGACTTTCTGATCGACTTTGATAATTACTACAGCACACACTCTGATGAAAACAGAGACTTTGCTTCAGGCATTTATCTGAAACTTCGAGAAGCAGGGCATATTCATACAAAAACCATCAAACAGGCTTATGACCCGGAAGCAAAAATGTTTTTGCCGGACCGTTTCATCAAAGGCACCTGCCCCAAATGCGGCAGCGATGACCAGTACGGTGATAACTGCGAAGTTTGTGGAGCAACCTATGACCCGACCGAATTGATAAATCCGATATCAGCGGTCAGCGGTGCTACCCCTATCGAAAAAGATTCTGAACAGTACTTTTTCAAACTCAGCGATTTTTCCGACATGCTACAACAGTGGCTGAAAGAAGGTCATGTACAAACTGAAGTTGCCAATAAACTCGAAGAATGGTTTGCAGAAGGTTTAAAGGACTGGGATATTTCACGAAATGCGCCCTACTGGGGATTTGAAATTCCTGACGCGCCCGGCAAATTTTTTTATGTGTGGATGGACGCACCCATGGGTTACATGGCCAGCTTTAAAAACCTGTGTGATAAGACCCGGGAAGGCGAGAACCCGGTTAACTTTGATGATTACTGGGCCGCAGACAGTAAAAATGAGCTCTATCATTTTATTGGTAAAGACATTGCCCGTTTCCACACTTTGTTCTGGCCGGCGGTATTAGACGGCGCAGGTTACCGTAAACCGACGGCTGTTTTCTGCCATGGTTTTCTTACCGTTAATGGCCAGAAAATGTCGAAGTCACGCGGCACCTTTATCAAAGCACGCACTTATCTCGACAATTTAAACCCGGAATATTTACGTTATTATTACACTGCCAAACTGTCTTCCGGTGTTGATGATATCGATTTAAACCTTGAAGATTTTATGCAACGCGTTAACTCGGACCTGGTCGGAAAAGTGGTCAACATAGCCAGTCGCTGCGCCGGTTTTATCACCAAGAAATTTGATAATCAATTATCCGCTGATTTACCCGAGGCTGAACTTTATAACGGCATTGTTGCTGCCGGTGAACAAATCGCCGAACATTATGAAAACCGCGAATACAATAAAGCGGTGCGCGAAATCATGGCACAGGCCGATAAAGCCAATGTTTATATTGATGAAAACAAACCCTGGTTATTAATTAAAGAACAAGGCCGCGAAGATGAAGTGCAAAAAATATGCACTCAGGGCCTTAATATGTTCCGCCTGTTAATTACCTATTTAAAACCGATCCTGCCGGTTACTGCGGAAAAATCAGAGGTATTTTTAAATACAGAGCTTAACTGGGCGAACATAAAGCAGCCTTTACTTTCTCACCGTATTAATAAATTTAAACCATTACTTACCCGTATTGAAAAAGAACAAATTACTGCCATGACCCATGATTCATTAGAAAATCAGGCCGCAGAAAATATGCCAAATATAGAGCAGGGAACTAAAACTGAAGCAGAAAATAAAAAACTAACCGGGCCTCTAGCCGAAAATCCGATAGCTGCCGAAATCAGTTTTGAGGATTTCGCTAAAATCGATTTACGCATCGCCAAAATTGTTAAAGCAGAACATGTTGCTGGTGCCGATAAACTACTGCAGCTCACCCTCGACCTGGGAGGTGACAGACGCAATGTGTTTGCCGGCATAAAATCTGCTTATAAACCGGAAGACCTGGAAGGCAAACTCACTGTGATGGTGGCTAATCTGGCTCCACGAAAGATGTCTTTTGGACTATCCGAAGGCATGGTACTTGCTGCCGGACCGGGTGGTAAAGACCTGTTTATCCTCAATCCAGACGAAGGCGCGATTGCCGGTATGAAAGTAAAATAAACTAACGATTCCCGCCTCAATAACTTAACCGCTACAGGATGTTCTTCAGTCATTGCAATCGCGGGGAATAAAACTCCAAGAAATTAACCACAGAGGCGCAGTAAAAAACGGCTAGAACTAAGTTACGCCACAGACGTAACAATAATAAAACTCTGCGTCTTCACGCGACGTGCATGGACGCACTAATGTCGCAGGTGTATGGACTCACAAGAGCGACCTCCGCTGTAAAATTAAGCAACACATAAAAGCCTACTTTCCCTATTGATTCTATTCGATTTTTTATAACTTAAATCAATAAAACACCATGCCGCAATCTGCTAGAATACGCGGATGACTGAATACGCGCTCATCCTGTTAAGCACCATACTGGTGAACAACTTCGTGCTGGTCAAATTTCTTGGCCTGTGCCCTTTTATGGGGGTTTCCCGAAAACTGGAAACCGCTATCGGCATGGCTTTGGCAACCACATTTGTGCTCACACTCTCTTCAGTCAGCAGTTACCTGGTCAATGAATATATTCTGGCACCACTTGGCCTTGAATATATGCGCACCATCATGTTTATTCTGGTGATTGCTGTGGTCGTGCAATTTACTGAAATGGTGGTGCATAAAACCAGCCCTCTACTATACAATGTGTTGGGTATTTTCCTGCCATTAATAACCACCAACTGCGCAGTGTTAGGTGTTGCGCTACTTAATATTCAGCAGCAACACAGTTTTTTACAGTCATTATTTTATGGTTTTGGTGCAGCCGTTGGTTTTTCACTGGTATTAATTTTATTCTCTGCCCTGCGCGAACGCATTACCGTTGCTGATGTACCTGAAGCCTTTCAGGGAACATCCATTGCACTGATTACAGCCGGCATTATGTCACTTGCTTTTATGGGGTTTGCCGGCCTTATAAAAATCTAGGAGCCTGTCGGACTTTGTATGAATAAAAAATACTGAAAATATAAATAAACCATGTTTATCGTTATTCTTACTCTTGCCATCATCGCCAGTATATTTGGTTTACTACTTGCCTATTCTGCCGTTCGATTTAAAGTTGAAGGCGACCCGGTGGTTGATAAAATTGATGCGCTGCTACCGCAGACACAATGCGGCCAATGTACTTATCCCGGTTGCCGACCCTATGCAGAAGCGATGGCTAAAGGTGAAGCCGATATTAACCAGTGTCCACCCGGCGGCGAAGCAACTATTATTGCCCTGGCTGATTTGCTCGGTGTAGAAGTCAAACCCTTAAATGCAGAACACGGTGAAGTAAAAACCTTACCTACAATAGTCCGTATTGATGAACAAACCTGTATCGGCTGTACCTTATGCATTCAAGCCTGCCCGGTTGATGCTATATTAGGTGCAGCAAAACAAATGCACACGGTGATAGAATCTGAATGCACCGGTTGCAATTTATGCATACCACCCTGCCCGGTTGACTGTATTCATATCGTTGAGATTAAAACCACCATCCGCACCTGGACAGCAACATTACCCGATGCTGAATTTGTCGCGCCCAGTGCCGGTTAACGTGGCCAGTTAACATCGATATTTATAGTATGAAACAGTCCGTCACCCACAACAAAAACAACCTGGCAATATTCGACGGTGGTTTAAAACTGCCCGGACATAAAGATTTATCCACTGGCGCAGGCATTTCAACAGTTCCACAATGTAAACAATACATCATTCCATTACAGCAGCATATCGGCGCTATCAGCCAGGTACTGGTCAAACCGGGTGATAAAGTTTTGAAAGGGCAAATGCTGGCACGACCGGGCGACCTGATTAGTGCAGCCGTACATTCACCTGCCTCCGGCCTGGTAAGCGATATAAAACAGCATGCTGTTCCACATGTTTCAGGTCTATCAGATATATGCGTATTCATCGAAAACGACTATAAAAATGAATGGTGTGAACGCCATCCACTCGGTGACGAATATAACCAGACCACGTCATCCAGCCTGCGTAAAATTATTCGTGATGCAGGCATAGTCGGTTTAGGTGGCGCAACATTTCCTGCCGCCGTTAAACAAACTGAAGTAAACATAGAAACGCTGATTCTTAATGGCGCGGAATGCGAACCTTACATCACCTGTGATGATGTTTTAATGCGTGAGCACGCGGAAGGAGTATTGTCTGGTGCCGATATTATTTGCCAGATCATCAAAGCCAGGCAATGTATCATCGCTATTGAAGACAACAAACCTGAAGCCATCGATGCTATTGGGCAGGCTATCGAAAAAGACGCTACCGGTTTTTTTCAAATTAAAACCATACCTACCATCTATCCCAGTGGTGGTGAGAAACAGTTAATAAAGATCATTACCGGTAATGAAGTTCCCAAAGACCAATACCCGGCAGAGCTAGGCGTGTTATGCCATAACGTTGCCACTGCTTATGCCATCCATCGTGCAATCTATTTTGCTGAACCGCTTATTTCACGAATCGCCACAGTAACAGGCCATGGCGTTAAACACCCGCAAAACATTGAAGTATTAATCGGCACGCCAATACAGGCATGCATTGAACACTGCGGCGGGTATACCGAAGACAGTGATGAGCTTATTATGGGCGGCCCGATGATGGGTTATTCACTCAACACTGATACACTGCCCGTTGTAAAAGCCACCAACTGTTTACTTGTCACCGTAAAACAGGACCACACTCTCAAGCAACATCACCTGCCCTGTATTCGTTGCGGGCGTTGCGTGGAAGTTTGTCCGGTGCGCCTGTTACCACAACAATTATACTGGTACGCCAGCAGTAAAAATATTGAGCGACTCAACGAATATCATTTATTTGACTGTATTGAATGTGGCTGCTGCGCCTATGTCTGCCCTAGCGATATACCCCTCGTGCAATATTATCGCTTTGCGAAAACAACTATTCAACAACAGGAACGTGAACGTAAAGCATCAGATATTGCTCGACTACGCCATGAAGCGAACCAGGCAAGAAAAGAAAAACAAAAACGCGAACGTGAAGAAAAGTTGCGTAAAAAACGCGAAATGCTTAAGAACAAACCAGCAAACAGTAAAAATGCCAGTAGTGAAACCGATACTGCCAAAGACAGTAAAAAAGCAGCTATAGCAGAAGCGATTGCTCGCGCACAGGCAAAAAAAGCCGAACGTAATAAAAATAAAGAAACAGGTTAAACAGTAAGCACCTGCATAAAATATAGATAAGAATTTAACTACTCAGTGAGTAATAGGAATAGAGGATAACTACTCAGGTTGCCCCTGAAATTCGTCAGATCAAGGCAAAAAATGTGAGTTTACAAGCGTAAATGACCATTTTTTAACGCAGAGATGGCGAATTTCAGGGGTGAGCTGAGTAGTTATATAGAAATGTTATTTAAAAATACACCATCACCGCATATTAAAGAGAACATCAGCGTACAAAACATGATGCTCATGGTGTTATACGCCTTAATACCCGGCGCACTGGCATCCATCTACTTTTTTGGCTGGGGTGTTTTATTCAACCTGATAATAGCAATTAGCATGTGCCTGTTAACCGAGGCGATTATGTTAAAAATACGGCGACGAGATGTTTACCATACTCTGCTAGATGGCAGCGCATTACTAACTGCCTGTTTACTGGCGCTTGCTTTACCTTCGCTGGCGCCGTGGTGGTTAACAGCTATTGCTTCCATTTTTGCCATTGCGGTTGCTAAGCATTTATACGGTGGTTTAGGCTTTAATCCGTTTAACCCTGCAATGGTCGGTTACATCGTAGTAATGATCTCATTCCCTCTGGAAATGACGTTATGGACAGCTCCCATGGGGGTGAATGGTGGCTGGCCTGATTTTATCACCACCTTTAACTGGGTCTTTCTTGGCGCACTTCCTTATGGCGAAACCATCGATAGCATTTCAATGGCAACACCGATTGAACTGATTAAGACACAGCTCAATCAGATGCACGATGTTCTAGAAACACGAAACAGTATTAAACACAGTGCCCTGTTTTCAAGCATTAGCGGTACTGGCTGGCAGTGGGTTAATATTCTATTTCTTGGCGGCGGCATCTGGCTGGTTAAAAAAAATGTTGCTGACTGGCGCATCCCTACTGCGTTTCTAATCAGTCTGGTTTTTATTTCCAATTTATTTGCAGTCATGGATTACTCCTCCAACAGTTCGGCACTGTTCCACGCTTTCAGCGGCGGTACCATGTTGTGTGCATTTTTTATAGCAACGGACCCGGTGACCGCATGTACCACACCGAAAGGCCGCTGGATCTATGGCGCAAGTATCGGTGCACTGGTTTATATCATTCGAAACTGGGGGGGGTATCCTGATGGCATTGCTTTTGCGGTAGTACTGATGAATATTGCAGCGCCATTTATTGACTATTACACACAACCAAAAGTTTATGGCGATGCAAATAAATAAGTATGAATTTTTCCAACCTACAAATAAAAAATATATTAATAACAGCCTCATCGCTTACGCTGTTTGCCACAATAGGTGCTGCGCTTGTGGGTGTGACATTTATACAGACAGAAGATGACATCAAGTACAATGAACAACTCACACTGCTTAGAAAATTAAACAATATTATTCCGGCTGAATCCTATGACAACGATTTACTACTTGATAGCATAGTCATTAAGCCCAGCATATTACTCAATACCAAAGAAGAATCTCTGGCATACAGGGCCAGAAAAAACAGTCAAAACGTTGCTGTGGTCTTTACCAGTATCGCGCCCAGCGGTTACAATGGCTCTATCCATTTATTGGCTGGGGTAAATGCAAACGGTACGCTGTCCGGTGTCAGGGTCGTCAAACATCGGGAAACGCCCGGTCTTGGTGATGTTGTTGAAATTTCACGTTCAGACTGGATACTTGGTTTTAATGATAAGTCACTCAGCAACCCAAATGAAAAAGGCTGGAAAGTAAAACGTGATGGCGGCGTATTCGACCAGTTCACTGGCGCTACCATTACCCCACGTGCTGTAGTGAATGCGGTACATGATGCTTTGTTATACTTTGAGAAAAACAAGGACATGTTATTCAGCGTGAATACCGATCAAACTGGACCCGATACTTTAGTCGAGACTAAAGCGAATACTGAAGCAGGTACTGAAATAGACCACAGTAAACAACCATGAACGACGATACCCTTAAACAGACAACCAGTCAGACGAAAGCCATAAGCCAGAACGGCCTGTGGACAAATAACGCTGCCCTGGTTCAATTATTAGGCCTATGTCCTTTACTGGCTGTAACTGGTACAGTCATTAACGGACTGGGGCTTGGCATCGCTACATTAATCACCCTGGTGTTATCAAACAGCATCGTTTCTCTTATACGCCCCTGGTTAAAGTCTGAAATTCGCATTCCCATATTCGTCCTTATCATTGCTTCCATCGTGACTACCATTGAGCTAAGCATGAACGCCTGGTTTCATGAGTTATACCTTGTATTAGGCATATTTATTCCTTTGATAGTCACTAATTGTGCAATCATCGCACGCGCCGAAGCCTTCGCCTCAAAAAACAATCTGTTTGATTCCGCACTAGATGGTTTCATGATGGGACTTGGTTTTACCCTGGTATTAGTTGTATTAGGTGGCATGCGTGAACTAATTGGCTTTGGTACTTTATTTGCCAACGCACAATTAATGTTTGGCAGTACTGGCGAAACCATGACCATCACTTTCAGTGAAAATTATCCGGGTTTTCTGCTTGCTGTATTACCACCCGGTGCCTTTATCGGTCTTGGTTTATTAATTGCGATTAAAAACATCATAGATAAGCGCCAAAGTGCTAAACAAGCGGTTGTTATTCAGCATGCAGAACCTGCCGTAAATTAACCCACAATATTTATATACTTAAAAAATCTTAGTCCACAGATGAACGCAGATAAACGCAGATGTAAATACAATAACATGCATTTATCCGTGTTGACGTGCCCGGACGCAGTAATGTCGCGAACGCATGGACGCGTAACAGCGACCATCTGCGTTCATCTGTGGACAAAATAGTTTTTTACTTAATGAACAATATAAAACGCCATGAAATATTTTCACGTTTACAGAAGGATAACCCCAGGCCAACCACAGAACTCAATTTCAACTCCACCTTTGAACTATTAATCGCCGTAATTTTGTCCGCACAGGCAACCGATAAAAGCGTCAATATTGCCACAACTAAACTATATGCCGTAGCCAATACGCCAGAAGCGATTTATAAGCTAGGTGAACCCGGTCTAAAAAAATACATTAAAACCATTGGCCTTTTTAACAGTAAAGCAAAAAACATCATCAAAACTTGCAAGATATTGATTGATGAACACAACAGCATTGTTCCAGACGACCAGAAAAAACTGGAAGCCCTGCCTGGTGTCGGTAGAAAAACAGCAAACGTCGTGCGTAATACCGCCTTCGGCCACCCCACCATGGCGGTAGATACCCATATTTTTCGTGTATCAAACCGTACCAGGATTGCACCCGGAAAAAATGTGCTCGAAGTTGAAAAAAAACTCGTTAAGTTTATTCCCAAAGAATTTATGGTCGATGCGCATCACTGGCTCATCTTGCTTGGGCGATATACCTGTGTTGCGCGAAAGCCGCGGTGTGGCTCGTGTCTTATTGAGGATTTGTGTGAATATAAAGATAAAACCGAGTAACACTAAAATCACTGTCATCTTGAACGAACGTGATAAGGTCTTATACTCCTAAATTCGCGCTCAAACATTTACGACTTGTTTTTATATAGGCATTGCAATGTCGTAAATGTATTAACAAAACGCATCCTGTAGAATAAACCCTCGTCTTAATACACAACCAAAATACCATGTTCGGAAACAACAGAAACGAATTACGCCAGGTCTACCTAAGCTGCTGGCAACTGAAAAAAAATAAACTGCCAATGGACCCGATGCAGGAAGTGGTTGCCAATATTGTTGAACTACACCCTGAATACCACCACTTGCTAGAGTCTGAAGAAATTGTTGATAAAGATTTCTCCGCTGAAACGGGGGAAAGCAACCCGTTTTTGCACATGAGCATGCATATCGCCTTGCATGAGCAAATCAGCACCAATCGCCCGACCGGTATATATGACTGTTATCAAACGTTGTGCATACAACATGGTGGCCCACATGATGCTGAACATGCCATGATGGAGTGCTTAGGCGAAGCACTTTGGCAGGCGCAACGTG
>RCNF010001571.1_pt1 | contig 12076 bp, 10 predicted proteins | sample 2041311 | NCBI WGS metagenome assembly RCNF01 (sample SAMN09708228, study PRJNA481090) | Marine sediment metagenome, whole genome shotgun sequencing project. | biome: marine sediment; feature: ocean; material: sediment; isolation source: Sewage treatment plant 2 marine sediment (STP2) ... | reverse complement strand
TCGATTTTTGCGTGCCCGTCTGCGGGACTCATCCAATTATTATTCGGCCCGGCTTCCTCTGCCTCGTCGGTGCAGACGAAGGTCAGGTGCTCGACGCGAGCGACATCTCTGGGGTCCGACCGGTGCAGATAGCAATTTGGATATTGCTCCTGATTCAGCGTCGTGAGAGTGCCATCGGACAGCATTATCTCGATAAATTCCTGATATTCGTCGTCGCTGCCTGTGCACCAGTGAATAGCGTCAGGTTGAGAATGGGCTGCCGCCTGGTCTACCCAGGATTGCAATGCCGATAACTTGGTCGTCATTGGAAGGTTCTCTGTGTCAACGGTCATGATCAGGTGGCGAATTATACTGAACCGAAGTCAAAAAGCAGCATGTAAATCCGTATTTCAGCTAAAGCCAAGTCGTCTCGAACCGTGTAATCTTCTGGCCGTGAAAACCCTGACTGATTTCTTCGGCGAGCAAAGCCCACTCAAAGACCTGTTACCCGGATTCCAGCCCCGGGCCGGACAGGGCTGGATGGCTGAAGCGGTCGCGGAAGCCATCTCTAAATCGGACAAACTGGTGGTCGAAGCCGGTACCGGCACAGGCAAGACATTCGCTTACCTGATTCCAGCATTATTGAGCGGTCGCAAGACCATAATCAGTACCGGTACCAAGGCGTTGCAGGATCAGCTCTACCACCGTGATCTGCCGCTGGTTGGCAAGGCCATAGGCCGGCCCGTGACGACAGCGCTTCTCAAGGGACGCGCTAATTACCTTTGCCTGCAACGTCTTGATCAGCTTACGGATCCCGCATCGACACTGGTTGAAGACCTGAACGATGTTCGGGAGTGGCGCTATCGAACGGTGAGTGGCGACAAAGCTGAGCTGATCGAGGTGCCTGAGGATTCTCCGATTTGGCCGTTGGTGACTTCCACCGCGGATAATTGTCTCGGCCAGAAATGCCCCGAATATTCCCATTGCCATGTTGTAAAGGCACGCAAGGCTGCTCAGGAAGCGGACCTGGTGGTTGTCAATCATCACCTGTTGCTCGCCGATCTGGCGATGAAAGAAGAAGGCTTCGTTGAATTCCTGCCGGGAGCTGAGGCTATAATTCTCGACGAAGCGCACCAGGTACCTGATCTTGCGGTGCAGTTTTTCGGTGTGCACCTGGGCAGTCGTGAGCTGGAACGACTGGTCGAAGAGGCTCGCGCTGCGACACTGCCGTTTTCACAACCGGAGTTGAATCGCCGAATCGACGCATTACAGACCGCCATTCGTGAATTGCGGGCCGAAGCGCCGCGCAAAGAAGGGCGTCATGAGCTCAGCGAAGTCATGACTGAACTTCGCGAGCCGTTCGATAACCTGGCGCACACGATGCACGATGTTCAGATCGCGCTCGCCGACCTCGGCGATGCTTCGATCGAGCTGGAGAAAATTCACGAGCAGCTTGTCGGGCTGGCGGAAAGACTAACTATCCTGGTTAGCGACGACGCTTGGGACGGCATGCGCTGGCTCGAGATTCATCCGCGCAGCCTGCAGTTACACCTCACGCCGCTCGACGTCTCGGAGAAGCTTAACGGTTTGATTGATAAGGGCCATCAGGCGTGGATATTCACGTCTGCCACGCTCGCTGTCGGCGACGATTTCTCGCACTTCGGTACGCGCATGGGTTTGATCGGGGTCGCCGGGCTGACTTTTCCGAGTCCTTTTCCGCTGCAACAGAACGGCCTGATTTACCTGCCCGAGAATCTCCCACAGCCTTCGGATCCGGGGCATACCGCTGCCATGCTGGAAGAGGTAACACCGTTACTGGATATGATTGACGGCGGCATGTTTTGCCTGTTTACGAGCCACAGGGCTCTGAACAATGCGAAGAAGTGGTTCAAGACGAACAAGTCGGTATTGGGTGGTCGCACGCTTCTGGCGCAAGGAGATGCACCCCGAGACGACTTGTTGCGCCGTTTCCGGCAAATAGGCAATGCGGTGTTACTGGGAACCGGCAGTTTCTGGGAGGGCGTGGATGTTCGTGGACCGGCACTCAGCGTTGTAGCGATCGACAAGCTGCCGTTTGCGTCACCCGCGGATCCGTTGATGATGGCGAGGCTTGAGTTCATACGTCGGCAAGGCGGCAACGGATTCATGGACCATCAATTGCCGCTGGCTGCATTGTCGCTGAAGCAGGGTGCCGGCCGCTTGTTGCGTGATCAGACGGATTACGGTGTTGTTGTGTTGTGCGACCCCAGAATCACCGGGAAACGATACGGCAAGATGTTCCTTGAGTGCCTCGAGCCGATGCCCTCGACATCCGCACTGAATGAAGTGTCCAGTTTTTTGGCCGCACATAAACGAGCTGCCGCGTGAAGTTGCTGGCGATTGATACATCGTCCCTCGCGTGCACGGTTGCGCTCAGCATTGGCGATGAGCTGATCGAGCGCCACGAGGAACAAGAACGCGAACACACGCGCCTGTTGATGCCAATGATTCGTGATGTTCTCGATCAGGCCGGAATCGCGCTTACGGATCTGGACGCTATCGTAATGGGAAATGGTCCTGGCTCGTTCATTGGCATGCGCATAGCTGCGTCAGTTTCTCAGGGGCTGGCGCACGGCGCTGGCCTGAAAATTATTCCGGTCTCATCCCTGGCCGCAGTTGCTGCAGAGGTTATGGATACGTCTGACGCCGAAGTCGTCGCCGTGACGCAGGATGCGCACATGCACGAGGTATACATGGGTTTATACGCGCGCGGCGCCGAAAACTTGCCGCAGCCAATCTGCGACGAACGCTTGCAAAGTCAGGATGTTATCGAAGAGCTTCGGCGCGGCGATCGATCGTCTACACTAGCAGCCGGGCAGGGATGGCAGCGCTATCCTAAACTGCTGGCGGCCAACGAATCGTTTCTCGGGGCGCAGTCCGATGTTCTGTATCCACGCGCCGCTTATCTACTCAAATTGGCCGAACTTTCTGCTGCAATACCGCCAGAAGAGATTCAACCCGCCTATCTGCGGCAAAAAGTCGCAGAAAAGCCAAGAACGAGGGATTCGTAACAGTCCTGTAATATAGTGCTGTTGAAATGCGTGGCTATCCCAATCTCTCAGGGTCGTTGAGACCGCATGACCGCAAAGAAAGTACTTATTGTCGAAGACGAGCAGGCTATCCGTGAGATGACTGCCTTTCATTTATCTCGCGCCGGGTTTGAAGTTCTGGAAGCAGAAGATTGTCGTACTGCCCGGGGTCTCCTGGCCGATCAACGGCCGGATCTGGCACTTATTGACTGGATGCTCCCCGACATGAGCGGGCTTGAGCTTACCCGGATGCTAAAACGTGACAAAGAGTATGAGGACTTGTCGATCATCATGCTGACGGCACGCACGGAAGAGCGCGACAAGGTATCAGGATTGGATGGCGGCGCGGATGACTACATTACCAAGCCGTTTTCGCCGCGCGAATTGATTGCGCGGATACAGGCGGTATTGCGTCGCTCAAACAGTACGAATGAAGAGTTACTCATTGCTGGCGTACTCGAGCTCGACGCCTTGGGTCATCGGGTATCGGCTTCCGGAGTTGACGTCAGATTGGGGCCAACGGAGTACCGTTTGCTGGAATTTCTGATGACACACGCCGATCGGGTTTACAGCCGTGCTCAACTGTTAGACCGCGTTTGGGGTGCCAATGTGTATGTAGAAGAGCGAACAGTTGATGTTCATGTCCGGCGATTAAGGAAAGCACTGTCCGAAACAACTGCCGACAAATACATACAAACGGTACGCGGCACCGGGTACCGGTTTTCAACACGAAACACGTAGAATTTATGTCCGAATCCGCAAGAAAATTCATCATTGGCATACTTCTGTTCCTGGTAGCAGGAGCCCTAATCGGCTGGTTCTACGGGCAATTGCTTTGGGGGTTACTGGCTGCAGCTCTACTGGCTCTCGTATGGCAGGTTCGTCAGTTACTCAGCTTTGATCGTGCCCTCAAAACCGAAAACTTCGACAGTTTTCGCGTGGGCGACGGAATTTGGGAGCAGATTTTTTCCAGGTTTCGATATGAGCGAGAACGAGGCGTACGTCATAAGGCCGAGTATCGCCAGCTACTGCGCGAAGTTCGTAAGTCGACCAACGCGATGCCCGATGGCGCTGTGGTGCTTGATGCGAATAATGAAATTGTCGCCTGCAACCGGGCCGCTAAGAGGCTTGCCGGGTTAAAGCGCAAGAAGGACCGGGGGCAGCGAATTGACAACATGCTTCGGGACCCAAAACTCATCGGCTTGATAAACGGCGGCGACTACCAGCAAGCGGTGGAAATCCCTTCACCTATCGCAGACGGGGACTGGCTCAACTGCCGCGTCGTGCCTTACGGCGCGGAGCAAAAGCTGTTGCTTCTTCGTGACGTGACTGAACGGATTCGAATGAGCAAGATGAGGCGAGATTTTGTTGCTAACGCCTCCCACGAATTGCGCTCTCCGTTGACGGTGATCAGTGGTTATCTGGATGCTCTGTCAGATGCGGGCGATTTGCCAACCGATTGGGTGAAACCGGTTACGCAGATGCGCAATCAGTCGCTTCGAATGAAGCAAATTCTTACGGAAATGCTGGAGCTGTCACAACTTGAAGGCGCAGGCTCCGCAAGCCGGGAGGAAATCATCGACGTCGTGCAATTACTCAACGACGTGCGTATCGACTTCGATCGGCCTGCCGATGCAGCCGAGATCAAGGTCAATGCAGAATCATCGGCGAGATTACTGGGCCGAAGAACGGAAATCGAATCCGTCGTCGTAAATTTGTTGTCCAACGCACTACGCTACACGCCGCAGAGCGGAGAGATTAACCTGACCTGGAGATCAGGTTCGGATGGTGCGGAACTGATTGTCACAGACACGGGTGATGGAATCGATCCCGAGCACATCCCTCGATTGACGGAGCGTTTTTTCCGTGTAGATCGCGGCCGCAGTCGCGGCGAAGGCGGTATTGGGCTTGGGCTTGCGATCGTCAAACATGTTCTTGTTCGCCACGATGCCGAGTTGGAAATTAAGAGCGAGCCGGGTTCCGGTAGTGAATTTCGCTGTGTTTTTCCGCCTGATCGAGTCAAGGTCACCGCGCCCACCGCATTGTCATAAAACTGCAACATGGCTGTCATACAAGAGCAACGTAGCGCGTTTAACGTGCCGCTAACTTATTCGTAACATGACAGTAACCCGACGCCATCAGGCGAAGGACTCAGGGGAAGCAACACAATGAAAGTCAAATTGACGGCAATTCTTATTTCGACAGCGGCACTGTTGGTCTCGACTCCGGCGAGTGCCGAGGATGAGAGCTGGATTGATCGTATCAAGCTAAAGGGTGATATCCGACTTCGCTACGAGGGGATTGACGAGCAGTTTGAAGCCAATCGAGATCGCATGCGCTTTCGCACCCGTTTCGGGTTGTCCGCTGCAGTGCGTGATGACGTCAAGGTTGTCGTGCAGTTCGCGTCTGGCGGTGGCAACCCGGTTTCAACCAACCAGACATTTGATGACGGATTCTCGACCAAAGATATCGGTCTGGATCTCGCGTACGTCGATTGGAAGGTCAACGATACGTTAGCGATTAACGCCGGAAAAATGAAAAACCCATTATTCAAGGCGGGCAAGGTACCGTTGATATGGGACGGTGATTTGAATCCGGAAGGTTTTGCAGCCAAGTTCAGCTCGGGCATGTTTTTTGGAACGATTGCCGGATTTTCCGTCGAAGAACGTAGTTCAACGGACGATTCGTTGTTGTACGCCGTTCAAGGTGGTGTGAAATTTCCGCTTGGTGACGCGGGCAAGTTAACAGCCGGCATTGGTTACTTCGCCTATACCGACACTATCGGTAACCAGCCCTTCTACAATGGTAAGGCCAAAGGCAACTCTGTCGACTTGAATGGCGACTACATCTTCGATTACAAGAACACCGAAGTATTCGCACAATTTGATACCAAGGTTAGCGACTGGCCGCTGCAGGTGTTTGCTCACTATACGCAGAACGGTGAAGTTAGTGTTGAGGACACTGCCTACGCATTCGGCGCGAAGGTGGGATCGGCGAAGAAGAAAGGCGATTTTGAATTCGCATGGATCTACCAGGACATCGAAGCGGATGCCGTAATCGGAACTTTCAACGATTCTGACTTCGCCGGCGGTGGTACTGATGCCAAGGGCCACATATTGAAAGCGAAGTACGGTCTGTCCCAAAATATTTTCCTTGGTGGCACTTTTTTCGTTAATGATAAAGATCGGTTCCAGGGAACAGAACACGACTATAATCGTGTACAGATAGACTTGGAATTCAAGTTCAACTAGGTGGAGTAGTCATGGAAGCATCAGATTTAACCGACCACATTTCAAAGCGCTTCAATAAAGATATCGAAGACCTGAGAAGTATGGTGCTCGCGATGGGTGGCTTGGTTGAATCGCAACTTCTGCGTGCCATAACGGCCATCGTTACCGGCGACAGCGAGCTTGGATTGAAAGTCGCCAATGATGACTACAAGGTCAACGAACTCGAAGTCAGTATTGACGAAGAGTGCGGCCGAATTCTTGCGATGCGAGCACCGGCCGCCGGTGACCTGCGGCTTATCGTCGCTATCATCAAGACCATCACCGACCTCGAAAGGATCGGCGACGAGGCTGAGAAAATCGGTTTTCTCGCATCTCGGTTGGCGGCGATGGATCGGCCGTCAGATTCTTACCGCGAATTGAAGACATTAGGTACACACGTTTCGCATATGGTTCGTGACGCGATGAACGCTTTTGCTCGGCTCGATGTCGACGAAGCATTTGAAATTGTGCGTGAAGATGAAGACGTTGATAAGGAATACGAAGCCATTCAACGGCAGTGCATAACGTTCATGATGGAAGATCCGAGATCAATTAAACGGGTTATGAATGTAACCTGGGCAGCACGCTCGCTGGAGCGCATCGGCGATCATGCGAAGAACATATGCGAATACGTTATCTATATGGTGAAGGGACGGGATGTGCGTCATACTGGAATTTCCGACGCATCCGAAATTCCTTCCGACTGATAACACTATGACACTACCGAGTAAACGTATCCTGAATCTGGCGGGAGCCTTGGCTTGCGCCGGCATGATGGGGTTCGCGCTGTACGCCCAACACGTTCTGCTACTTGATCCTTGCCCGCTCTGCATCCTGCAGCGTGTGGCGGTAATCTCGCTGGGACTTGTTTTCTTCGCAGTGGCTATTCACAGCCCTGGCAAGACAGGTTCGCGGATCTACGCTGTCATAGCTGCAATATTCGCGGGCTGTGGTGTGGCCGTCGCGGGTTGGCATGTACGTTTGCAAAACTTGCCGGCAGATGAAGTGCCATCGTGTGGTCCGGGCCTGGAGTACATGGTCGAAAATTTCCCGCTGAAAGACGTGCTGGGCATGGTCCTCAAGGGCTCCGGCGAATGTGCGGACGTTGTGTGGCGTTTTCTGGGTTTGTCCATGCCGACCTGGGTGGTCATCGGCATGCTGGGGCTTGCAGGCTTTGCTATCTGGAACAATTTCCGCGGCTAGAGCATCAGCTCCATAATTCTCTGGTACATACTGGTTAATCGCAAAACATCGTCGATGTTTACGTGTTCGTCAATTTTGTGAATTGACGCGTTCACCGGACCCAGCTCGACAACATCGACACCCGCAGGTGAAATAAAACGGCCATCCGACGTGCCACCACCTGTCGAGAGCTCCGGTTCACTGCCCACAATCTCCGCGACCGCCTGAACGACGGCGTTGGTCAATTCGCCCTTTTCAGTAAGAAAGGGCTTACCCGACAAGTGCCACTTTAGTTCGTAGTCAAAATCATGCGCGTCAAATACTTCGTGGACACGTTTCTGTAGCGATTCATGCTCCCATTCGGTTGAATAACGAAAATTGAATCGTGCCGAGAGCTCTGAGGGCGTCACGTTTGGAGCGCCGATTCCGCTTTGGATATTCACCACCTGAAAGCTGGTCGGCGGGAAGTACTCATTTCCAAGGTCCCACTCAATATCGTGCAATTCTGCGAGCACGGGAGCGAAGCGGCGAATCGGATTGTCAGCTAAGTGCGGGTAGGCGACGTGTCCTTGAATGCCGGAGACCGTTAACATCCCACTGAGCGATCCGCGTCGACCCACACGTATCAGGTCGCCGAGCGATTCCTGACTGGACGGTTCGCCTATGACGCACCAGTCGATAGCTTCTCCACGAGCAGTAAGCGTTTCCATTACCTTGAGCGTGCCGTCCCGAGCGCGCCCCTCTTCATCGCTGGTGATCAGCAATGCGATGCTGCCACTGTGATTTTCGTTCTCCCGAAGAAATCGTTCGATGGCAACAATCATCGACGCGAGTCCGCTCTTCATGTCGGCCGCGCCGCGGCCGTACATATTACCGCCTTTGATCGTTGGTTCGAATGGATCGGTACTCCATTCCGAGGTATCGCCTGGTGGCACAACATCGGTGTGCCCGGCAAAACACAAGACGGGAGAATTGCTGCCGCGGCGAGCCCATAGATTCGTCGTATCGCCGAAGATCATGGTTTCGCATTCAAACCCGAGCGCTTCAAGGCGCTCTATCAGAAGTTGCTGGCAGCCCGCATCGTCCGGCGTTATCGATGCGCGCCTGATGAGATCAGAGAGGAGTTCGATTTCCGGCTTTGTCGTAACATCATTCATATGTTTAGAAAGGTATCATATGTGCATGAAAAATATAATAAAAGTGCAAATGCTTCGCTTAAGCGGTGCCGTTCAACCAGCCCAGAACTGCAACAATTCGGTAACAATTCATCGCTATTCTTTGCGCAGTAATTTAATTAAATCGGAGACTCAAAAAGTGAGTACGAAGCGCAAAGTTATTGCAGGAATTTCTACAGCTGTTGTGAGCCTGGCTCTGTCAGCGACAGCGTTCGCACAGTCAGGACGCGACTATGTCTATGTTGTCGGTTCCTCCACAGTCTATCCGTTTGCTACTGTCGTCGCGGAGCGATTTGGTCGTGGTAGCGAATTCAAGACACCAAAAATCGAATCCACAGGATCGGGAGGCGGTCTTAAGCTGTTTTGTGATGGTGTTGGTGTTGACCACCCGGACGTCGCGAACTCTTCGCGCGCAATAAAGCAATCGGAAGTTGATATTTGTGCGAAGAATGGTGTTACCGAGATCGTTGAGGTCAAGATCGGATACGATGGCATCGTTATTGCCAACGCTTTGGATTCGACACCGATCGCGCTTAGCCGCCGCGACATTTTCATGGCTCTTGCCAAGGAAGTTCCTGGCGACATTGACGGCGAACTCATCGCGAATCCGTACCTAACCTGGGCGGATGTAAATTCCTCTCTTCCGGCTGTAAAAATTGAAGTATTGGGCCCGCCGCCGACTTCGGGCACACGTGATGCGTTTGTTGAATTGGCGATGGAAGGTGGCTGCAAATCAGTGCCATGGATTAAAGCCCTGAAGAGCTCGGACAAGAATCAGTACAAGGCAATTTGTCATACAATCCGTGAAGACGGCGCATTCATTGAAGCTGGTGAAAACGACAACCTGATCGTACAGAAACTTCAGGCTAACCCGAGTGCATTCGGCATTTTCGGATTTAGCTTCCTTGACCAGAACAAGGAAAAGGTCAAAGGCGCGACGATTGATAGTGTCTCGCCAACTTTCGATGCGATCGCTGTAGGTGATTACCCAGTATCCCGGCCGCTGTATTTCTATGTGAAGAAAGCGCATGTCGATGTTATCCCTGGATTGCGCGGCTATCTTCGCGAATTCACGAGCGAACGGGCGTGGGGTGAAGAGGGTTACCTCTCTGACCGGGGCTTGATTCCTATGCCCGATGAGGAGCGCAATGCTGTTGCGACGAACGTTCGGGAACTGACTCCGCTATCATTATCCAGTCAGTAAGCTGAGTCGTTTTTTTCGTCTGTCGGCGACCCCATGTCGGGTCGCCGTCATTCGTTGCAACGTGGATAACAAAGAACGTAAATGCAAAGTACAACGCTAATACTGCTGCTGGGGCTTTTCTCAATCGGCGCGTTCTATTTCGGACGTAGTCACTCTTTGTCGCTCGTCGGCGGGCCGGGAAAAGGTACGGCCTTGCATTCATTGCCTGGTTACTACGGCTATTTCGTAGCGATTTGGGTCGTTCTTCCTGCGCTTACATTATTGCTGGGCTGGGTCCTGATCGAACCAAAAGTGGTCACGGCTTTGGTGGTGAATGGCTTGCCAGATTCCTATCAGTCTCTTTCGGCGGGTGAACTGAATCTTCTGGTTAACAATATTAGAAATCTGGCATCAGGTGATGTCGTGAGTGTTTCGATCGACGAGAATCTTCGCAGCGCCGCAGATCAATTTAACGATTACCGGGTCAAGAGCCGGCAGTTGCTTGCCGTCCTGGTGATTGGCCTCGCGGCATTAGGTGGGGCGATGGCGTGGCGCAAGATTCACCCCGATTTACGAGCACGTAATAAGGTCGAAACCGTTGTCCGCTGGGCATTGATCGCCGCATCCAGCATCGCCGTCTTCACGACGATCGGAATCGTCCTGTCTGTATTATTCGAGGCACTCATGTTCTTCCAGAAGGTACCGGCGACGGAATTTCTGTTTGGTACGACCTGGAGTCCGCAAACGGCAATACGTGCCGATCAAGTTGGATCGTCCGGTAGTTTTGGCGCCGTGCCGCTGTTTGCCGGAACGATGTTGATTACCGGCATAGCCATGTTTGTCTCCGTACCGATTGGATTAATGACGGCGGTCTATTTGGCGGAGTATTCAACGTCGCGGATTCGCGGTATCGCGAAGCCGCTACTGGAAATTCTTGCCGGCATACCGACTGTGGTCTACGGATTCTTTGCGGCTTTAACCGTCGCCCCTTGGGTACGCAGGGCGGGCGAATCAGTAGGTATTGAGGTCGCCTCTGAAAGTGCGTTGGCAGCTGGCCTGGTAATGGGCATCATGATTATTCCGTTGGTCTCATCTTTGGCCGACGATGCTATTAACGCAGTGCCTACGTCCATGCGAGATGGCGCTTTGGGGCTAGGCTCTACGCGCTCGGAGACAATGAAGAAAGTTATTATTCCAGCAGCGTTACCGGGGATCGTTGGTGGCATATTGCTCGCTGTTTCACGAGCGATCGGCGAAACGATGATTGTGGTAATGGCCGCCGGGCTAGCCGCGAATTTGACGGCGAATCCCTTCGAGGCGGTAACCACGGTAACCGTGCAGATCGTAACCTTACTGGTCGGCGACCAGGAGTTTGATAGCGCGAAGACGTTGGCCGCGTTTGCTCTGGGCTTGATGCTATTTGTCGTGACATTAATTCTGAATGTCATCGGACTGTATGTTGTTCGCAAATATCGCGAACAATACGAGTAGGCATAAGGTTATGAGTACGAAATTGACAACCAGACAGAAGGTCGAAGCGGGACTGGCACGACGACGTCGCAAGGAATTCACATTTCGTCTGGTCGGCATGCTTGCGACGGGCGTCGGCATACTGTTCCTCGTTATTTTCTTCGCAACGTTGCTGGGTAAAGGCTCGTCTGCCTTCTCACAAACCTTCCTGCAGCTCAACGTCGAATTTAATGAAGACGTTCTGGCGCCAGGTGGTGAGCTGGATCTTGTGTATGCGGATTTCGACGGATTGATCAGGACCGCACTAAGAAGCGAATTACCTGGCGTGTCCGGGCGTAGCGAACGTCGCGAACTGTATCGACTGGTCAGCATTGGTGCCGGTTATCAGATGCAGGACATGATCACTCAAAACCCTGAGTTAATGGGAACAACACAGTCGATCTGGGTGCCGGCATCAGCAAACGTAGACATGCTGATGAAAGGCAATATCGACGCGTCGCTGGATGAAAGTTTGCGACCCTTGTCGGATCGGCAAATTGGCTGGATCAATAAACTGGATCGGGCAGGACGTCTGGATAGAAAATTCAATACTGCTCTGTTTACGAACGGTGACTCTCGTGAACCGGAATTGGCTGGCATCAAGGGAGCGACAATGGGTTCGTTTTTCATGCTGGTCGTGACCATCGGATTGTCCTTCCCAATCGGCGTTGCGGCGGCGATCTACCTTGAAGAGTTTGCGCCGAAGAATCG
>RCNF010001570.1_pt1 | contig 12077 bp, 13 predicted proteins | sample 2041311 | NCBI WGS metagenome assembly RCNF01 (sample SAMN09708228, study PRJNA481090) | Marine sediment metagenome, whole genome shotgun sequencing project. | biome: marine sediment; feature: ocean; material: sediment; isolation source: Sewage treatment plant 2 marine sediment (STP2) ... | reverse complement strand
TGCTTTCGCCTACTTTTTCCCTTCTCACAGGGCAAAGGCTGGACTTCCACCAGCTAGCTGACTATCATGCCAGTCGCACCGCCGCTTCGTTGCACTATGCTTTGTGCAAAACCGTCAGGTTATACGGATCGTTTGCTTTAAGATAAATGAGCATCAAGCTTATCGAGTAGCTTTAAGCTTTTATCAATAAAAAATTGGGTTTTTCTACAGACTCGTTATGTGCTTTAGTATTTGTAATGATAGCGTAGCTGTGCAATAAGCAAATTATCCTCTGCTACTTTATAAACAATTCTATGTTCATCATTAATTCTGCGAGACCAATAACCTGATAACCCATGCTTCAGAGGTTCAGGTTTACCAATGCCTTCAAAAGGGTTTTGTTGTACATCTTTAATTAATGCATTAATTCGCTTAAGTATGGCCTTATCAGTCTTCTGCCAAAAAAGGTAGTTATCCCAGACTGTAGATGAAAACGTCAGTTTCACTCAATCAAGTCTCGCTCAGTACCTTTACCGGATTCTAGTTCTACAATAGATTCAAGCAAATGCCGTGCATTCACAGGTGAGCGTAGTAAATAGGCTGTTTCTTCCATAGATTGGTAATCCTCCAGAGAAATCATCACGACAGGAGATTCTCTTTTTCGTGTAATAATGACCGCATCATGGTCATTACAGACTTTCTCCATTGTTTTTGCTAAATTTGCGCGAGCAGCGGTATAACTTATGGCGTCCATATTAACCTCGTTAATCGGTATCTGTACAATAAAACGTACAGAAATTATAGCCGCACATAACAAATCATTCAAGTTCGCCCGCAAAGGGCACGGACCGGACGCGCTAAAAGCGCCGCGCGGCAGTTACTTTAAGGCGTTAGCTGCTATCAAATAACCACCTGATGTTACAACGTTACGACGTTATAGCGCTATTCTTCATTTATACCAGGTATAATAATATGAGTGAATTATCAAAAAGATCTACTGTTTACTTTGAAACAGAGATACATCAAGCATTAAGAATAAAAGCTGCAACCACCTACGAATCTCACCTCTCAATCTTTCAGGACAGGTGAAACACGCGGCTTAAAAGCTGAGGCCGATATTACGATGTGTGAAATAGCTCGTTGTATTATTGGTGTTATGCCAGCGCTGTCACCCAGACGCCGACATCGAGTGTTGCACCCACAGGACCGACATAAGCGCCCGCCACGGGTGGTACTGAATCGGGCAATCTCGCTACTGCCACCGCAATGTGATTTGGCCCCACGATTAACCCTGAGGTGGGATCAAAACCTTTCCAGCCAACACCGGGTAAATAGACTTCAGCCCAGGCATGGGTGGCGCCAAAATTCGCCGATGAGGGCTCCGCATTCAGGTAGCCGCTGACAAAGCGTGAAGCCAGGCCAAGGCTACGGGTAACTTCCATGAACAAATACGCAAAGTCGCGACAGGAGCCGGATTGTTTCGACAGGGTTTGCGCCGGGGTTTGCACACCGGGTTCCTCGCGACTCTGGTAAGACAGCGACTGGTTGATATGAATAATAAGACGTTGCAATAGCGCGGCTGTCTGAATGCGTTCGCCCGCCTGCCATATTTTCGCAACCAGCTCGGCCAGCATGCTACTGGATTCCGGCAGCGCCAGGATCATGTAGGGTAACAGTACAACCTGTTCTTCGGGTGTATACGAAAACGGAAAATCGATAGCGTAGTCGGCCACCAGGAAATCCAGCGGGTTCTCGTTATATTGATGAATAACGATTTCACTCTCGATTGAGAGCTGGCGCGCAGGCGATTCGAAGCTCGCGATTGCGATCGAATTGTCTTCCATATCGAGCTGCCAGCGCACGCTGGCATTGGGTGAGATCGTCAGCTTCGAAGATTCAATCCGCAGTTCATGGCCTTCTCTCGGGAGCAGGCGCAGCGCATGCGGCTGCAGCCGAACCTCGGCGGGAAAATTATAATAAGTGCGGTGAATGATTTTGTAGCGTTGCATGACTCCATTCTACCCGCTAATGATGTCCCGGCGACGCCAAAAATAAACTAAGTATAAACAAGGCATAAATAGGCGTCCATCTATGTCTTTATTTGTCCGTAAGTTTCAACGTAAGTTTAAATTCAGGAAGTTTTAATATAACATCTTATAGCGACGGCAGTGGGTTCGGTGCCCTTTACTTCAATCCATCAAGCGTATGGCATCTAGCTTAAACTCTGTTGCATATGTATTATATGGCGATGTTTCGTTGTCATTGCTATAAGGTGTTCCTCGGGGAGACTATTGTCTCTATTTAAAATTGTCTATTAAACTGCGGGTTGTTCAATCCCTTACCCTTGAAGTGGATCATAAAAAGAATTGCCAGGAAAGTGGGTGAGGGCACTGACGTCTCACGAGACTATGCAGACACCGACCTGGATCAGATAACAGGGTTGGCCGATAAAAATTATTTCGGGCTTTCCAGCCTTTAAATGGCACAAAGACGGACGCTAAATGAATGGTATTTATTGAAATTTTAATCAGCTATAGAAAAAATAAATGGGTTTAATACGGTTACAGTTTGTCCTATTGGGTTTTATGCACAATATGGCGACGCATTTTGAACGATCCCTCTTGATGTATAGCGCTGGCTATGCAACTGTGGGCATTCGCACAACCTGCTTTGCCTGCTTGCCGATAAAATCCAAATTTTTTATGCAACATGCGGTCTAGGTGGCATTGCTCCTTTCCTCGAAAAGAATCGTCAACCCCACTTTATGCTGTCTCGCTCTGGTGTTGACAGCGTCCGTATTTGCCTGGCGGGCACGGGCAGAAACGCTGGATCTGCCGCCGATGGATGTCGATCTGGTCGGTATAATTCGTACCACCAAGCCCCAACAGGAAGACACTCTGCTGGATATTGCACGTCGTTTTGACATTGGGCAGGACGAAATTGTGCTGGCAAACCCTGATGTGGATCGTTGGTTGCCGCGTGCAGACTCGCTGGTTGTGATACCGAGTCGGTATATCCTTCCGCGTGTTGAGCGCAGTGGAATTGTACTCAACGTCCCCGAATTGCGCCTGTATTATTTTCCGCCCGCGGTAGCGGACCAGCCATCCCTGGTGCAGACCTATCCGGTCAGTATTGGCCGTATGGACTGGGTAACGCCTATCGGTTTAACAAAAGTACTATCTAAATCCGAAAACCCCAGCTGGCGGCCGCCGAAATCCATTCGCGAGGAAGCGGAAGCCCAAGGTGAGCCCCTGCCGGAACTCATACCTTCGGGCCCCGATAACCCCCTCGGTAATTATGCGCTGCGTCTTGCCTTTCCGGGTTATCTGATCCACGGCACCAACAAACCTTTTGGTGTCGGTATGCGGGTGACACACGGCTGCGTGCGCATGTATCCGGAAGATATCGAGAAGTTCTTTCCCGAGGTGCCGGTCGGTACCCCCGTTAAAATTGTGGATCAACCGGTCAAAATCGGCTGGCTTTTTGATACCCTGTTCATCGAGGTGCACCCCCCTCTGGAAGAAAAGCAGAAAGAGCCGGCTGTACTGGTCGAGACTGTTATGGATCAGATATATGAGGTCTGGGAACAACAATCGCTAGTTCTGAACGTTCCGGCCCTGAAAGAGGCGCTTGAAAAACAAAATGGCATGCCGGTTGCCATTGGTCATAGCGTGCTCGACTGAGCCAGTATCCGGCCCAGTCGCGCTATTTCAAACAGTAAGGTCAATCAGTTGACAGTTACTTGTACATGGATTTCTTGAACATGTTGTCGATTTTACTGTTGGCTTCGTCTGCGCTGACCTTGGCCTCGTTGGCTATAGCCTTGGCTTCAGCCGCTTCTATTTTCGCCGCATCAGCGTTGGCAGATGCGCTCTGAGCGGTCTCATTAGCCTGGGTCGCATCACTGCGCAATTCTTCGCGTAGCGCTTCGAAATCCGATGATGATGTGGCGCAGCCGCCGAGTCCTGCGATTGCAGTCAGTATGATAGCGATTTGGATTTTTTTACTTAACATTAGGTGACTCCTATTAGTTTGAGTATTTATTTATTTAAGTATTTTTTAACGATAAGGCGAAAAAAAACAGTAGTAATACTACCACAGGTTGGGGACCAGGGAAGCGTGTTAGCGCATAATGCCTCAGCGAATGACAACCCGCATACCGACATGCACCCATTTTGACAGATCATCAATTTGTCGATTGGTCAGCGCGATACAGCCCTGTGTCCAGTTAAATTTCTGGTGTATCACCGGGTCACCTACGCCAATGCCGTGAATACCGATATAGCCACCGAGGGGCGTTTCCTGTGGCGGTATGGCCTGTTCCTGAAAGGCACTGAGGATTGCCAAATAGTGCTGGTGACCGATAGTGCCGGTCCGCAAGGCACGTTCAGCGTGTGCGACGGTGGGATAATCGATACCGAAAAAACGGTGGAACGATGTTTTTGTTGCTATTCGCGTCAGGCGAAAGTTGCCGAGCGGCGTTTTATGATCTCCCTGCTTCTTATCTACCGTGGTCCCGGCACGGCCGATGGCTATTTCTTTATAAGTGCGCCTGACTTTGTTGCCTTCCAGTACGGACAGGACCATCTTTTGGGTATCCACAAGGATCCAGGTATCGTGGTCTTGTATCGCTACGCTGTCTCCAGCTACGCCAAGCAGCAGAGAAAGTATGATAAATAGAAGTCGGTGGCTCATCATCTCAAAATCAGATCCTGCAAATTCCTGGTTACTTCGTCACAGCGTGTTTTTAGCTGTGTAGCGCATTATTTTCGGTCACGTCAAAAACATTCAGAATCCTGGAAATTCTGGGTACAGTATTATACTTAATTCACAGTGATCCTGGTTGACGCCCGGGTTTGCGACAATTTTTTTTTATGAGTGTCTTTGTTTGTCTCTCTGAGGTAATTTTCTTTGTCAAAGGTGTTGCTTTTTTCATCAGAGTTAAAATTACAATAAGGGCATATTTCACATACCAGGGTATATTATAGGGATTTCGTTTTGCACTGGTGAGTGTTATATAGAATAAAAAAAGAGGCATAACTTTTACAGCTATACCTCTTACAATGCAGCTTGAATGTGCCAGGCTTGCTTATGACCTGTTTTGAGGGTTTATCATTACATTCAAGCAACAAATGGGTTGCCTAACCGATAGACAGTTGTGAACCATCTATCTACAGCCGAACTAAAAATACAAACCGCTCTGCATTAACAGCAGAGTTGCGCCAGATTGCAAGGTTTGTCGGATATCATCGCAGTTAACGTTAGTCGTGGTTTTCTAGCTTTATACTATTTTTGTCTTTTTCTTTAGATCGGGCCAAACGATAAATCGCGATGGTCAATATCACAACAATAGTTAAAATTGTGTAAGTCAATGCATCAATAATCATGACTCTTCTCCTCTATTACTAAATGTTAAGCGTTAGTATAATCTTATATAATAATATTCATAGCGATATTTGTTAAATATTTGTAAAATATGTGTTAATTGTGTGGTCTTCAGGGTCAGAGTAGAATGGCGCTTACTTAAGAGTAATTATTTGAATTAATTATAAAAAAGACCGGGCTGGTGGTAGGTTTCAAATCGCCAAACCATCCACCATCAGCACAGGACGGTCTTTTATGCATCTTAAGTAACAGGGTTCAGATTTCATGTAACTGTACAGCTAGTAATAACGGTAGATTTTATTCTGGCATTATTTATTTTCACACTTCCAACAACAATGAACTATTCAAGAACTCTTTGCGGCTGTTGTATTTTTCTGTTTATTACCGCATGTGACACACAGACACAAATTGCACCAGTTAAAAAACTCACTGAAATAAAAACCAGATCCATTGAAACACCCACAAATGTAAGTGCTGTGTCACAACAGTCCAGGCCGCTACTGAATCTATCAATTGATGATATTTCTTTTGAGAATCGAAAAAATAACGAAAATATGTTTATTAGTGATTATTACCGTATAGAAAAAAAAAGTGCCTTATTTAATGAACTAAGCAGGAAACAACCGGAACACAACTTTAACGTAAGCGGTGAACTGCTGACAGATAAAAGCGTAGACGAAACAAATGACTTTCTTAAATCAGTCAACGGTATACAGATTAATGTTCAGGGCAGCTTTAATTGAATGCAATTTAAAGTGTGCAGATCTATTTTTTTCAAATAGTCCCTATTACTCTTGTTTACATACGCACCAAACGTAAGGCGAAAAATGATAAAGAATAAAGAAGTGGGTGACTGGGGAATCAACGTGCAGACTCGCATGACCTGGGCTGGACTAAGGTAGAAAAGCGGGAGGTTATGTAGTCTCTTAATGCGCTTATTATAAGGAACCCTGATTGAGTAATTCAATTAAAGGGGCAGTGAAAAATAAGAATCACCTGTCGTCGTCCACTTTATACTGGTAGATGGTCGGGGTGAGAGGAATTGAACCTCCGACCTCTTCGTCCCGAACGAAGCGCGCTACCAGGCTGCGCTACACCCCGATATTTCCTCTGAAAGTATCGTTATATTTTTCAGTATTGTATCGTTTTATATTGTAGATAACAAAATGTCATGCTCAATAAGTGCAAAGGAAGTAAAAAGGGACGTAACTATTTTTCGGCTTAGCTATCTGGGCAGATTACCTGGTAAATCGATGAGTAGTCCATAAGATCCAGCCCGTTTTCAACCGTCATGCTAGTTATTCTTTCAATGCCTTCCAGCGCATCCGTATTTAGACCAGCTGCGTTGGCATCATCGATAAAAAGTCGGATATCTTTAAGCAGGTGCCGGGTTGAGAAGTTGGCCGTGCCGAAGTCACGATGTAGATATTTCGACAGCTTCTTGTCGTAGGTTTTTGCATACAGCGTACTTTCGCGCACGGTATCCATAAACAGGTTTGTGTCGACACCATTTTTGATTGCATAACCCAGGCTCAGAGAAAAACCGGCGGTTAGTGATGCAATCAACTGGTTCATTGCCAGCTTGAGCGCTGCCGCTGAACCTGTTTCACCGATGTATCGGGGCGTTGTGCCTAACACCTGTAGAGCAGGTAGAGCGTCATCGAACACGTCTTTTGATCCGCCCGCCATGATTATCAGTGTACCTGTTTTCGCCTCGGGTATGCTGCCGAGCACCGGGGCTTCCAGATAGTGCCCGCCGCATGACGTTATTGCTTCGCCTATTTCTTTTGATTGTTTAGGTGATATAGTAGCCATCTGTAAGATGGTTTTACCTTGCAGGTTTTTTTGCTTATTGCCTCGCTTGTCACGTAGTGTATCAAGTTGCAGAAGGCTGGTAATAGCCTCTGCGTCACTTACCATAAGAATTATGCTGCTGGATAAGCTGATCAGTTCATCAGCTGTGGCGCAAACGATAACGCCGTTTTCGGCCAGGTGTTTAATCTTGTTTTGTGTGCGATTAAAAATCCTGACGGCAAAACCCTGTGACAGGTAACGTTCCATGAACGCTTGCCCCATCAGACCCATGCCAATAATACCAATATCCACTGTTCACCTTATGTTGAAAACTTAAAAAGTTGTTATTCTAATGGATTTTAGTTAAAAGAAGCTGAGTGAAGCAACCTGGTTTTGATTAAATTAAGATCAGTTGAGTCTGAGCCCAATGCCAGTAAGTTAAGAGTGTTTTCAGTGTAGGGTGCGCCGTGCGCACCGTGAACATTCTTACTGGCTGGTATTTTGGTGCGCACGGCGCACCCTGCTATGATACTTATTTCCCTTAACTTACTGACATTGAGTCTGAGCCCCGTTGATTTCGCCAGGTAAACCAGACCTATGCGTTAACTGGCGCCTTTTTCCTTAATTGCATTCATTTTCTGTTCCCATGCCAGGGCCAGATGACTTAAGCGTTCTTTAGTTTCATTGGTTGCACCAGGTCCTGGCACCATCGCCAAATCACGCTCGTTTAGGCTCCTGCCATCACTGGAAAATATAGCTATATCAGCAATTTCTTCACCCGTAGCCCGTTCTATAAACTTCACTGGCACGCCCTCAGGAGGATGTAACCAGCGGTCGCCCCATTGCGTTAGCGCAATCAGTGCGGGGTATAAATCACGTCCCATTGGGGTGATTTTATATTCATGCCGTTTTGCCCCTTCTTTCACCGGTATACGCTCCATAATGCCGCGATCGCACAATTTATTGAGACGATCAGTCAAAATATTTCTTGCAATACCAAGCTGCTGCTGAAAATCTTCAAAACGGCGATTGCCATAGATTGCTTCGCGCAAGATCAGGATGGTCCACCATTCTCCTATTAAATTCAATGCGTTAGCTAGAGAGCAGTTTAAAGAATCGATGTTATGTCTTGTCATGTTTGAAACTATAAAATTAAAAGTTGCATATTGCAACTAAGTTCACTATAGTTGCAATATGCAACAGTTGCTAATTGAAACTATTTCATTTTGATAGCAACAGGAGATCATGAAAATGTCAGCTGTAAACCAACAATCAACGTTTGAAAAAAGTAACGCTAATCCAGCAGTCGTTAATTCAAAACCACGCCCGGTACCGATGATTTTAAAGTTGCTTCGCATGGCTTTTGTCATTGGAGGCACTCTTGCTCCACGCCTTACCGGTCTTGGTGCCTATAAGCTATGGTTTACGCCTACGCGGTTTCAAACGCCTGCTTCTGAACTCTCCGCACTGGAAACTGCAAAAATTGAACAGCAAACAATAAACCATCACAACATCGTTACTTATCGCTGGGGAACATCGGGTCCAATGGTTTTATTAGTACATGGTTGGAGCGGGCGAGGCACACAACTGGGACCTTTTGTCGAGCCATTAATAGAAGCCGGTTACCGCGTATTAAGTTTTGATGCACCCGCGCACGGTAATAGTTCAGGTAAACAAACCAATCTATACGAAGTGGCTGATGTTATCGTTGAACTACAAAAACATCATGGCATATTCGATTCAGTAATAACCCATTCGTTTGGTGGCCCATGTACTGCGGTTGCGCTTCAGCGCGGATTGATAACTTCCCGGGTTATCAATATCTCTCCACCTGCTACAACAAAAGGCCTTGTTAAAAAATTCATCAACACCTTGAGCATCCCTGAAAAAGCAGGCTTAAACCTGATGCAACGTATTGAAAATAAATTTGGTGAAAATATCTGGCAAGAGATTTCTATGCAGAATACGGTGAAAGGTTTAAACATTCCAGCAATGGTTATTCATGATGAACAGGATGTGGATGTTCCCTGGCAAGAAGGCCATATTGTGGCGCTGTCATGGGACAATGCGAATTTTATAAAAACGACAGGCTTAGGTCATCGCCGTATTTTACGTGACCGCTCTGTCATTGAATCAACGGTGAATTTTATTGCAGTAGCCACATGATAAAATGACAAAACATCAGGCATAAAAAAACGGCCTGATAGGAAGATTAGACAGGGCTTTTTTTAATTGCAAAGGTATTACTGTGACTGAACTTGAGAAGCTAGTAGACCTTTAGTGCCATTCCCCTTCGTTCCCTTCAATTACTTTATTTTTAAAATGAATCATTTTAAATTATTTAAGCGGGTATCATCTCTTAATGAATGTACTAAATGCACTTGAAAAAAGAAAATCAGTAAGATCTTTCCTGGATAAGGCAGTAGAAGCAGAAAAAATCAACGCGATACTGAGTAGTGCTAGTCATTCACCTTCCGGGGCTAATACACAACCCTGGCAAGTTGCCGTTGTTACGGGTGAAAGAAAACAAAAATTACAGGAAAAAATTGAAAAAACTTTTCGTCAGGGAGATAAAGGTAAATCAGATTACTCCTATTATCCTGAAGAATGGGTAGAGCCATACAAATCACGACGCGTAAAATGCGGACTACAGATGTACTCAACACTTAATATAAAACGTGAGGATAAAGAGAAACAATTAAACCAGTGGGTAGAAAACTATAAAGCATTTGGTGCCCCGGTGATGCTGTTATTCTTTCTGGATAAACATATGCAAATTGGCTCATACGTAGACTATGGCATGTTTTTACAATCTATAATGTTAGCTGCGGTTGATCAAGGCCTGGCAACCTGCGCTCAGGCGTCACTAGCAGATTATGCTGAAATCATTAAATCAACTTTAGATTATGCAGCTGATGATATTTTAATATGCGGTATGTCATTAGGTTATGAAGACGAAAATGCACTGGTAAACAGTTATAGAACACCGCGTGAAGCGGTGGAGACATTTACGCGGTATTTCGAATAACTGGATCGATAGGGGGCAGACAACAATAAACAAGGGCAGCCACTAGGTAAAAAAATACGAGATAAAATTTACCAAGCTGGTGTCAATTATTGTTATGGATGTCCATAACTTCAACTCCATGCCTTTTCAATATATCAAACTACTTTGTAAAGCTGTTAAAAAAGCAGAGGAAACTCACGCCTGCAGATGTCTATTTCTTTATACACATCTGCAGGCAGTTTAATAGAGATGGAATCTATATTGCTTTTTAACTGTTGCATAGTAGTTGCGCCAATAAGCGTGGAGGTAACGAAAGGCTGAGCATTTACAAATGCCAGTGCCATCTGGCATGCATCCAGTTGATACTGTTTAGCCAGTTCGACATACTTTTTAATTGCCGCATCGGTTTGTGGTAAAACTCTGTGTTCCGGGCGGGTTTCTATCGTTATTCGTGCGCCTTCCGGGCGAGCACCATTCAGGTATTTTCCACTTAACATTCCTCTGCATAGGGGCGACCAGGCAAGTAGGCCGCAGTCTTCATGAATGGCTATTTCACTCAGGTCTGGCTCGAAGTGACGGCAAAGCAAAGAGTATTCATTTTGAATGGAAGCCATTCTAGGCATATTATTTTGTTGGGCTATGTACAACCATTTAGTCAGCCCCCAGGCGGTTTCATTGGATAAGCCAATATGACGAATTTTTCCGTCCTGAATTAATGCTTGCATGGTTTGCAATACCTCGAGGAAATTTTCTTCTTCGGCCTGAGCATCAAATTTTGCTGCGAAATTCCAGATTTGTCCAAAGTGATAAGAGCCCCGATTCGGCCAGTGTAATTGATAGAGATCGATGTAATCTGTCTGTAATCTTTTTAGACTGCCTTCTACCGCCTGTAGAATATTTTTTTTATCGATAGTGCTGTTACCCCCTCCTATCCAGGGCAAACCCGGACCGGTTATTTTAGTGGCAAGAATGACTTTGTCGCGATTTGATCGAGAAGCGAACCAGTTACCTATAATCGTTTCCGTAGTCCCAAAAGTCTTTTCACTCGGCGGAATGGCATACATTTCGGCAGTGTCGAAAAAGTTAATGCCTTGTTCAAGCGCGTAATCCATTTGCTCGAAACCTTGTGCTTGCGTATTTTGAAATCCCCAGGTCATAGTGCCAAGGCCAATAACGCTGATGTCTAGTTCAGTTCGCCCTAATTTTCTATATTCCACTTATTTTTCCTTTGTGAGATGTATCGGTGTTTGCTTTTAGTAAAAAAGTACAGGATCATTTGATCTTTTGTTACCTTCAGGATTCAGCGCCAGTAGTGATTGGTAAATAATTATTAATTGATTTACCAACGCTTATTTAAACCTTTAGAGTGACAAACCACAATACACGTGTATTGCAACCGGGATGAGAATTAAAGGGCTCTTTTTTCTTTATTATCCTAAGTCGCTAGTAAAAACTATGCACTTTAGTGATATTCTCATTGCGACGGAGTATTGCTGTGTTTTTTCACAGCAATACGACGAGGAATCTTGAAGCTCTGATAATAACTGAGAGCTTTAAGATCTCTCGATACACCGCTTCGCTGCTCCGTGCATAACCCTACTAAGTTACATCCATGTAACGTTCCCTATGGTCGAGATGACAGGTACTAGATGTGATTTTTAATCACTCTTAAACAACCTATGGACTTTCAGTCCATAGTAGTTGAGTTTCGTTAATTTAACTTTTATCAGGATAAAGCCAGGCGATGATCTTTGCTAATGGCTTCAATTTTATTCTTGCTAACCCCCGCCTCATTGGCAAATGTTGACCATTGCTTAACGGCCTCCATCACATCCTGAATGACCTCTTCTGCTTTTTTAAGATCGTTGGTTTCGGCGACCATCATGAGATCCTGCCGGGTAAAATGATCTCG
>RCNF010003460.1_pt1 | contig 12091 bp, 11 predicted proteins | sample 2041311 | NCBI WGS metagenome assembly RCNF01 (sample SAMN09708228, study PRJNA481090) | Marine sediment metagenome, whole genome shotgun sequencing project. | biome: marine sediment; feature: ocean; material: sediment; isolation source: Sewage treatment plant 2 marine sediment (STP2) ... | reverse complement strand
ATCTTTTGAATTCTTTTTTCCTTTATAGCACAAAGAAAGTAAGTTGTTTGATAGAAATACTCTAAAAGGATCAATATGAGATAGTCTTCTCGGATGTGCGTGCATCTTTTCAGTGGGCTGGCGAAACTAACATTAGAAAGGCGGCACCGGAGAAAATAACGGCATTTTGAGAAGCACTATCAATTATTTCCTCCATTGATGATAAAAAATCAAATCATAAAGATTTGGCAGATAAAATGCTTGATACTTTAAATGATAACGGTGGTAGGCGCTCAGTAATTGATAGGCGCAGAAGTTCCAGCGCAAATCATTTTCCAGAAAGAAGATCTTACAGATTCCGAAGAAGCGAATCGGATCGCAGAATTCATCGAATTTTTGAAGTTATAAGAAAAGGCGCTGAACGGAGGGAAGCATCTAGATATATTTAATAAAGGGAGTCTAAAATGAATACAAAACAAGAAGAAAGAGAGTATTCGCGTTTTGAAAATAAAATCCCAATTGTTATTAGTGATTGCAATTTGGAAAAGTATAAGGAAGCAAGAATATATAATAGTAGCAGCAGCGGAATTTATTTTGAATCGGATATTCCCATCCGGCCGGGGACAGAGATTTGTGTTAGAAAAAATAATTCAACGTGTTTTTCAGGTTCAGATCTTTGCGATGTAGAAGTAGTATGGTGTGAAGAAATACACGATGCGGCTGTTTTTAACCGTTTTGGAATTGGTGCCAGATATTGTTTTCCGGATGACTATTGGAGATGGATTTCCGAAGCTAAGTTCGTTCGCCGAAATTTGAGAGTAATACAGGGAGGAAAGATTTTGGGTAAGTTCAAAAGGTTAAAAAAACGAAAAAATTGATTGTAAAGGCGGGGCTATGGTTGGTCCTGCTTTTTTCGTTTCCTGATATTTAGCATATTTTCGAATCATTTCCGTATCCAGTCTTACAGTATCTATGCAGTAACCTCTGGCCCAGAAATGATTACTCCAATAGAGTTTAAGCTGTGATATAATATTGTCAATCGATGTTTTAACTTCTTTAAGGGTTAGTCTATTTTTGCTAACCCTTTTTTTATTTCATTTTATTTTTAAAGAAAGCACAGTTTTTTGTTGACAGCATAATAACTGTATTATAACTATTCGCTGAATTTTATTCATTTTTTATGTTCGGTTCCAATCTTGATTTTCACCGATGTAAATATCAGGACTACATCCCGGACAAAAGCGGCTTAAATCTCCAACGCCGTATCACGGAGCAAGGGAAAAAGTTTTTTTCTTTTTAAGCTTAATTTTTCAATGAAAGGAGTTTTTAGACATGAAATACAGAGATTTACGTTACTTTTGTTTAGCATTGGCGTTTGTTTTGTGTATGTTTTTTATTGGCTGTAGCGCAGGCAGCGGAAATATGCTCGCCGACATATCGGGCACTTGGAAACGTGGCAATGATGGTACTATGATCGAAATCAATCTTACCGGAGAGCAGAATTTCCTGAAGATAGGGGAGAAAACCGTTGAGGCAACGGTTAAAAACGTTCAGGATGATTTGATTTCCCTTGATGTTAAGGCGGATAATGGCCAGACGGAGAAATGGACGCTTATGCAGGTGTGGGATGATAACGGTTCGACATTCAGTCTTGCATTTAACCGCAATGGTTCAAAGGACAAGCTTACCCTGATAAAAAAACTGTAATATAGCTTTACCTAATTGGTAGCGATTTCGGGTCGTCCATTTTTAAACAAGCTATCGTCTAAGGATATAGGTTTTCCGGCCGGAGCTGAAATCCTATACTTCAAGTCGGGTGTACAAGAATATCAGGGGGTTAACCTACACTGGTTAACCCCTTTTTTTATCTTTATTCATAATACTCCCTGTACCATGAAATAAAACGTTTAATTCCTTGTTCAATGGAAGTAGCGGGTTTAAACCCCACATCATTAATCAAATCGTCTATATCTGCATATGTGGCCGGAACGTCGCCTGGTTGAAGATCCATAAATTCCTTTGTTGCCTCTTTGCCGAGAACTTTCTCAATTGTCTCTATGAATTCCATAAGCTCAACCGGATTGTTATTGCCTATATTATAAATTTTATACCCGGCATATGATGTTCCTGGATCAGGATTATCCCCGCTCCATGCAGGATTAGGTTCTGGAAGCTTTCCCATTACCCTTGCAACCCCTTCGATAATATCGTCTATATATGTAAAATCCCGCTGCATCTTTCCGTGGTTGAACACTTTAATAGGTTTTCCTTCTATGATAGCCCGAGTAAAAAGGAAAAGAGCCATATCCGGACGTCCCCACGGTCCATAAACAGTAAAAAACCTCAGACCGGTGCAGTGAAGGCCGTATAAATGACTGTACGTATGGGCCATGAGTTCATTTGCCTTTTTTGTTGCTGCATACAGTGAAACAGGATGGTCAACATTATCATGAACGGAAAAAGGCATTTTAGTGTTCGCTCCGTAAACGGAACTGGATGATGCAAATACCAGGTGTTTAACGTCATTGTACCTGCAATATTCAAGGACATTAACAAATCCTGCAAGGTTGGCATCAACATACGCATGTGGATTTTCCAGTGAATATCTTACTCCGGCCTGTGCGGCCAGGTTTACAACAACATCAAATGAACTGTTTTCTAAATTTTTTTCAAAATCTTTCCTGTCGCAAAGATCCATTTTAAAAAATGTAAAATTTTCCTGCCCTTTCAGTATTTCAAGGCGAGCCTCTTTTAGCCTGACATCATAATACGTATTCAGGTTATCAATTCCGGTAACATGACACCCGTCTTTTAAAAGACGCTGTGCCAGGTGAAATCCTATAAACCCGGCAGCGCCTGTAACCATGACTCTTTTAAATTTTAAATTCATATTTTCTCCTTTTACCCAGCAATATTGAGCCACACAGTAAATGTAACAGCCGATATTAATGTGCTTGCTGATATAGCTGCTACGGCAAAATCCGTATCGCCGTTCATTTCTTTTGCCATCACATAAGTAACTGTGGCGGTTGGTGATGCAAGCAAAATAAGTCCCGGCAGATAATCGGTGGCTGCAATGCCTGATAGACTAAATAAAAGAAAACCAAGGCCGGGAAGTAAAACCAGTTTTATAATGCCTGTAGATAGAACCGGCAACATATTAAGCCGCATCAGCTTAAAAGATAATGAACCTCCTATTATCAGCAATGCCATGGGAAGTGCAAGACCGCTTAAAATATCAAGACTTCGGTCGATAACAAGTGGCATTTGAATATTACTTATGGAAAAGATCATTCCTGCTATAACAGAAATTATTATCGGATTTCGCATTATTCTTAAAGCAATATGCCACTTTTCTTCTTTCACCGATTTATCGCCGGAATACAGGACAAGTACTATAACTGCAAGAAGATTTTGCAAAATCATCATAAATCCGGCAATAATGCTTGCCCTGGCAAGCCCTTCGGTTCCAAGAAAGTAGTATGCTACGGCAAGACCTATATATCCAAGATTTCCATGAAAGGAATCCTGAACAAATGCACTCATCTGCTCTTTCCTGATACGGGTAATTAAACCTGCGCACCAGGCAAAGCCAAAAATTACCAGAATAGACAAAAGAGTAATAACCAGCACCTTTAGGTCAAACTGGCTTGTAAAGGAAGACCTGGATATTGATCGGAAAATCATAGCAGGGATTGCGATATAGTAAACAAGCCTGTTTGCAGGACCTAAAAATTCCGACGGAATAAACCCTCTAACGCTGGCAAACCATCCAAGGATGATAACAGCAAATATTGGAATTATGGTGGTTAGAATATCCATTTTCTACCGTCGCTTCGCTCCAGGTTCAAGGTTCATGGTTTCAAGGTTCACGGTTAATAACCACCGAACCATATTCCCATTCAACATTTGATGTTGGATGTTCATTTTTTCTGCCCTTCCCTTCTGCCTTTCTTTTGCCTTCAGTCTAAACAGCTTCAGCCTGGCTACGTAAGTAGTTGCCTGTATTGTTTAATATACATAGGTTTAAAAAAATCGGACATATATATCATCATAACTGCTTTAATTACAACCTAAACTTCAGGAGACAAAACCGACTTTTATAAACTCTTCTGCCCTTTTCTAACCCATCCTGGTTTCTTTTTAGATACATCCGGCAAACTTTTTGCATATATAAAGGCATTTTTAACCTTTATCATTGAGATATTGTAATCATTTAAAACTATGAAAACATAGATAACATTTTGTAAAAGAGTTACAGTTAATTTTTAAGATTGTGAAGTGCCTAAAGTGAACGAAAATGTTACGAAATATTAAGTTCTTGATGGACCCGGTTTTTTCTGATAAAATAAGCAAGTTTTTTCCCAATGTTATAAGGTTGTTTTTAATGCATACATGCTCCATCTATATTAAATCTCTACGTCTACAATGGGGGTACCCATGACATTCACCAAATCTTTTTTTGGTATAACTGCAAATCCGGCCCTTTCGGTCCTTATTTGGCTGTTTCTACTTCTGGCAGCTTTATATTTTGCAAGAAAATCGTTTCACCAGGCAGTCAAGGCGTTTTCAAAAGTAATTAATACTGCCATGCGGTTTACAGCCTCGTCAGTACTTCTTGCAGAAAAAAGGCTGGTCCAGCGAAACCGGGAAGTACTAATAGCCGAGTCCCTTGAAAATGCAGAACGTCTTGTCGAACAGGAATTTGATCGTATCAACACGGCTGTTACAAGAGATCTGCAAGGTTACCCCGGCCTTCATCGACAAATGTCGGAAGTTATTACCAGCTTGGAGGAAGATTTTAAAAAAACCGCTGACGTACCATCATCTTTACCAAACTGGATAAACATAATTGAAGCAATCGCCGATATCAAACATTCCGGGGACTCCATGGTCGCAAGCATGCTGGCGGAAATCAACCGGACACTTACGGAACAACACAAGTCAGCCATTGAAGATTACAGAATTTCGACTTCTACACGCCACTCTCTCTTGAATAAAATGAAGCCTATGTGGCGAAAACTTCAAGAAACAATCACAGATGTCGGCAAGTCGATAACAGCTTTAAACAAACGGGCAAAACGAATCGACAAATACATGGATAATTACGAACAAATACGGGCACAAAGTGATAAGGCTGTTAGAATGCTTTCATCATCTTTCATGACCCGGTTTTTCATTTCCGGTATTGTTCTCTGCATCGCTTTCGGTGCAGGAATCATCAACTTCAATCTTATTGCTCTGCCCATGTCCGAAATGGTGGGAGGCGGAAGCTATATCGGACCCTATAAAACATCCGACGTTGCAGCCCTGGTAATTATCTTGATGGAGCTTAGCATGGGGCTTTTCCTTATGGAATCTTTGCGCATCACAAGCCTTTTTCCTGTTATCGGCAGCATGGATGATAAAATGCGCATTCGCATGATCTATATAACCTTAACGCTGCTCACAGTCCTTGCCGGAGTCGAATCAGCCCTTGCCTTCATGCGAGACCGGATAGCTGTTGATATGGAAGCTTTAAGACAAACCCTGGCCGGGGTTAACGAAATGGCCAGGGCACCCAGTAATATACCTACCATCGGGCAGATGATTATGGGGTTCATCCTTCCCTTCGCCCTTACCTTCGTTGCTATACCGCTTGAATCATTCATATCGTCTTCACGAATGGTAATAGGAATCTTCAGCGCCGGGATTCTCAGGACGATCGCTTTCATTCTCAGGCTGATCGGACATACAGGGCTTTATCTTGGCAAACTCATTATAACCATTTATGACCTTGCCATTTTTCCGACAATCTGGCTCGAAGGTGTTATCGTCGGGAAACAAACCTCTGTAAAAAAAACAGCTAAAGAAGCACCAAAAAGATATTTTTTTAAAAGAATAAAAAAACCGATAACAAACCAAGAAAATAAGCCAGAAGATAAGCCCGAAGATAAGCCAGAAGATAAGCCAGAAGATAAGAATGATAAACAGAATGAAAAAAAGGAACAGGCGGAATGATAAAAACCGTGGTTTTCATTATAGCCTTTGCAGTCATACTTACAGGGTGTGCGGACACGAAAAAGCACTCAAAGGGCGTTTACATGCTTATTGACGCTTCCGGTACTTATGCCCTTGAGCTTAAAAAAGCTCAATCAATTTTAAACTATCTTTTAGGTATACTCCAGCCGATGGATACCCTGGCTGTGGCGCGTATTGATACAGGTAGCTTCAACGAAAAAGACATCATAGCAAAAGTTACTTTCTATCAGAGACCTTCTGTTGCCAACAACCAGAAACGGGCATTTCAAATAAAATTCGATGAATTTATCTCCAACGTTAAAAGTTCCAGGTATACCGACATTTCCGGTGGAATCTTGCAGGCCATAGAATACTTAAACGAAGCCGATCCTGGTAAAAAATACATACTGATTTTTTCGGATTTTGAGGAAAAATTTAAAAAAGGCCACGTAAGGGATGTTCCGTTTCATGTTGCCGGATTTGACGTAATTGCCTTGAATGTCACCAAATTGAGAGCAGATATCCTTGATCCAATAAAATACATGAAACGAGTTGTGCGGTGGCGTAATAAAATCGAAAGCGGCAACGGTCAATGGCGTGTGGTCAATGACCTTAAGCGGCTTGATAACATTTTTGCAGAATAATTGCCGTCATACGGCTAACAACCCTAATGAGACTTTTATCTACCGATGCTTTTTTCTGTCATATCCTTTAATATAAGATTCGGATTGGCTGACGATGGCATTAACAAATGGACTTATCGAAAACATGCCGTAGCCAGATTATTTCAGGAATATCACGCTGACTTTATTAGTGTGCAAGAGCTGAACGATTTCCAAATCGAATTTTTGGACAAATTATTGCCGGAATACCATTATATCGGGGTTCACAAGCCTGCCCCTGACTTCTGGCAGAATAATGTTATCTTTTATCGAAATAACATTGAGTGTATGGACAGCCGGCATTTTTTCTTAAGTGAAACCCCTTTTAAGCCAAGCCGCTCCTGGGGAAGCCGGTGGCCCCGTCAGTGTACTATCGGTCGATATAAGATAGGTTCCAGTGAGCTGATATGCATCAATACACACTTTGATTTCAAAGAACCCGCGCAATACAAAAGCGCCCAATTGATCTGGCAGAAAATTACCACCCACTTTCAGGATATCCCCGCTATTCTGACGGGAGACTTCAACGCAGAACCTGACAGCAAGACTTACAGATGGCTCACCGGTCAGTCAAGTGAAGCAGTGGATACGCTTCCTGATTTCAAAGAAACATTCAAAAGCCCATATCCAGGAACAAGCCATCGATTCACCGGAAAACCGACCACAGGGCTAATCGACTGGATACTATATCGGGGAGTTCTCCGTTTTAAAAAATGTATTGTTATCGAAGACTCTTTTGACGGTATGTTTCCTTCCGACCATTTTCCAGTAATTGCATATTTTGAAGCTTGATGGCATCGTAAAAAGTCTCATCTACTGCGTTGTAGCGATTTTTCAGGAACTCGACATACTATATGTATAGTCTCGTCCCTGAAAAACCGCTGCGCCTTTTTATCCCGCTGATTTTTAGCAGTGCTATATGAGCTTTTACTTAGCCCTCCTGCGATTATTCAAAGCTTTTTTAATATAGGTTTATATCTGCCGCCAGGAAATATTTATTTTTTGCTTCTTCGTTTCTTGATGTCTGGATGAATTGTTAAAATCTTTTTAAAATATTTTTCTTGACTCATTTAATATGTAGCTGTAATGTAGCTTTTAAATATAATCTAAGTTATTGATATTCTCTTTTATAAATTGTATAAATCAAAAGGCTTTTTAAAGTTGCCTAAAGAAACCAAAACAGAAAACAGTAAAAATCCCGCCGTTAATATTGTAAACAGCAAAGTAAAATTTGAGATTTACGGCGAGGAGATGATTGAAAAAAAGGTTAAGTCGAGCGGAAACAGCGGCAGGGTATATCTCCCGCCCAACTGGGTTGGCCATAATGTAAAAATAATCAGGATTGATTAAATAAATTATACTTGCAAGAGGGACTTATCAGTGGAAGACGCCCTTATCAGAAAATTAAAAGCCAAAGATGCTGAAGATATCAGCAAAATTTATGCAGGCATCACACAAACACCTGTCAAAGATGATTTTATAAAAATCATTGAAGAACAGGTTAATAGAAAAGAAGACGCCAGTTTTGTTGCAGAGCTTGACGGCAGGGTTGTTGGATATATGATCAGCCTTGTCATCTCAGGTAGCTTTGGAATCAAGAAAAGCACCTGGATATCCAATATGGGAGTTACTCCCAAATTTATGGGTCAGGGAATTGGTGAGAGTCTGGCCAAAAAAATATTTGAATTTTCCAGGGAAAAAGGGATTAAAGATATATTAAAGATATCTACACCTCGGTTCGCTGGGATTCTCCTGATCTCTTGTCATTTTTCAAAACACTCGGTTTTGACCGAAGCAACTTTATTAATCTTCGAAAAATACTTGAATAAAAACTCCAATCTTGATGAACTCACGCCATATTCTTCGCCACAAGTTCACAGATATCTTGCGTCTTGATTTCCTCTTCTTTCTCCAGTTCTTTCATGCCGTCTTCAATCATGGTTAAACAGAACGGGCAAGCCACAGCCACATTCGCCACCTGCTTACCGACAATTTCTTCTGCTCGTTCCAGATAGATTCTTTTACCAATGGTCTCTTCCATCCACATTCTTCCACCACCGGCACCACAACAAAAACTTTCCCGGCCATGTCGGTCGAGTTCTTTGAATCCATCTTTTGATACGGACTGCAAAATCGATCTGGGTTGATCATAAATCGAATTGTATCGCCCCAAATAGCATGGATCGTGGTAAGTCAGAGATCCTTCCAATGATTTTTTTAAGGTGATTTTGCCCGTCTTTACAAGCTGATCGATGAACTCTGTATGATGGATCACTTCGTAATTTCCTCCCATTTGCGGGTATTCATGCTTAAGCGTATTGAGACAATGGGGGCATGCCGTGATAATTTTTTTTACCTTGTAATTGTTCAAGGTTTCGATGTTTTCTTGCGCCGTCATTTGGAACAACATCTCATTGCCGACTCGTCTGGCAAAGTCGCCGGTGCATTTTTCTTCCACACCCAGGATTGCAAAGCTAATACCGGCTTTTTGTAGAATTTTGACCAGACTGGTTGATACTTTTTTGCTTCGATCATCGAATGAACCGGCACAGCCAACCCAAAGTAAATAGTCAACATCGGCGTCATCCGCCATCATTTTAACGTCCAGTCCGTCAGCCCAATCAGCGCGTTTGTCATACCCGATGCCCCAGGGATTGCCGTTGCGTTCGAGTCCTTTAAGGGCCGAATTCAATTCTTTAGGATAGGATTCCGCCATCAACGTCTGCCCCTGTCTCATGGCTATTATACGGGGAACATGTTCGATGGTCACCGGGCAGACTTCTTCACAGGCTCTGCAGGTGGTACAGGCCCAAAGCGTGTCTTCGGTGATCACATCACCAATAAGCCGCTTTTTGCTGTTGAGCTCGGCCATTTCCTCTTTTATTTTTTCTATCTGTTCAGGATCGCCATCTGGCTTGATGACGGCGGACAATGTCGCTCTTTTAATAATATTGTTCGTGTTATCCAACATCTCTAATTTTAATTTATCATTGAATTCATAGAGATTTAACGGTTTATCAGTAGTATAGGTAGGGCATACTTCTTTGCACCGGCCACACTCGGTACATGTGTAAAGATCGAGTCCTTGTTTCCAGTTGAGCTGGTGAATATGATTGATTCCCAATGATTCGTCTTCCCAGGCCGCTTCATTTTCCAGATCAAGGACTTTCGTCTTTTCATGGGGATACCCCAGCTTTTTAAAAAACACATTGGGAAGTGAAGTGATGACATGAAAATGTTTTCCCAGGGGAAGGAAATTAAGGAAGACCAATACGGTGATGAGGTGCAGCCAGAACATACAAACCAGAATAAATCCGTTTGCGTCCGCACCCATCCCGGATATGAGAGCTGATACTTTCACGGAAACCGGTGTCCAGAGAAACTCGGAACCATATTGTACATTATTAAAAAAGTATAGCTGCTCCGGATTTTGATGCAGCGTAATTAAGTTATATCGAGCCCCATCGTATAAGAAATCGGAAATCATCAAAAATCCAATCAGGCCCAAAACAAAATACGCTTCCCATGAATTGTGCAGCCGTTTCGGCTTAAGGATCGCCCGGCGAAAGATGGCGTAAATAACCATCAATAAAACAACACCTTCCATGATGTCTTTTAAGGCGATATAGAGATATCCCAGAATAAAATCATCGCCCATAAAAGGCAGATGAAATCCTTCTACAAAGCCTTCTCCAAATAACGTCATGGTGCGAATTGAAAGAATACAGAATCCCCAAAAGATGAGGGCATGCATTGCACCCGAGACCCACTCTTTTTTTCTCCCAACCAGGCGCTTCTGGCCCACTGCGAAAATCACCATATTTTTAAATCGTTCGATGGCATGATTGAACCGATCAGCGGGTTCAAGCGCAAGGAGTAATCGAATTTTATAATACATCGTACGGCTGAAAATCGCCAGCCCGACAATGAGCAATAAAGACATCAAAAGGGGATTCATAGGTGCCTCATCAACAATGGATTAACTTCTAATTTTTTCAATCTATCTCGACTAACTCCTTACAACCCCCACAGCGCTTGGAGCCGCGAAAGAGTTTGTTACTACAATGAGGGCATCTGTAGCGATTTTCCTCTTCTTCCACCCACTTTTCAGTGCCCGACTTTTTTCTAGCAGGGACAGAGCGTAGTATTACTTTTTTACCAACAGGAACAGGAAAATCATCAATTAATTTACAAGGAAATTCTTTACATTGATGGCAGCCTTCATAATTTTTTTCCATGACACACGCTCGAATACCACATGCCTGGCAGTATACAAATTTTTCGTTTGACAAACAGCCTTTGCAGGCTATTTGTTCAGGGGTAACACCATAAGCATTGGCTAATTTTTCTTTTAATTTTTGATTATTGTCGCGACTCGCCATATAAACTCCGCAAACGCCACAATATAGACCGCAAGGTGCTAATAATTCTGTGTTCATCTTGTTGTCTCCTTTCTCTCAATTCTACCTATTGTGATTTCAATTATAAAAGAATAATTTCATACGGATTGCTTACTAATGTTATTGAAGCAATTTAAATCTGCCTGAATCCAGCATCTCTTTTATGTTTCCAATGAACGTTTCCGGTGCGGCATAATCAGGATGGCTCCGAAAGAGTGTGGCGACCCGATTAATCTCATCCAGCTCATGAAGATACGATCTATCAAAATCATCGGTCTGATGTTTACGTTTATGATTTGCAAATAATAATTTTTTAGGGTTGACCCATCCGGTTTTAACTGCAGCAGGGGCCAACCGCTTGCAATAGCAGGGGTTTTCTGAATTTATAAGACCGCAGTTTTTTTGCATAAATTTTCGAATAAGTTTTCTGGCACGCGAAAGGCGCTGACGAAACGCTTCAGGTGTGATATCTAATATATAAGCGCCCTCAGTACTCTTAACTTCAAATATTTCACCCAGCGTATATGCTATTCGAAGGTTGCGATCCAGACATTGCAACAGTGTCTGTAGACAGTTTAGTCTTAACTCCTCTACAATAAGTTTCTGCTCGGCCTCTGACACGGATGGATGCCATGTATCTGCAAACCCTTTGTCAATCTGCTGCTGACATTGTTCAAAATTGATCTCCCTGAGTTCAGCACGCCGTTTGCGTGTAGTCAACAGGTGGTTGGCCGAGATACGATATACCCATGTCATAAACATACTCTCTTTACGAAAATTGCTTAGATGGGTGATGACCTTTATCAGAATTTCCTGGGCTGCGTCTTCGGCATCTTCAGGGTGTGCAAGCATCCGTAGTGCAAGCTTGTAAACACGATCTTGAATACATTTGACAATATTTTCGAGAGCCTTCTTTTCTCCAATAACTGCCAACTCAACCAGTTCTTCAATATCTGATTCCATCTTTTTGAAATTTTCCTTTTTTGGCCTTTTACAATTTAGACAATTGGGATTGCAAAGTGTGACAGAAAAATTAATAATTTTTAAAAT
>RCNF010002002.1_pt1 | contig 12093 bp, 9 predicted proteins | sample 2041311 | NCBI WGS metagenome assembly RCNF01 (sample SAMN09708228, study PRJNA481090) | Marine sediment metagenome, whole genome shotgun sequencing project. | biome: marine sediment; feature: ocean; material: sediment; isolation source: Sewage treatment plant 2 marine sediment (STP2) ... | reverse complement strand
GGGAATATTTACTGTATCAATATGAAGAAGATAACCCTGCAGAAGATACTCGATTCCCTCAGGGAGCTGGAACCGATCATCGAGCTTGACCCCCGAACCAGGGAAAAGGCTTTCGCAGCAGTGGCAAGAATGACGGAGGTTACCGGATGAATAAACCTGTTATAGGTATTACCCTGAACTGGTACCAGAATGATGAATCCAAAGCTCCGTCATACGGTAAATGGCTTTTCGGGATCAACCAGAGTTATGCGAAACTGGTATCCGGTGCAGATGCTATCCCGGTGGGGATTATTCCCACTTCGAATGATGACCGTGATGTTCTGGATATCGTTGACATAATACTTCTTACGGGCGGTACAGATCCAGATCCTGCACTGTACGGCCAGAAAAACAGAGGATCTATCGACCTCTGCCGGGAAAGACCGCTATGGGAAATGGAGCTGTACAGGAATGCCCGCTCCATGAAGATCCCTGTATTCGGTATATGTCTGGGAATACAGCTGATAGCCATTGCGGAGGGAGAACAGCTCATCCAGAATATTTCGACTCAGGTGGACGATCCGGATGATCACAATGGAAAAGCAGACGATCCAAGGAAGCATACCGTTGAGATAGCGGACGGTACCATTCTTAGGAAAATCCTCGGTTCAGAGATAGAAGTATGCAGTTTTCATCACCAGGCTATCGCCGGAATCCCGAAAGGGTACCGCCTTTCTGCAGAATCTTCGGATGGTGTGATCGAGGCCATGGAATCGGATGATGGGCTTGTCATTGCGGTTCAATGGCACCCGGAGCGGGACTACACAGGACCCCTTATTCTTAATTATATGATTTCAAGGTTCTTCGGGGAGACAGAGTAGTGCTTTACATCTCGGAACCAAAATATGTTCCAAGGGTATGGGGTTCGCTTGTTTCTCCCGGTGTTGAAACTCCCATAGGAGAGATCTGGTGGCTTTTCCACGAGGAGCGCACTTCATCACTTCTGCGGACCGCCGTAGATGGACATCCAGCTACAGTGGATGATCTGGTTACGGCTGGCAAACTGCCTGGGGAGGATGTCTATCCTGTTCTCCTGAAGACTCTTCATACTGCGGATAAACTCTCACTGCAGGTTCATCCCGGTATCGGGGGGGGAAGCCTCTGCAAGGAAGAAACCTGGATTGTACTGGCAGCCGAAACCGGGGCATGGATGATGGGAGGAATGAATGATATTGACAACCTGTTCCTTGATCTGCTTCGCACCGGAAGAGCGGAAGAAGTTCTTCAGAAAATAGACCTGAATATTGGTGATATTTACCACATTCCCCCCGGAACCATCCATTCGCTTGGCCGGGGTCTGCAGATCCTTGAAGTTCAGAGCAACTGCAATGTTACCTACAGGTTATACGACTGGGGGAGAACCGGAGCAGGCGGAAAACAGAGGGAACTCCATATTGAAAAGGGTATTAAAGCTATTGACTGGTCTTCCGGAGGAAGCCCTGTCCACGCAGGAACGGATGGGAAAATAGACCAGTTGAAACTGAAGGCTGGCTATCGAATAACCGATATCAGAGGAGTATCGAATACGGATATTCCTGGAGGTGCGCTTTTCTTTGTTTCATCCGGGAGCGTTGCGATACGGGGTGATGAAATAGATTCCCCCGTATGCATTGTTGCTGACATGGCTGGTGGAAAACTGGCACTGAATGGGGCAGGATACCTGATAGAACCCGGAGGTAGTTAATGGAGTCATCATTTTTCGGAATAATCATGGCCGGGGGAAGGGGAACCCGTTTCTGGCCTGTCTCAACGCGGAAACTACCCAAACAGTTCCTCCACCTGACTGGAGACAGGACGATGCTGCAGGAAACAGCTTCGAGGTTCGATGGGCTTTGCGGTCATGGGAAGATAATGGTAGTCACCAGCAGTGACCACAGGGGTACCGTGCTTGCGCAGCTGCCATGGATCAGAAACGAGAATCTTCTGCTTGAACCATCCGGCAGAAATACGGCGGCATGCATAGGCTGGGCGGCAAAAACCCTTGTTGACCGCGGCTGCGGTTCGGATCTGATGGTTGTTGTACCCTCCGATCATGTTATCGACAATCCTGCAGGATTCAGGAACACGCTCATCATGGCAGCCCAACCCGCTATGGATGGAAAACTTGTAACGATTGGAATAACACCGGACCGCCCTGCCACCGGATACGGCTACCTTGAAAAAGGAAAACGTATCAGTGAAGGAGTTTACGAGGTATCATCCTTCAGAGAAAAACCCGATCTTGAAACCGCCTCAGAGTACTGCTCGAGCGGCAGGTATTTCTGGAATGCCGGGATGTTCATCTGGAGGGCGGATGTGATAATGCAGGAAATAGCCCGGTACCTTCCAGAGCTTTCCGGGGAATTGCTGCGGCTGGGTTCCGGAACCTGCCCTGATTCTGAGCGGTACAATGCTCTGCAATCAATCTCCATTGATTACGGAGTGATGGAGAATGCTGATAATGTTGTAATGGTCCCCGCCCAGTTTGGATGGAATGACATCGGTGACTGGCCCTCCGCAAGAAGATGCGGCGTAAGCAGGGGAGAGGTGCTTGTGAAAGACAGCGAGAACACAACTGTATGGAACAGGGGCAAGCTTACAGTTCTCCTGGGAGTGAGCAATGTATCGGTAGTGGAAACCGATTCCGTAACACTTATCATGAGTGATGAGTACTCTCAGAAGCTAAGGGAAGTGGTTGCAGAACTGGAAGATAATAAACCGGATCTTGTATAGAATGCATATTGCATCCTGGCCGGATGAACAGATTCTATGCGAATGGCCGGGAGAGGAGTCAGCTGGTAATCGAAAATTTCGATATTCTGTCTGCCGCCTGCATTAAACTGAATTCCTTTGAAGATTCATCTTCAGTATTTAAGCATTCTGTTGATTCAGCAACTGAATTCAAAGGTATAGATTCAGCCGGGATTTACGTCTTTGACAGCAGTTCAGGAGATTACGTGCTGGAATATAATGCCGGTCTTCCAGGATGCCTGATTGATTCCCGTTCCAGGTCTGCACCCGATTCAGACCTGCATAGAATGCTGAAGAATGACAGAAACGTGTTCCCGGACCCCAAGGAAGATGACATTTTCATGCGCGAAAGTGGTCAGCAGATATTTCTGAAGGGACTTTTTCCCCTCATCCTCAGTGAAACTTCTTCATCGGTGATGATCATCGCTTCATCTGTGCCGGGAACTCTGGCTCAGGAAATCCGCGGGATAATGGAAACACTGGTTTCCATGGTCAAAGCATCAATCTCTCGAATTGAAGTCGAAAACAGTGTTCGCAGGAGCGAACGGGATCATTCTCTTCTGCTTGAAAGTGTAAATGATCCGGTATTTGCTCTGGACGGCAACCTGGAAGTGAAGTACTGCAACGGAGCATTCAGGCAGCTCGTCTGTTCTGAAGATGGATCAGCAGCATTTTCGGAGGTTGCCGGGTTGGAATTAACGAATATTATGCGGGAGAAATTCGATGAAGTTCTTGATTCCGGCTCAGGATTCTGCATTAGTACCTTTGAATACCGCGATAGAATTTTCAATGCTTTAATAACCAGAACACCAGACGGTCTGTTCGTACTGATGAATGATATCACTGTAGCTGAACAAACACGTAAGAAATTGAATTTCAGAGAACGATTTGAAAACCTCCTTATCACTATTTCCACTGATTTTATTAAAATGAGGGGAAGCGCCCTGAACCTTGGTATAAACGATGCCCTTCTTAATATCGGTGTGTCAATTGAGGTTGACAGGGCGTACCTTTTCCAGTTCAGTGATGAACTGAAGATCATGACCAATACGCACGAATGGTGCGCAACGAATGTTCAGCCGCGGATCGATACTCAGCAGGAACTGAGAACCGATGATTATCCCTGGCTCCTGAACAGACTCAGCAGACACTGGGCTTTCCAGATACCCAGGATTCCCGATCTTCCATCCTGGGCTGAGGCTGAAAGGACGCTGTTTGAATCCCGGGATATTCAATCGCTGCTTGTAGTCCCCATAGTTCATGGAAACAATCTTATTGCTTTCATGGGCTTTGACAGCGTGAATCAGGAGAATCACTGGAGCGAAGACATAATCGATCTTCTGAGAGTTGTCGGGGATGCTATCGGTAATGCACTTGTGCGGAACAGGATGGAAAAGAAACTCATCGAAATGTACAGACGGGCAGAGAAAGAAGCTCAGATAAATGCGGTTCTGCTCAAGGAGGTTAACCATAGAGTAAAGAACAATCTTTCAGAGATAATAGGCATTCTTTACGCACAGAGGCGTTACGCTTCGAGTAACGATGATCACGATGAATTTGTTCAGAGCCTCATCAGCAGGATCCGTGGTCTGGCAACTGTTCATGATATGCTTTCAAGTTCCGGCTGGAAACCTCTGGAACTGACTATGCTTGCCAGGAGAATCATCAATAGTGCAATTGCAAACGCCCACGACACCAAGAAACTGAAAGCATCCATTTCGAAAACCTCCATACGTGTGAACCCAAATCAGGCCCACGCTCTTGCCCTGATACTGAACGAGCTGGTCAGGAATTCGCTCAAACATGCCCTGGCAGGTTGTGATTCATTGAAGATAAAGGTCAGAATGCGCAAGCGTCGAGCAGGTCGTATCACACTTATTTACAGTGATAACGGTCCTGGGTATCCCGAAGAAGTGCTGGAGCATGACAGGAAGAATCTGGGTCTTGATCTGATTCAGAATTTAACTATAAAGAACCTGCAGGGTGAGCTTACTCTGCAGAACGATGGCGGAGCCTCTGCGAAAATAGTTTTCCGCAGGACTCTGACGGAGGATGGACCAGATGGAAGTAAATAAAAAGAGGAAGGTTCTGATTGTCGAGGATGACCATCTGGTCTCCGAGATGATCAGAGGGATGCTGGAGGAACTGGGATACGAAATTGCCGGGGAAGCCGAGGATGGACACGAAGCTCTGGGGATGATCAAGGAAGTACAGCCCGATGTGGTGCTCATGGATATCAAGATGCCTAAAATGTCGGGCATTGAGGCAGCGATCCTCATCCAGAAGCATTTTCCTACACCTATTGTGATTCTGAGTGCCTATGAGACCGAGGATCTTGTGAAAGAAGCATCAGAAGCGGGGGTAGGAGCCTATGTAGTAAAACCTCCGGGGCCGGCTGAGCTTTTCAGGGCGATAGAAATCGCCTGCGGCAGGTTCGAAGATATGGTAGAGCTGAGTAACGTCCGCAGGAAGTATGAACAGGCTTTGAAAACAATAGAGAGTCTTTCAAAACTACTGCCTGTTTGTCCGGGTTGCGGTGAGGAGAAACGTGGTGAGGATTACTCCAGGATGCTGAGTATGTTCCTCTCCAGCATACCAGTGGAGGAAATCAGCAGATATCTGTGTTCACGCTGCGGAAGCAGGACAGATATCTAGACCCTTCTCGGACTTTGGGCCTGAACTCTCACGGTTGACCCCACGCTGAGCCAGTCGTAGCTCCATCTGGCTGTAATTTCACCAAGTCTTACGCAGCCATGTGATCGTCTGGTTCCCAGAAAATTCGTACCGGATAGAAAAGTCTGATGAAGACCTATCTGGCCCGAGGGATGAATACATAGCCAGTAGGGCATCCTGACTCCGTAGGAACTGGATACTGGAGCCCGTCTTCTGTACAGAACCTCGAATGTTCCAACCGGGGTATTGAAACCTGCTCTTCCTGTGGATACCAGCGCCAGGTTAGCTTCTCTGCCGTTCTCCAGAAAGATGATGGTTTGACAATCAATGAGAATGACTGCTTCTCTGGATGAAGTGTTCTCCTGCCCCTCAGCTGGAGCAAGGGATGGACTCCAGGATACGGCAAGCACCCCAAGAAAAATACGGAAAAGTTCTGTTAGACAAATCAAATACGAAACCTCCAAAGCACTGTAAACTGAATACTGAGGGATACAATGTCAATATTGACTTTCAGTGTGCGAAACGCCAGATTTCATAATTACCGATCATATTATTTCTTTTGAATATCCAATACCTTGAACGGAGGGTCGAATATGACTGGATGGAACCTTAATCGAAAGATTATTCTTAGCATCATTGCAATATCCGCTATGCTCGCAGCCTGCAGCTCACCTGTGGTAACCGGCATGAAGGTACATATGCAGAATCAGGAGTATGACGATATCATACTTCTTGCTGACAGCGCCATCGCTCAGGGAGATTCCCTTAACTCGGAAATCTGGTTCTGGAGAGGCAGAGCTCTTACAGAGAAATCACAATGGTCCGATGCTGCCATATCATTCATGAAAACATACGAACTTGATACCAGCGGAGCATTCGCAATAAACGAGTACTGGTTCGTATTCTTTAACAGTGCTGCAAATACGATGAGCGACGGCGATATCGGTTCAGCAGTTGAAATGCTCAATAATGGTATTCTGATTGCCCCTGAGAGACCCGATTTTGAGCTTATGCTTGGTGATGTTGAGCTGAGAGTTAACAATGATCTTCAAGCGGCCCTTGAATATTTCCAGAATGCATCACTGAAAGCTGAAGCAATGATGGCTGATGTTCAGGTCTTGATAGATGAGACGAGTGATCCATATATGCTGGATTACCACTCACAGAGTCTTGCGCAGGCCAAAAATCTTTTTATCCAGGCTCTATACAACTCCGGAAGCATCCTGACCATGGTTGCCCTTGACGCCACCGAGGAGGAAATGCCGGGGTACATCCAGCAGGCAAAAGATACTTACAGCAAGGCACTGGCGGTCGATCCCACGAATATTGATATGCTGGACGCTCTTGCGGGAGCATATATGCTTGAAGGCGACTACGGATCTGCAATTGGTATATATGACGAAGCATTCGCTAATATTGAGCTTGGCCTCGAAGAGGGCTGGCTTGACCCGGATGAAGCAAATGCAATCATGGCCACCATGCTGGTATCAAAGGGATACGCATACATCGAGATGGAAGATTATTCTCAGGCGATAACCGAACTTAACAGCGCCAGAGGCCTTGTCGGAGAAGACTATATCGTTCTTTCAACCCTTGCGCACGCTAATTTCGTAATGGAGAATTACGATGAATCTCTCTCGATTCTTGCATCAGTCATAATGATCGAGGGTCTATCTCCCGATGAACTCGCGAACGCATACTATACGAGATACGCCTGCTTCAACAGGAAAGAACTTGATTCCGAAGCCGCAGAGGCTCTCGAAACAGCCCTCGATTTCGACCCTGACAATGCCAATTACTGGCGTTACCTTGCCAGTACCTACAGTCGTCTTGGCCGGAGGAATGACGCTATCAACGCCATGCAGAAAGCTGAGGATCTGGAATCCGAAAACGATTGATCTCAGGACATGTATGAAAGAAAGGGGAGGGGCATCTGCCCCTCCCCTTTAACTTTGCAGCAAGGTGCTTACCCCGGGTAAATGAGATTAATGAGAAGCTGATCCTTCCGCACCGAATCACCCGAACAAACGTGTATTTTACCGATGATTCCGCTTTTACCGGAACATATCTCATTGTGCATCTTCATCGCATCAAGAAGAAGAAGAACTGTACCTGCTTCGACACTGTCACCCTCGGAAACCTTGATCTCGACTATGGTCCCGGGTATGAATGCTGTTATCTCAGAGGGATCCGGAACACCCTTATATGGCTTTCTGCAGTGATCCGGTACCTCTGTGAGATACTCGGTATCGTCTATGATAAGTTTATCCAGTTTTTTCTCCATAATGCCCCCCTAAAGAGGAATGTTTCCGTGGGGACGCCCTTTCCTGGACTGCCCGGTTCTGGAGAGCACCTTGATCAGCGTTTCCCTTGTCATGCTGGCTCTGATAATGGTGTCTATATATCCTTTGTTCGCTGCTACATAGGGATTGGCGAATTTCTCTTCATATTGTCGGATCATTTCCTGTCTGTACTCTTCCGGGTTCTCCGCCGCCGCTATTTCCCTTCTGAATATGATGTTGGCTGCTCCCTCAGGCCCCATTACCGCAATCTCTCCGCAGGGCCAGGACGCAACGAATGTGGCACCGAGGTGCCTGCTGCACATGGCTATATATGCTCCGCCGTAAGCTTTCCTCATAATAAGCGTCAACTTGGGGACTGAAGCCTCGCTGTAAGCGTACAGTATCTTAGCTCCATGTCTGATGACGCCTGCATGTTCCTGATCAGCTCCTGGAAGATATCCGGGTGTATCCACCAATGTCAGCAGCGGGATATTGAAGCAATCACAGAATCTGATGAACCGTGCCGCCTTGTCAGATGCGTTTACATCAAGAACACCTGCCAGCACTCTGGGCTGATTCGCGATAATCCCTATCGGCTGGCCTGCGAGCCTTGCAAAACCTACCACCATGTTAGCGGCGAAGTGCTCGTGTACTTCAAGGAAATCGGAAGCGTCCACAATGCCTCGTATGATTTCCTTCACGCAGTAAGCCTGCCTGCGGTTATCGGGGATAACATCATCACCCAGCGGTTGATCAGGGGGAACTGCACTTCTGACAGGTGGGTTCTCATTCGAATTGGCCGGGAGGAAGGAAAGTAGTTTTTTGAGCGTGTTAAAGGCTTCCGTTTCACTATTTGAATAGAAATGTGCGTTACCTGTAATGGAGGCATGGGTTAATGCGCCACCAAGCTCCTCCTGAGTTATATCTTCTCCCAGAACCGTCTTGATGACCTGAGGTCCGGTTATGAACATATTGGAGATTCTATCGACAACGAATACGAAATCCGTAAGGGCAGGCGAATAGACAGCGCCGCCTGCACATGGACCAAGAATGATGGAGATCTGAGGAACCACACCGCTGAGTTTTGTATTGCGGTAGAATATCTCGCCGTAACCGCAGAGGGATTCAACTCCTTCCTGGATTCTGGCTCCGCCGGAGTCGTTTATCCCTACAAGGGGTATTCCCGCTTCAGCTGCGCCATCCATCACTTTAACGATCTTTTTTGAATGGGCTCTTCCAAGGGATCCTCCGGCAACTGTGAAGTCCTGCGCGAACACGGCAACCGGTCTGCCATGCACCTTGCCGTATCCGGTGATAACACCGTCACCCGCCAGCTCTTTTCTATCCATCCCGAAATCCTTCACGGAATGCTCTACGAAAAGGTCTATCTCCAGGAAGGAATCCTCATCAAGCAACAGATTCTCTACACGTTCTCTGGCGGTGTTCTTTCCCTTTTTCTTCTGTTTCTCGATAGCCTTGTCACCGCCACCCTTGAGCTTACTCGAAAGCCGCGTAAGGAAGTCGTTAACAGATTTCATTATTGACATTGTATTTCCCCTTTAAATTATCACTGGTATCACAGTCAGGATTGTTTTTTAGTCTTTACATGTCTTCAGCGCAGTATTCACCTCATTCGAATATGGATTCGACTCTAAATGTAAGATAATTCAGTTGCCTCAGCAAGCGGTAGTATTCCATAATCAGCTTCAACAGTTCTTTCCCTGGCTGATCATTGATTACCCCAGATATCATCGGTGTCTTCCAATATTGAAACAGCTGGTATGATATCCGGCAGGACATCCACCCATTTGAGACCCGCAAGGAGCCGGATGGTGGAGAACAAACCACTTTCAGTCAATCCATACGGTGTACTTCCATTTATTCCCTCACCCGCGAAGCCACACCACCCTCTGAAATCAGGGTTCCGGGGAAGTTGAAACATTACAACCATGTATCGGGATAGAACATCCGCTGCTGTCCAGTATTCAGCTATTCGAAGGACTGAAGAAGCGTCGGGAATTGTGTACTCCATCAGGATAAGATCAGGCTTGTACATGTCGAACAATCCAAGCAGGATATCCTGGCGGCTGGTATTTGCAAGCCATGCCGAGCCGAGGTTTTCATCAAGGATATTTTCGGGTCGTGATCTTACCGTGCCGCTGCTGTCCAGCCATATCTGGATATGATCCCCGCTTATCTGATAGTCGAAACAGCGGTCACTTATGAGAGCAACAAGCATATCGTTCTCAATAGCTTCATGAACAAGCTGTCTGGTTCCCAGGAAGGTTGCGTTATTATCCGGAAGAAGCATTGAAGCTGATACGTTATCATGACTCGATGTGATGTCCCATGGGAGGCTTGAGGATACTTCAGTTTCCCGGAACTGAATGATGATAATAGGAGAATAGTCCGAGCTGCCGCTGACACGCGGTTCAGCATCTCTTTTGCATCCTGCCATAAGGAGCAGAAAGACCAGCGCTGCATATCGGGTCAAGGTTACCTCCGGAGATTTTCTTTGCCTGCAGTCTGGAATATACAAGAAAAAGAAGCAGGGACCCTGAAATGGGTCCCTGCTTAACCACCAGGTTACTGTTTATCTGGTGAAAACCACTTTCTGCGTGGAAATCTGGTCATCTGCGAGCAGCATTATGAAGTATGTCCCTTCGGAAAGGTCCGATCCTTCAAACTGCACCGAGTGGGAACCTGCCTGTATCGTCTCATCAATAAGTGTGGCGGCAACTCTGCCGCTCATGTCGTAGACAAGCATGCTGGCGTTTCCGTCAGTCGGGAGGTCGAAGGTTACATAATCACCGGCATGTATGGGATTTGAAGAAACATTAAGGTTAAGAAGGTCGGTGTTTGATGGAGATCCTTCCATGCCTGTCCCCAGGGTGGTTATTTCGAAGGTGTAATCGTGATTCATGGGATAATTTGTCATGAATGCCGGGAAGAAAATGGCAGCGTCCCATCCGTTAGCACCCACCGTGATGTTTATGTCACCGGATGTGGGGTCGCAGCTGTACCAGTTGAAGTATAATCTTCCTGAATAATCCTGCATTATGACGCCCACATTCCACTCAAGATTATTATAACCGTTGAAGGCCATCTGGATCCAGTCGTCCTGGAAACTGCTCAGATCGACTTCAATCCAATGGATACCCAGATAATCAGGCTTGTAAGTTGCGCTCTGATCACCGCTGAAAGGCAGGGTTGCTGTGTGATGATAGGGCAGTACCCTGGGACCGGGTGTCCAGGTGGATACCTCCTCGTTGTACATGCCGCAGCCTGAGAACCAGTTATCAGCAGTGAACCATCTCCAGCATCCGTACTGCATGAAGATCGACTCGAAATTTGATCCATGGTTGGCGAACATTTCATCGTGGGCCGACTCAAGGTTGCTTCCGCTAACCTCGGCACAGATTTCCCAGATCTCACGAACTGATTCGTAACCCCATCTGTTCCACATCATCCATGGCCAGGTAAAAGCTCCATACCAGTACATGGCGGCCGAGCGGATATCGTACCAGGGGAAGCGAAGAGCTCCGCCATATTGGACGTATGGCAGGTAGTCGTTGACATCAGGGTATACCATCTCTTCCATCCAGACTGCGCAGTTCTCCATGAACCAGGTTGATTCTTCGTAGCTGTAGGAGAACTGGACGGCGTGCTGGAATTCGTGAGCCACTGTACAGGCTCTCTGTCCCCAGCCTGAGATGTTGCTGCCTATGACGATATGACTTGCGCTGCAGGCCTGTGTGGAATCGGGGGGATGGAATTCACCGGAGGGGGAAGTGTAACCCAGTACACCACCGCCAAGGTATTTGATGTAGATATCGTATTGATCAGAACCACCAACCATATTATCCGGGGGTGGTGTTATGAAGTTCATTTCGGTGCATTCCACCTGCCATGACGAATCCGCCGATACGGCGACAGTTGTCGCGTAGCTTAAATTAACAGCATCTGCACCGGAATCGGTCCAGTGCATCTTGAAGTAACCGTCAGGCGAATCGAACGTGTAATGGGGTCCAGTCAGAGCGGGGCGGTCGGCCAGAGGAGAGTCCAACCCGAGGCGTACTGCTTCCAGGATAGCTGGTGTTCCACAGGGGACACCGTCTGTACCTTCCGTAAAACGGGCAGGCAGATCATTCCAATCCGTTGCGCTCTGAATAAGAAGGTCTGTTGCCTCAACAGCGGATAACTCTCCTGATTCAAGAGCGGACAGGATTTTGTCCATTACAGTATCTCCAAGCGCAATGCTGGAGAAAACCAGCAGCAGAGTACTTATTACAGCAAGAGAACTTTTCATTGATTCATCCCTTCGATGATTTCCGGACATACTTTTAATCCGGTATTCCAGTTTAAGTGC
>RCNF010001566.1_pt1 | contig 12103 bp, 12 predicted proteins | sample 2041311 | NCBI WGS metagenome assembly RCNF01 (sample SAMN09708228, study PRJNA481090) | Marine sediment metagenome, whole genome shotgun sequencing project. | biome: marine sediment; feature: ocean; material: sediment; isolation source: Sewage treatment plant 2 marine sediment (STP2) ... | reverse complement strand
TCCCCGAACATCCTGTGAGCCTGAAGACAGAGTATTCCCCTGAATCTCTTTCCACCGCCGAGCGAAGAATATCTCATCGCCTCGTGCAGAGAGACCGGCCGTTCATCCGCGCCGGGCAGCATCTCGTTCATCTTTCGCTCGATCAGCGACTTGTCTTCCGCCATCTTCTCGAGCATCGGATCCTTACTCACCTGGTCCTTCCTCCTCGAGCTTGCCGGAAAGATCCTTGATCCTTTTATCCGCATCGTCGAGTATCTTACGGCACCTGTTCCCGATCTTCATACCTTCTTCGTACAATTTTATACTCTCCTCGAGGGGCACTTTCTCCTCTTCGAGTCTGCGGACGATCTCTTCCAACCTATTCATCGCGTCTTCGAACGTAACCTTCGTTGCCATTGGCCGTCCTTTCTCTTGCTCTCCACCAGGCATCCCGCGTCTCCGTCATAGAAGTTTACGGAGATCCTTCCTCCCTCTTCGAGCTCATCGATACTTCCTATTATCTTACTGCCGTCTTCAGCTGTACAGTACGTATATCCGCGCCCCAGGACCTCAACCGGACCGAGGCCCCTCAGTGTCCTGATCTTTCCATAGAGATCAGATCGCCTGGTCGACGAACCGCTTTCCGTCACGAGCCGCGCCGTATTGACGAGTTTCTCAAGCCGTTCGCGCCTCGCTTCGACGCCCCCGGCCGGAGACAGCCTGGCAAGCCTCTCTGACAGTCCCGCCAGTCCACCCTTCTCTATATGAAGTGATTCAGTCATATTCTTACGAAGTCTTTCACCGAGATCCAGCACCCTCGCTCTGCCCGTATCTGCGACAGCCGCCCTCCACTCCTCAAGCCTGTCTGTCCTGTCGGCCAGATCGAGCCTCAGCCGGTCCAGCGTATGTTCGATAGCGGGAAAGGCCGCAGATCGCAGTATGAACTCAACACGTTCAAGCCTTCTCCTTGCCCCGTCCGACGCGAGGGATGCGATATTCGCGAAGATCTCTCCTAAGGCACGTCTTGCCTCTGCCGCATCCGGCGAGGCGACCTCGGCGGCAGCTGTAGGAGTAGCGGCGCTCATATCAGAGACATAATCACATACCGACGTATCTATCTCGTGCCCGATCCCCGTAATCACGGGAAACCTGCATCCGGCTACCGCTCTCGCTACCGGCTCGGTATTGAATGTCCATAGATCCCCTGCGCTGCCTCCTCCCCTCGCGAGGATCACGACATCGATATCTTCCATCTCATTCAGGGCATCAAAGGCTTCGACTATAGAACTTCCCGCGGCATCTCCCTGGACGGCGGCGGGTATCAGTATCGTTTCAGCGAGCGGCCAGCGGCGACCTAGGGTCCGTCGGATATCCTCTATCGCGGCGCCCCCCGGAGATGTGATGATCGCGATCCTCTCGGGGTACCGGGGCAGATTCCTTTTTCGCTCGGGGTCGGTCAATCCTTCATCCATCAGCATGGCAAGAAGCCGCCGTTTCGCGAGTTCGAGTTCACCCTCACCGGCCCTCCTGAGACTGGTCGCGATGAGCTGTGTCCTCCCCCCTCCCCCGTAATGTGATATGCGGCCCGAGGCAACGGCGGTCATGCCATCCTCAGGAGCAAAATCGACATTGCGCGTGCTCCTGCTGAATATTACAACGCCGAGCCTGCTCGACTCGTCACGCAGGGTGAAGTAGAAATGTCCTGAGGAATGTGCGGTAAAATTCGCTATCTCGCCGAGGACCGTTACATCGGGGAAATCCGATTCGAGGCTCTGCCTTATCGCGTCAGAGAGCTCTGAAACGGTATAGATGTCGTCTGTCTCTTCCACGGGGAGATGGTTATCGCGGCTCTCCTGCATCATCGGCTCCCAACGCCATTCTTGCCGCCCGGTACGTATTCTTCATAAGCATCGCTACAGTCATCGGCCCGACGCCCCGGGGCACCGGAGTGATCAGGGAAGCTTTCGGCGCTACAGTCTCGAAATCGACGTCTCCGACGAGCCTGTAGCCTTTCTTTGCCGATGCATCCGCGACCCTGTTTATCCCGACGTCTATGACTGCGACGCCCTCTTTCACCATGTCCCCCGTTATCATCCCAGGCCTGCCGACTGCGGCTATAAGTATGTCAGCAGAACGTGTTATCGCTGCCATATCGGATGTCCTCGAATGGCAGATCGTCACGGTCGCGTTTGCTCCCTTTGCCTTCATCGCGAGAAGGAGAGCCATAGGCTTTCCTACAAGGATACTCCGTCCCACTACGACGGCATGTTTCCCCGCCGCGTCTATGCCGTAATGATCCATCATGACTGTAATACCGAGAGGAGTGCACGGTACCAGCCTCGGACTGTCTGCTGCCAGCCGTCCGATATTGAACGGATGCAGGCCGTCTACATCCTTGTCCGGGGAGATCCTCTCTATCACCCTCTGCTGATCGATATGACCGGGCAGAGGCATCTGAACGAGAATTCCGTCTATGCCGGTGTCTTCGTTCAGCCTGTCGAGACGGGCGAGAAGTTCATCTTCAGGAGTCGCTTCGGGAAGCTCGACAAGCTCCGAGTCGATGCCGCACTTGCGGGCTGTCTTGACCTTCATCCCGACGTAGACCTGCGAAGCGGGATCCTCACCGACTATGATCACGGTCAGTTTCGGCGGCCTGTGTTTCTCCGCGAACCCGGGGATCTCCGAGGCGAGCTGCTCGATCACAAGCGCGGCGACCGGCTTGCCCAGCATGAGTTTTTCTTCATAACCGCTGGTCAATTCCCCACTCCTTCATCTACCGGGTGATGTACGCGCTCCACGTTAACGGCCATTCCTGTCGAATCATTGAGATCTACCAGCATTCCCTGGATGACCGGAGTATCGCCGCCTACCTGGAAACGTACGTTTATCCCCTTGAGGAACCTCTCGATGACCTGCTCCGGCTGCACCCCTATGACCGAATTGAACGGCCCCGCCATCCCGACATCAGTCTGATAGGCTGTGCCGCCGGGAAAGATCCTTTCGTCGGCAGTGGGCACATGTGTGTGGCTGCCGGCAAGGATCGACACGCGGCCGTCGAGATAGTATGCCAGCGCGAGCTTTTCGCTCGTCGCCTCGGCATGAAAGTCGACTATCTTGATCCTGATCCCGGGGTCGATCTCCGAAAGGACCCTGTCAGCTGTCCTGAACGGACAGTCTATATCAGGCATGAACGTGCGGCCCTGAAGATTGATCACGCAGACTTTTGTCTGTCCTGCGTTGAATACTCTCCAGCCCCTGCCCGGTACTCCGGGAGGGTAATTGGCCGGTCTCAGCATATCGTTGAATTCGTCGAGGAGGGAGATCCCCTCCCGCTTGTCCCATATATGATTACCGCTCGTCATCGCGTCGACGCCGCTAGCCCTGATCTCCTCGACTACCTTGCGGGTCACGCCGAACATCCCCGCGCCGTTCTCCACGTTCGCGGTGCAGAAATCCACCCCGAGTGTTTCCTTCAACTGGGGAAGTCCGTTTTTAAGTGCGAGACGTCCCGTCTTGGACAGGACGTCTCCGATAACGAGTATTCTCATCTCTATTATCTCGCGTACTCGACTGCCCGGGTCTCCCTAATTACCACGACCTTGATCTGCCCGGGGTATTCCATGTCGTCCTCTATCTTCCTTGAGATATCGCCTGCCAGCTGGGCCGCCTGAGCGTCATCGATCCTCTTGTGGCTGACGAGGATCCTGATCTCGCGTCCAGCCTGGATCGCGTACGATTTCTCCACGCCGTCGAACGCGTCCGCGATCTTCTCGAGCTTCTCGAGACGTCTGATATAATTCTCAAGAGTCTCGCGCCTCGCCCCGGGCCTTGCACCCGAGATAGCGTCGGCCGCGGATATCACGTGCGCTATAAGCGACTCCGCTTCCACATCCTCGTGATGCGCCGCGATGGCGTTGATGATAATGTCGTTCTCGCCGTATCTTCTCGCGAACTCCGCTCCGATCTCGGCGTGAGGCCCTTCCATCTCGTGATCGGCGGCCTTGCCGATATCGTGCAGAAGACCAGCGCGCTTCGCCAGCACAGGATCTATCCCGAGTTCACTGGCCAGAAGGCTCGACACGAAGGCGACCTCTTTGGAGTGCTGCAGCACATTCTGTCCGTAAGAGGTCCTGTACCTCAATCTTCCCAGGAGCCTTACGATCTCCGTGTGGACCCCGTGGACGTTGAGATCGAGAATGGTCGACTCTCCGATCTCCATGATCTCCTCGTTCAGCTCTTTTCTCGTCTTCTCGACAAGTTCCTCGATACGGCCAGGATGAATCCTGCCATCCTTGACCAGCTTTTCGAGGGAGAGCCGGGCAACTTCGCGCCTTATCGGATCGAAGCCGGAAAGGATCACGGCTTCCGGTGTATCATCGATGATCACATCGATGCCGGTTGCATTCTCGAAGGCCCTGATGTTCCTTCCCTCGCGGCCGATGATCCGCCCCTTCATCTCGTCATTGGGAAGATCCACTACCGATACTGTCGTTTCCACGACATGGTCGGCAGCACAGCGCTCGATCGCCAGTGTGATGATCTTTCTGCTGATCTTCGAGGCATTTCGCTCGGCTTCGTCCTTGATCTCCTTGATCTGTTTGGCGGCCGCTGTACGCGCCTCGTTCTCGAGGTTGGAGATGAGGAGCTTCTTGGCCTCCTCTGTGCTCATCCCGGCGATCTTCTCGAGCTTCTCGTTCTGCCTGTGAAGAATATCGTCGAGATGCTCATTCTTCTCCGAGATCGCCTGGAGCTTCTTTTCGAGTGTCTTCTTCTTGTCCAGCATCTCCAGTTCACGCTTCTCGAGAAAATCGACTTTCCGGTTGATATTGTGTTCCTTCTCCTCGACACGCCTCTCAACCTTTTTAAGCTCGACTCTCGATTCCACGGTTTCTTTTTCGAACTGCTGCTTAGCCTTGTACCATTCATCCTTCGCTTCAAGGATCGACGCCTTTTTCCTGGTCTCGGCCTCTCGCTGAGCCTCTGAAATAATGTTCTCCGCGAGTTTCTGAGTATGCTTCAGCTGGCTCCGAGTGACTTTCCTGCTGATCAGCCAGCCAAGTAGAAAACCGAGAAAAAGAACGAAGATCCCCGCCGAAATGTAAAAGAAGATTGAATCCATCATCTTCCGCCTGAGTCCGGCGGTTCACCTCCATTTTTCGTTCAATGCCAAAAAACACATGTCAATGCATCAAATATGAGACAGTACTGATTTTCTTCTGGAATGGTCCACGTAAGGAGCTGCTACGAAAAATTCCCCACTTGTTGCCGTCCGCGTAAAATCATTTTAAGCCCTAAACTGAAAAGGTGGAAATCCTCACGGTCCGTTCAACCTTCCTGCCAGAGGCAGGCCCGGCATTCCAGACCCGGTATCGGAAATCCGGGCTCAAAGTGTTGGCAAAAAACGATCTTCGCTTGCACGAACACAGCAGGGAATTTCTAAAAGCACTATGCTTTATTTTCTCTCTCAATATCCCCGCTCCTGGGTATTACAGTTTCCCCGGGGCGGAGGATCATCTTCCTACACTGATCTTTTCCTCCAGCATCTCGCCCAGTTTGGCGGCCTGGTCTGCGAGCACACCTTTTGCTTTTTCTCGTTCGTCCCTCTCCTGGTGCAGCTCGTCTGCGATATTAAGAGCAGCTAATATGGCGATCCTTGACTGGGACATGATACCACTGGAATGGGCGATCTCTCTCATCTTGCTATCCACGTAACCAGCTATCTTGTGGATATATTCGGGGTCGCCCGCCCCTTTTATCTTATACTCCTGACCGAAGATCTCGACCTTCTCTGTGCTGCTTTTTTCGGTCATCGTATTACCTCTCAGATCAATGCGGAACCATCCTCACAACCCCGTCCCGTGAACCGCCCGCGCCAGCATGAAGTCTATATGTCGAGTTCTTCCAGCTTCGCGAGCATTCCCTCTATCTTGTTGCTTAACTCCTCTCTTGTCTTCTCCAGATCTTTTTTACTGTTTTTTTCTTTCTTAAGGTGTTTGAGCTCTTTCGTCAACTCCTCATTCTTAATATAAATCGAATCGAGCTTCTCTTTCAACTCATTATTAGCGTCCTCTATCTGCTTTTTCTCCGTATTCAACTGCTCGATATACGCGGCAGCCTGGGTGATCTTCTTCTCGAGCAGATCAAAGTCAGCGAGACCTGCTGTGCCCATTTCGACTCCTATTCAGACCTGAGCGCCACCTGCAACTCATTCTGCAGGGACGCAAGCACTTTTTCGATTGTCTTGTCCACTGTTTCATCGTCCAGGGTTCCTTCCAGGGACCTGAAGTTCATCCTGAAGGCGTAGCTTTTCTTTCCTTCCCCCAGCCGATCGCCACGATAGTAATCGAAAAGTCTCACCGATTCAAGGTGTTTTGCTCTTTTCTTTACAACGTTTCTAATGTCAGAAAACGTAACCCTTTCCGGGGCCAGGACCGAGAGATCCCTCTTGACGCCCGGGTATGGGCTGATCATGGTGAATGCGGTCCTGCCTCCTCCACCGGGAGGAAAGGCGTCCAGGATAAGGTCGAAATAGTAAACAGGGGTCTCTATATCGAATCTGACGGCGATTCTTGCGGGAATCATACCACAGGTACCGACAGGCTTGTTCTTGATGATCCACTCGAAGATGAAATCGGGCTCATCGGTCTTTCTACGCTCCATCGCGAGATCCTCGGGGGCTCCCAGCCATCCCATCGCAGATTCCGCCTCTCCGGTCATATCGAAGAAGTCGAAATCTCTCTGTTCCCCGTGCCACTGGAGAGGACCGCTTTTTCGTGTAAACATCGCTGTAAGATGAAGTTCCTCGAGCGGCAGACCGTTCCCTTCCTCCCTTTTGAGGAAGACCTTGGCAAGCTCGAATATCCTGATACCCTCCCGCTCGACCGGAGCGTTACGCTGGATCACGCGGAGCATACCAGGCAGCAGCGAGGACCTCATGGCGGACTGTGCGACCGTCAGTGGATTCGATATCTCGACCGGATGGCTTCTCGGGTCGTTTTCGCCCCATTCGAATCTGCCGGGGTCCCCGGGATCCATGAACGAGGTCGTAATCACCTCTGCGAATCCGCGGGAAGCCAGCCTGTCACAGAGTTCATCGTTCCTCATATCGGTTACCGAGACTTCGGAGAAGAGTGAACTTCGCCTCTCTTCATCCCTCCCGATATTGTCATAGCCATAGAGCCTCGCGACTTCCTCGATCAGGTCGACTTCCTCGGCGATATCGCGCCTGAATGTCGGGATGGTAACGGATACGTCCTTCCCGTCTACCTTCGAGACGAGCTCCAGCCTCGAAAGCAGTTCGACGAGGTCGTCCGCAGCGAGCTTCGTGCCCATCAATCTGTTGGCCTGCTTGGTCCTCAGCGTGATCGTACGGAGCTCGATCAGTCCGCTGTCAGTGAGGTAGTCGGCATAGAGTTTCTCCGGCTTACCGGCTCCTATTTCGGCGATAAGCATGCAGGCCCTCTGCAGAGCCTTCACGGTTATCCCCGGATCGCACTCTCTTTCAAAACGGTAGGAGGCTTCTGTATCGAGCTTCAGATCCCTGCTCGAGCGACGGACCGCCCTCGGGTCGAACCATGCGCTCTCGATAAGCACTCGCCTGGTACTGTCGGTGATCTCGGAATCCCTTCCACCCATAACACCGGCGACACCGACCGGGGTCTCGCCGTCGGTAATCAGCAGATCATCCTCCCCGACTTCTCTTTCGATGTCATCGAGAGTGTAAAACTTTTCGCCCTCTTTTCCCCTGCGGACGAATATTCCGTCCCGGCCGAGTTTTTCCCGGTCAAAAGCGTGCAGCGGCTGCCCCATCTCGAGGAGCACGAAATTGGTCACATCCACAATATTGTATATCGGCTTGACGCCCGCCGATACGAGCAGGTCCTGCATCCATTTCGGCGAGGGGCCCACCTTTATCTCATCGACGAAAGCGGCGCTGTATCTCGGGCAGTCGCCATCGTCTTCGGTCTCTATATTGAAATCATATCCCGGCCCGAGGTCGAACAGTTCGGGCTCCCTGAGCTCCCTCATGTAGAGAGCAGCCAGTTCCCTGGCCACACCGAAGTGAGACAACTGATCCGGCCTGTTGGGGGTCACCTCGATGTCGAGGATGATATCGCTCGATCCCAGTTTTCCGTCGAGAGAGGCGCCGGGCTCGAGGTCCATGTCTAGTTCGATAATACCGCTGGAATCTTCTCCGATCCCAAGCTCGGTCTCGGAGCAGATCATACCTTCCGATACTTCTCCTCTGAGCTTCGTCTTCTTGATCTTGAACCCGCCCTTGAGGACCGCTCCCTGAACGGCGACGGCGACACTGAGACCCGCCCTGACATTAGGAGCTCCGCATACGATATCCAGGGGCGCTTCGCCGCCGGTATCTACCTTGCATACACTGAGCTTGTCGGCATTGGGATGCTGTCCGGACTCGAGGACGCGGCCGAAGACCACACCTGAATACTCGCCGCCGGTGATCTCTACCCCTTCGACGTTAAGGCCAAACATAGTAAGGTCGTGCGAAAGGGTCGCCGGTTCCTCCTCGATGTCCACATACCGTTTCAACCAGTTAAGACTTACCTTCACTCCTGCACCCCCACCCAGGTCTCGTTCCAGAACTGCTTGAGGAATCTCATGTCGTTCCCGAGAAAACGCCTTATATCGTCGATGCCGTACTTGAGCATCGCCATCCTCTCTATCCCCATACCGAACGCGAATCCGGTAACTGAGTCGGGATCATAACCGGCGTATTTGAATACGTTGGGATGCACCATACCCGCGCCCATTATCTCGATCCACCCGGTCTTCTGGCAGATCGAACAGCCCTCGCCCCTGCATCCGAAACATGTCATATCGGCCTCGGCGCTAGGCTCGGTGAACGGGAAAAAATGCGGCCGGAACCTGACCTTCGCGTCAGGACCGAAGAACTGGTGGACGAAGAAAGTGATGTCATTTCTAAGGTCGGACAGGGATACGTCCTTGTCCACGTAGAGGCCCTCGACCTGGAAAAACTCCGCGGCGTGTGATGGATCAGGCGTCTCGTTCCTGTAAACCCTGCCCGGGGAGATGATCCGGAGCGGAGGCTCGTTCTTCTCCATATACCTCACCTGGACCGGAGAGGTCTGTGTCCTGAGCAGGATATCCCTGTTCACATAAAATGTATCCTGAAGATCTCGTGATGGATGGTCGGCGGGAAAGTTCAGAGCCTCGAAATTGTAATAGTCCAGCTCTACGTCGGGGCCCTCGGCTATAGAGTAGCCCATCCGGTAGAATATCTGCTTTATATCCCTGATGACCCGGTGAAGTATGTGCAGGCCGCCTTCCCAGTCTCTCCGCCCCGGAAGGGTCGGGTCGCCGGGATAAGGCTCCTCGTCACCGCATGATCCTGAGAGCTCGGCGCATCTGTTCTCGAAAAGGATCCCGAGCTTCTCTTTCCATTCATTGATCATTCCGCCGACGATAGGTCTCTGGTCGGCTGGCAGTTTTCCGATAGATCTCAACGCGGAAGTAAGCTTCCCCTTGCGCCCGAGCCATACGATCCTCATCTGCTCGAGCGCTTCGAGATCAGAGGCTCCAGCTATCTCGCTCGAAGCCTCCTCACCCATCCGGTCTATCGAATCCCTGTCGGGGATCTCATCATTCATCAAAGAGCGTCCTTGGCGATCTCAGCCAGCTTCGCGAATCCGTCCGCGTCGTTGACCGCTATCTCCGAAAGGAGCTTCCGGTTTATCTCGATATCGGACTTCTTCAGTCCATTGATGAACCGGCTGTAGCTCAGTCCGTTCATCCTGGCCGCGGCATTGATACGCGCGATCCAGAGCTTTCTGAAATCTCTTTTGCGGACGCGACGGTCGCGGTACGCGTATGACCTCGCCCTGTCGACTGCTTCGCGGGCGCTTCTGTAGAGATTACCGCGCCCGCCTACAAAGCCCTTGGCTGCTTTAAGTACCTTTTTCTTTCTCTTACGAGAAGCTACACTATGTTTTGTCCTCGGCATTTTATTATGCCTCCCTCTCTATTTCCGTATTCTGTCAGCGGGGGCAGTTCCTATTTGCCAAGCATTCGCTTGATCCTAGCGGAATCCGCCTTGGTTGCTATAGTCGACTGGCGAAGCTTTCTCTTCCGCTTCGTTGATTTCTTTGTGAGAATATGGCTGGTATAAGCTTTCATTCTCCTTACCTTGCCGGTTCCAGTCAGGCGAAATCTCTTGGCCGCCCCTCTATTTGTCTTGATCTTTGGCATCCCCTTCTCCACCCCCTTTTTTCCCTTTTCTGTCCGACCTGGGCCCCATGATCATGGAGATCATTCTGCCCTGTCTGCCGGGGTCTTTCTCGATATGTGCTATATCGGCGAACTTCTCTTCGATGATCTTCAGCATCTTGTAACCGCGCTCGAGATGTTCCATCTCTCTGCCGCGGAAGATCACTGTGAACTTGACCTTGTCTCTCTGGTCGAGGAATTTCTCGGCGTTCTTCATCTTGAACTGGAGATCGTGCTCTTCGATCTTCGGCCTGAGCTTGATCTCCTTGAGATGTGTGACATGCTGTTTCTTCTTGGTATCACGAGCCTTCTTGCTCTGCTCGTACTTGTACTTCCCGTAATCCATGATCTTGCATACGGGCGGCCTCACATTGGCGGAGATCTCGACCAGGTCGAGTCCCCTCTCATCTGCTATGGCCCTAGCCTTGTCGGTGGCCATGACGCCGAGCTGCTCACCTTCCTCATCGATAACCCTTATCTCGGGTATCCGGATCATGTGATTGATCCTGGTGCGCGGCTCACGCCTGTCGTCTCTCCTGAAATTGCCTCTGATACGTCACCTCCCGTTCTGGGAATACAAAAAGGGCGAGTAGTAGTTTCACCCGCCCGGCGTTATCGGCATCAGATGAAACCCTACAGGTACATTAAAATGACCGTAAGGTGAGGGGCTCTCGCTCCCTGCTTTCGATCTTTACTGATCTCCAGTAAATCTAGTCTTTTTTCTCTATCTCGTCAACCAGTTCCTTGACGAATTCATCGACCTTCCTGGCCCCGAGGCGGCCCTTCTTCTTCGATCTGATGTCGAGGGTCCCCTCGTCCACCTCCTTCATGCCTGCGACAGCCATGTAGGAGATCTTCTTGACCTCGGCGTCCCGGATACAGTATCCGAGCTTTTCATCACGAAGGTCGGCCTCGGCCCTGATCCCCGCAGCCTTCAGTTTTTCCACACATTCGACCGCGTAATCGTTCTGGTCGGGCGAGACCGGTATGACAACAACCTGGACCGGGGCGAGCCAGAGCGGGAACGCTCCCGCGTAATGCTCGGTCAGGGTGCCGATAAATCTCTCTACAGAACCGAGCAGGGCCCTGTGGATCATGTATACATATTCCTTGTTCCCCTCGCTGGTGACGTACTTGACGTCGAACCTGCGGGGGAGGTTGAAATCGAACTGGATGGTGGTCGCCTGCCAGCCCCTGCCGATCGCGTCGATCAGCTTCAGGTCGATCTTGGGCCCGTAGAAGACAGCCTCTCCCGGCATCTTCTTGAAGGGGATGTCCCTCTTCTCGATCGCCTTGAGGAGGGCGGCCTCCGCCATCTGCCATTCCTCTTCTGAACCGGCGTACTTCTCCATGTTCGCAGGGTCGTGAGCGCTGAGCTCGACCTTATAGTCGTGGAACCCGAAGGTGCTCAGGATCTCGTGGGCAAGATCGAAACACTTGTCGACTTCCTCGTCAAGCTGCTCGGGAGTGCAGAATATATGCGCGTCATCCTGGGTAAATCCCCGTACCCTGAGCAGTCCGTGCAAGGTCCCCGAGCGCTCGTTTCGGTAGACGGTCCCGAGTTCTGCGTACCTTATCGGCAGGTCGCGATAACTGTGGATCTTGGTCTTGTAGACCAGGACATGGTACGGGCAGTTCATCGGCTTGAGGACGAACTCGTTATCCTCATCGTCGCCGATGATATACATGTTCTCCCTGTAGAAGTCCAGGTGGCCGGAGGTCTTCCACAGCTTGCTGTCAGCTATATGCGGGGTCATGATGACGTCGTAGCCGTTGCGCCTGTGCAGGTCCTTCCAGTAATTCTCGATAGTCTCGCGGAGCAGATATCCCTTGGGATACCAGAAGACGAGTCCCCCGCCCGCCTCTTCCTTGA
>RCNF010001664.1_pt1 | contig 12107 bp, 11 predicted proteins | sample 2041311 | NCBI WGS metagenome assembly RCNF01 (sample SAMN09708228, study PRJNA481090) | Marine sediment metagenome, whole genome shotgun sequencing project. | biome: marine sediment; feature: ocean; material: sediment; isolation source: Sewage treatment plant 2 marine sediment (STP2) ... | reverse complement strand
GAGGACCACACCGTCAATGTGGCCTGTGCCCTGGGCGACCGCGTTTTGCGGCACACCGAGGACAGCCAAGGCGACGACTCCGCACACGATGCACCGCGTCAACCATGAATTCAAGTTACTGGAAACAAGCGATATCCTACTCATGAGAGCCTCCCTTTCCAAAACCGTTCAGTGAATAATTCCCGATAGAAAAAATACCGCCCCACCCGGGGGATGGCGCGGAAATGATGTATACCGTGCATACCACATTTTGTATACCAGGTATTCTAAGTATGAAAAAAGCTGATGTCAACGTCTTCCACCCCTCTTTCGAGGCCAAATACATGTCGATTATTGCTGGCTTACGGTAACACGGAGATTCCTGTCGCGACAACTGATCTCAGGAGGAAAGATTGCTGTGACACGACAACTCATCGCGCGAAACGAGGCACCGGTCAGCACGGGCGTGGTCAGCCCTCAATTGCCACGAGTCTGAAGATCTCGACCAGCATCTTGACCGCCTTCTCCATGTCGGCGACCTCGATGCATTCTTCGGTGGAGTGTTCATTCTGGGCGCCAATGCCGACCACCGCCATCTCGATGCCACGGTTGTTGTAGATGGAAGCATCGGTAAAACCGGTCATGAAGACGGCACCCGCGTCGATGCCGACGGTGGCCAGCGCTTCCTTCGCGATCTGCACCGACCATGCGTCCTCCGGAATCTGCACTGCACGGCACATTTCATCGATTTGAATATCCACCGTGGCGCCGGCAGCCTCGATCTCTCGCCGTAAGATCGACGTCATCTCCTCGGCGAGCGCGACCGCCTTGTCGTGGTCGGCCGAGCGGCACTCGGCGAGGAACGAGCACGCATCGGGGACGCCGTTGCGGATGATCCCGCCGGAGATGACCCCGACGTTGGCGGTGGTCTCGTGGTCGATCCGGCCGAGTCGCAGCGCGGCGATGCCCACCGCCGCCGCACGGATGGCGTTGATTCCCTTCTCCGGTTCCATCCCGGCGTGAGCGGAGCGACCGCTCACTGCGACATCGATGGCAAAGTACGTCGGTCCGCCAATGACGATCGTGTCGAGGGTGTCGTTGTCCATCAGAAAGCCACGACGCGCAGTCAATCGGTCGAAATCCATCGCTTTCACACCGAGAAGACCGACCTCTTCCTGGCGGCTTACCGCGAATTCGATCGGCGGCCGAACCGGAGCCACCCGCAGCGCTTCGAGCACCTCGGCGATGCCGGCCTTGTCGTCAGCTCCGAGAATCGTTTCACCCTTGGAGCGTATGACGCCATCCACGAGCACTGCTTCGATGCCGACACCCGGCTTCACCGTGTCGCCATGGCACGAAAGCAATATCGGCTCCACACCCTCGCAGTCCTTCGCCTCGAAAGTCGCCAGGAGGTTACCGTAATCGTCGAAAGCGGCACTGCCGCCAACTGCCGTGACTTCGTCGAGCAAGAAGTCGAGGAACCGCGCCTCGTTGCCCGATTCCGAGTCGATCTGAACCATTTCCATGAACTGCCGCAGCATTCGTTCCGACATGGTCACCTCCGACGTGCTTCGCGAACCCACTCATCATAGACGGCCGCGAGAAAACTCTGGCGCGGTGCAGGCTAGAATGAGCGGCGTGAGTCATCGAGAGTTCCGTCTTCGTCTCTACGGCCACCGCGGGGCACCCGCGCATTTGCCGGAGAACACCCTGCCTGCGTTCGAGAGGGCGCTGGCCGACGGCGCCAATTCCCTCGAGATCGACGTCCACCCGACCGCCGACGGCCACTTCGTGGTCGCCCACGATCCGGACGGTCAGCGAATGGCCGGCGTCGCGGAGGACATCAGAACGAGCACCCTCGATCAGGTGAAGAAGTGGAACGTTGCAGCAGGCGCCGGACGCGACGATCTCGGGCGTCACTCGATTCCGAGTCTCGCGGAAACCCTCGATGGGTTTCCCGATGTGCCAATGAGCATCGACCTCAAGCCCGACGATCCGAACGCGGTCGCTCCCCTGCTCGACGTCATCGCCCGCCACGGCAGCGAGGACCGGGTGACTCTCGCGAGCTTCAGCAACAGGGTGGTCCGCCGCATCCGACAACTGGGCTACCCCGGGCGCACGACTCTCTCAAAGTCCGAGGTGGCCGTGCTTCGTTTCCTCCCCGCGCCACTGGCGAAGAAATTCATCTCCGGCAACTCCGCCCACATCCCAGTCGTGCACAGCGGGATCCGGCTCGACGGGCGGAATTTCATCGCCCGTTGCCGTGCTCTCGGTCTGCGGGTCGACTACTGGGTGGTTGACGATCCGCAAGAGGCACGGCGGTTGCTGGACCTCGGCGCTACCGGGATCATGTCGGACGACCCCGCTCGCATCGCCCCGGTGTTTGATGAATTAGGAATGAGGAATGAGGAATGAGGAATTCCCTCCCACCCTCCCAGCCTTGCAGGGGCGATCATGGTAGACGGGCGGCATTCCTAATTCCTAATTCCTCACTCCTCATTCGGCAGGTATTATCGCCACATGGCCCCTAAGAACCCCGGACCCCCACCACCATCAGATCCCGACGCCGGGGTCTGGCAGGGCAAGTCAGTGGCAAGGGTGGCCGTGAGCCCGGACGGGATGATCGTCCTGGTCGGCAAAACAGCGCGCGACAACGACATCCTGTCGATCAAGCTGGCCGCGCCCAGGGACTTCTGGTTCCACGTCGCAAGCGAATCAGGCTCACACGTCGTAGTCCGCAACCCGGACAATCTCGACGCCCTGCCGCGGGAAACCAAGCGCTTCGCGGCCGGTCTTGCGGCCGGTTACTCAAAGGCGCGACGGGGCGGGAAAGTGGCGGTCCACATGGCCCGCGCCGGTGATGTGACCAAAACGCGGGGTCTCGCCCCCGGCAAGGTTTACCTGCGCCGCTTTACGAGCGTGAACGCGAGCCCAATCCGGCTCGATGACGAGGGAGATCAGACATGAAAACTTACGGTTCCCAAAGCATGGTCGAACCCCTGAAAAGGGTCCTCGTCCGCCGACCTGACGGGGCTTTCGGAAACGCCGACCCTGAGCGTTGGCACTATGTCTCGCAGCCCGAACTCGAGAAGGCGCAGACCGAGCACGACGCTCTCGTCGCGACTCTTCGCGAAGCCGGCTGCGAGGTGCTCTATCACGCGGCAGACCTGCCCGAGCACGCCGACGCGATCTTCACCCACGACCCGGTGATCGTCACCGACGAGGGATCCATCATCCTGAGCATGGGCAAGGAGCAGCGGCGCGGCGAAGAGGCCGCAATCGGGGCCACCCTGGAGGAGTTCGGCGTCCCGACCCTTGCTACCCTCGAGGGCGAGGCGACCGCCGAGGGCGGCGACCTTTTGTGGCTCGATCACGACACGCTCGCTGTCGGCCGCGGTTATCGCACCAACGCCGAGGGCCTTCGCCAGCTCACCGCTGCCCTCCGTCCTCTCGGTGTCGAGACGGTCGAGGTCCAGCTCCCGCATTGCGATGGTCCAATTTCCTGTCTCCACCTGATGTCGATCATCTCGATGGTCGACCACGATCTTGCGGTGGTTCATCTCCCGTTGCTACCGGTCCCATTCGTCGAGATGCTCTCCGATCGTGGGATCGATCTGGTCGAGGTCCCCGACGAGGAGTACCCAACGATGGGGCCCAACGTGCTCGCGTTGGCGCCGCGGCGCTCTTTGATGATCGAGGGCAACCCGGTCACCAGGGAACGGCTCGAAGCAGCAGGTTGTGAGGTCCTCACCTATCGCGGCGACGAGCTCTCGCTCAAAGCCGAGGGTGGGGCGACGTGTCTCACGCGACCGATTCTTCGCTCGACGTGATTGACTGCCGTCGAGACTCATCGTAGGGTCTATCTGAGAACATCAGAGCGCAACGAAGCAATCGGAGATGGACCCGACAGAGATCCTGAGGGTTACGCATGGTCTCATTCGATGATTTGTAGACCGCCTTTCGGTGGCGGCCACACGACTCGAGGTGCATGATCCGCAACTGGAATTCGCAGGTACATAAGGAGAGAAAAATGGACCCGCTTGAAACCCTGTCCAACGAACACGGCCTGATCCGTCAATACCTCGACGTTCTGTCGATGGCCGCGGAGAAGATTGAGGAAGGCCAACACCCGTCGGAGGCGTTTTTTGAAAAGGCGGTCGAGTTTGCCCGGACATTCGCCGACCACTATCACCATTTCAAAGAGGAACACGTGCTCTTCGTCCAGCTCGCTCAGAAAAAACAGGGCGAGGTAGACGCCCAGCTGGAAGCTCTACGCTACGAGCACGAACGGGGTCGCTCGCTCGTCACGGGGATCGAAACTGCGGTGCCGGGTTACTCAGACAACGATCCGATCAAAACTGGCGAGTTACTCGAAAATATTGCCGCCTACGCTTCACTGTTACGCCACCACATCCATGTCGAGGACCACGTCTTCTATCCGATGGCTCGCAAGACCCTGACCGAACAGGAGTTCGAGGTACTCGGCCAGGAGTTCGAAAAACAGAATGAAAAGCACGGGACCGACACATTCGAGAAGTGCCACAAAATGGTCGTGGATATGGGATCTATCGTCACTCATTTGAATTGAGGGGATCCCCCGACTCGCTTCACTCGCCCGGGATGACTGGTGGCGTGTCATCCCGACCGAGGGCCCGAAGGGCCGGAGCGGAGGGATCTATGGATTAGTGAGACCGTTCGTCTCGCCAAGAACCCATAGATCCCTCGACTCGCTTCGCTCGCTCGGGATGACATTTTACTTGGTCGCTTCAACGCCACAGGTCGACGCCGATCTTGGCCGGTGCGCCCGGAACCTCTCGTACGAGCTTCGGCACCAGATAGCCCGGGAGGCGGGCCGTTAACTCTGCGTGGATACGTTTTGCTTCGTCATCCGAGACCGCGAAATGAGCCGCACCCGACACCGGGTCGAGCCTGTGGAGGTAGTAGGGCAGCACACCGGCGTCGAACAGGGTCTCGCTGAGATCCGCGAGTGCCTCAACCGAATCGTTGACTCCCGCCAGTAGTACCGCCTGGTTGAGGAGGGTCACACCTGTCTCGGCGAGGGCGGCCAGCGCGCGCCGAACGTCATCATCGATCTCATTGGCGTGGTTGGCATGCACGACCACTACCGTCTGCAAACCGAGCCCGCCGATCCACGAGGTCAACGCCCCATCGACTCGCTGCGGAAGCACGATCGGCATGCGGGTGTGGAGTCGAAGCCGCTTCAGTTGTGGAAGGGCCGCCAACTTACGCCCAAGCACCTCGAGCCGGGAATCGGAAACCGTTAATGGATCGCCGCCCGAGAGGATAATCTCGGAGATTGTTGGATCGGAAACGATTCGATCGATGGCACTGTCCAAATCCGGCGGCGCAGACCCCAATTCCGCATAAGGGAAATGACGCCGAAAGCAATATCGGCAGTGAACAGCGCAGGCGCCGGTCACCATCACCAGGGCTCGCCCCTGATATTTGTGCAGAACGGAATCGACTGGCGGCGAGGAGAGCTCACCTACCGGATCGGTGGTAAACCCTGCTACGGGCTCATATTCATTCACCACCGGCAACACCTGCCGCAGCAGCGGATCGTTCGGATCTCCGGGACGCATCCTGTGGATGAACGCCCGTGGTACTCTGAGCGGGAATCCGCGCAGGGCGGAAGGGGTTGCAATCGGGGGACGGTCCCCGAAGTCTAGCATTTGAAGCAGTTCCTCGACATCGGTGACGACATCGGCAAGCTCCTTCCTCCACGCACCGCTGGGCCAGGGGGCATTGCTTCTCTTTCCCATCCGGCGCAGTCTCGCAGCATCGGAATGATCAGCGCAAGCAAGGAGAATAGAAAATGGTTTCCTACAATCTCAACTCGGTCAAAATCGGCCTCAAGATCCTGGTCGACGGCGACCCTTGCGTGATCATCGGCACGGATTTCGTCAAACCCGGCAAGGGCCAGGCTTTCACCAAGGTCAAGTACAAGAGCTTCAAGACCGAACGGGTCAATGAAAAGACCATTAAATCCTCCGATAGCTTCGAGGGCGCCGACGTGCTGGAAAAAGAGATGCAGTACCTCTACACGGACGGCCACACCTGGACCTTCATGGACCAGGACACCTATGAGCAGGTCGAAGCAGACAGCAATGCGATCGGCGACTCGCAGAAGTGGATGAAAGAAGAAGACGTTTGTCAGGTCACGCTGTGGGAGGGCAACCCCATCGTCGTCACGCCACCGAATTTCGTCTTCCTCGAGATCACCGAAACCGACCCCGGCGTCAAGGGTGATACCTCCGGGGGCGGCAACAAACCTGCCACCACCGAAACCGGCGCGGTCGTCCGGGTGCCGCTCTTTGTTCAAGAGGGCGAAAAAATCAAAATTGATACCCGCACCGGGGATTACGTTTCGAGGGCGTGAGTCTGTGCAGGGGTTGAATTCGGAATTCGGAATTCGGAGTTCGGAATTTCCGTCCGCTCTCACTGAAGCGTTGGGCAGTGGGTGGAAACTCAAAACTCAAAACTCAAAACTCAAAACTCTGGCTAAAGAGGAACGCAAGTGACCTCGGGCAGAGGCGACTGGCGCCCAACTGCCTCGAAGGAGATGCTTCGGCTCCGGGCCGAAACCCTGGCCAAAATCCGCGCTTTCTTCGCCGAGCGCGAGGTGATGGAGGTTGAAACTCCGCTCCTTGCCTCAGCCCCGGTGACCGATCTCCACCTCCACGCATTGAGCTGTCGCTACCGCGGGCCCGGCGCGGACCATGGACGCGAGCTCTATCTCCAGACCTCACCCGAGTTCGCGATGAAGAGACTTCTTGCCGCCGGCAGCGGCCCCATCTACCAGATCTGCCCCGCGGTCCGGGACGGTGAAGCGGGCCGGCGCCACAACCCCGAGTTCACCATCCTCGAATGGTATCGGCCCGGTTGGGACCACCACCAGTTGATGGACGAGGTGGACGAGCTGCTAGCCGCAATTCTCGGCTGCGGTTCGGCTGAGAGATTGTCCTACGCATCAACCTTCGAACGCTACGCTGGGTTTGAAGTCTTCGACGAAACGGATGCGGCGCTCCGCCTCCGAGTCCAGGAGCTGGGTGTGTGCGACGTCGAGGGTCTGTTACGGGACGATCTGCTCGACCTGGTGCTGACCCACGTCATCGAACCCAGGCTGGGGCACTGCCAACCGACATTTATCCATGACTACCCGGCCTCGCAGGCCTCTCTGGCCAGGGTCCGGGAGGAAGACCCACCTCTGGCCGAACGCTTCGAGGTCTTCGCCGAAGGCATCGAGCTCGCCAACGGCTATCACGAACTCGTCGAACCCGTGGAGCAGAAGAGACGTTTCGAGGCCGATATCAAAATGAGAGAGCGCCAGGGCCTGCCCACAGTCCCGATCGATGAGCGGCTTCTCGCCGCCCTCGAGCACGGTCTGCCCGATTGCTCGGGGGTCGCGCTCGGCGTTGACCGGCTCATCATGCTTGCCGCCGGCACCCGCAATATTGCCGACGTCCTCACTTTTCCGATCGATCGGGCCTAGAGTTCGGCTACCATTGGGCATCGTGAACGACGAAACCACCTCCCGTCATCAGCGCCACGCCTGGGCCCTCTTCATTGCCGTCATCGCGATCTTCGCGTGGCTCGTGATCCGGGATGCCTGGCTTTGTGACGACGCCTTCATCACCTTCCGCGTCGTTGACAACTTCCACAACGGTTTCGGCCTGCGCTGGAACGTCGTCGATCGGGTGCAGGTATTCACCCACCCGCTGTGGTGCTTGCTCCTGGTGGCCCTCGGCTGGATCGTCGGGAATCTTCCCCTCGCGGCGATCTGGTTCTCCATCCTCATGTCGGTCGCGGCGTACCTCTTGATCGTACCGAGGCCCGGACGGGAGAACTGGGACCTCGTTCTCCTCGCACTCCTGATTCCCGCCTCGAAGGCGGTTGTCGAGTTTGGAACCTCGGGCCTCGAGGGCCCGCTCGCCTACCTGCTCTTCGTCCTGCTGATCCTTGCCGGTGGCGGCCTCCAGCCCGACTGGCGCCGGAACGACCGCTGGGTCCCGCTCCTTGCCGCCGCGCTCGTGCTGACACGTCCGGATTTCATCCTCATCGTGGCACCCCTCTGCATCGCCTGGGTGGCCCGTAAGGGATTCCGCAGAGCAGCTCGGTCGATTGGCGTGGGAACGGCCGTCGTGGCGATATGGGAAATCTTCTCGTTTGTTTATTACGGCAGTTTGGTCACCAACACCGCCCTTGCCAAGCTCTACACGGGTCTGCCGTTTTTCGACGGGGTTCTCCAGGGACTTCGCTACGTCACCGACTTCCTGCTCCGTGATCCCGCAGGAGTTGTCGGACTTGTAACCTGCGTCCTCTTGCTCATGTTCCGCCGTAACGATCTTCAGGCCCGCGCGGTTTGCGCCGGAATTCTGTTCTATCTGCTCTACGTCGTCGCCATCGGTGGCGACTTCATGAGCGGCCGTTTCTTCGCCGTCCCCGTCTTTCTGGCCGTCGCGGAAGCGGTTCGCACGAACGGCAAGAACACGAGACCCCTGGCTGATTCGTTCCCCGGCGCTTCCGCCGCAGCCGTCATGCTGGTCGTGATCCATTTCTTCGGTTTCAATGGATTCGTGGCGGCCAATATCAGCCGCAACGGAATTGCCGATGAGCGCCAGGTCTACGCACCGGCCCTCTCCCTTGCGGCTGTTCACGACGGCTCTCCGATCCAGAGGGTCTCCTGGGTCCGCGCCGCACAGGAACTGGGGAAAACCGGTCCCTCCGTGATGCGGGCGATCGCGGGAGGCGTCGTTGGCTATTACGGCGGACCCAACGTCCACGTTCTCGACGTCAACGCTCTCGGGGACCCGCTCCTGAGCCGCCTTCCTTCGAGGTCGGAATCGAGGATCGGTCATTTCGAACGCAGGATTCCCGAGGGCTATGAAGACAGCCTTCAATCAGGAACCCTGGAGATCGAAGACCCGGATCTCAGGGACTACTGCCAGGTGGTGTGGTCAGTGACCCGGGGACCTGTGTGGTCGGCTTCCCGTATGGGTGAGAGCAATCGCCTCATCACCGGGGGCTACGATCTGCTCCTCGACAACTACCTGTCGCGATCACGCGACTGGCTCCGCGAGCCCGGACCGCCTGCCTTGCCACCGCCGGATGCCACGATCGAGATGCTCTTCCTGCCGGAAGAGCCCGAGACCCCGCCCGTAGATTGAATCAGAACGCCGTATTCCTAAGGGTCATAGGAAGCAAAGCTATACTCCCCCCATGACTCTCACACTGATCGTGCTGTTCTCGGCTCTCTTTGCGGCCACCCACCTCGTTCTATCGCATGGGTCGATCCGCGAGGGATTTGTGAATACGATCGGGCAGTGGCCGTTCCGCGGCCTCTACTCGCTCGTTGCATTCCTCACGCTCGGCCCCGCCGCGGTCCTATGGTGGCAGAACCGCCATCTGGGCGCGGTCCTGTGGGAACTACCGTTCTGGCCCGAAAGAGTTATTGCGGGGCTGCTGGTGCTCTTTGCATTTTTTCTGTTCTTTCAATCGCTGGCAACACCAAGCCCGGCCGGCATGGCGCCGGCCAAGGATGAGGCCCGCGGTATTCTCCGCGTGACCCGCCAACCGATGAACATGGCGTTCGCCCTTTGGGGCCTCGCCCATCTGCTGGCTAACGGGACGGTCGGCGACGTCGCCTTCTTCGGTTCGTTCGTCGTCGTGGGCGTGGTTGGCGCCTACCATCAGGACGTACGCCTCAAAAAAAGCAAGGGCGAGGCCTTTACCGAATTCTGCCGTGAAACCTCCGTGTTGCCGTTCAGCGCAATTATCAGGGGTCGCAACCGCCTCGCAATAGACGAACTCTCCTTCCCCCTCGCCCTGATCGCGGTCGCGGTCTTTGCCGTCCTCACCGTATTCCACGGCCGCCTCTTCGGCGGAGAGCTGTTCTGATCGCGATAAAATCTCCCACAGATCACACAGATGGTTTTATCCGTGTGTATTTGTGGGCAGCCTTGGTTCGTTGGCCGACATTCCCAATTCCGAATTCCTAATTCCGAATTCAGACGCGGCTATACTCCCTGGATGACCACTGCCGCGGCGATCATCATCGGCGACGAAATCCTCAGCGCCAAGGTGCGCGACGCCAACACACCACTGGCAATCGAGTTCTTCGCCGAGATCGGCGTTGATCTCGAGCGAGTCGTCGTCATCGGCGATGCCCTCGAAGGCATCGCATCCGAAGTCGCCGCCTGCTCAGAGGAATACGACGTGGTCATCACATCCGGCGGCGTCGGTCCGACCCACGACGACTGCACCGTGCGAGGCGTCGCCGACGCATTCGGGGTCGAGGTCGTCCGCCACCCCGAAATCGAAGAGATGATCCGCGCCTACTGGGGCGATCGTTTCACTGAGCCCGCCTTGAGGATGGCGGAGGTGCCGGAAGGCTCGCGCCTGTTCTACGGCGACGACGGTCTGCTGCCGTTGGTGGTCTTTAAGAACGTCTATCTTTTCCCGGGAGTACCGCGCCTCTTCGCGGCCAAGCTGCCGAGCCTCCGCGGCGAAATCAGCGGCACACCCAAGGTCGTGAACGGCGTCTTCCTCAACGCAGACGAAAGCCGCGTGGCGCCCCTCCTGGGGCAGGTGGCCGAGGAGTGTTCGGACGTCAAGATCGGCTCGTATCCCCGTTTCGGCGAAGAGACCGATCACCGCCTGTGGCTCAGCATCGAAGGTGTCGACGCCGACTGCGTAACGGCGGCTACCGATCGCCTGCTCGATCTCCTTAGCGATGAGGAAATCGTCCGCGTGGTACGATCCGATCCGCAGGGTTGAATCGGCGCCAATCCTCCTTGTCATTCCGACCGAGCGAGCATAGCGAGCGAGCGGAGGAATCTGTGAGATTGGCCTGGAGCGCTTTCCTTTACCTTCATAGATTCCTCGACTCGGCCTCCGGCCTCGCTCGGAATGACAATTTTCGGGTTCGTCACTAAAGTTTCGTCACGCCACGACTGGATAGACCGAACGTTGAATCGACCAGGGAAATCCTGATGAGACACGACGGTGCTAGGGTTCTGGAATGGACACATCGGACCGTCAAGCTGTTGAGTGGCTCAGGTATGTCGACGAGCTCCGCCCAAGGCTGGACACACCGTTCGCGAAACAGTGGGCCCGCTACAACGAGATCTTCACCAACCGCGATCCGGCGCTGCCGCCGCCTCCGGCCTGGGTGCCCGCCGCCGACCGGCTGGAACACGCCAATATCACCGCGGTGATGCGCGAACTCGGAATCGACGACTACCACGCCTTTCACCGCTGGACCTGTGACAACCGCTCCGAATTCTGGGATCTGGTTGTCAAACGCCTTGACATCCAATTCTCCAGCCAGCCGGACCAGGCCCTCGATCTCTCGAGTGGGCCCGCAAAGCCGAGATGGTTCCCCGGAGGCGAGCTCAACATCGTCTCGAGTTGCTTCCCGGAAGAGGGCTTCGACATCGCGGTCGTGGTCGGTCGCGAAGGCACCGAGGAAATGGAGGCTGTCACCTACGAAGAGCTCGAAATGCTGGTCAACCTGGTCGCCAATGGTCTCGCCGCGGCAGGCATTGCGCCCGGTGACGCCATCGCCCTTTACATGCCGATGAACCTCGAATGTGTTGCCGCCTACCTGGGCATTATCCGGGCCGGCTGCGCCGTGGTCTCGATCGCCGACAGCTTTGCCGCGCCGGAGGTTGCCCGCCGTCTCGAGATCGCCGCCGCCATCATTACGGTCTCGAGCTTCCAGCGCGGTGAACGGTCGATCGAGCTCTATCAAACCGTATGCGAAGCCGGCGCCACGCGCGCCATCGTCATCAACACCGAGGGGTTCTCAGAGGAGTCCCTTCGCGACGGCGACCTTCTGTGGTGGGATTTCCTCAGTGACCAGACCGAGTTCGAAACACTCACCGCCGCCCCCGACGCCGTCACCAACATCCTCTTTTCCTCCGGTACGACCGGTGATCCCAAGGCCATCCCGTGGACCCACTTGACGCCGATCAAATGCGCCATCGACGGCCACTTTCACCACGACATCCAACGCGACGACGTGGTCGCGTGGCCGACCAACATCGGCTGGATGATGGGGCCGTGGCTGATCTACGCGACCCTCATCAACCGCGGATGTATCGCGC
>RCNF010001565.1_pt1 | contig 12109 bp, 13 predicted proteins | sample 2041311 | NCBI WGS metagenome assembly RCNF01 (sample SAMN09708228, study PRJNA481090) | Marine sediment metagenome, whole genome shotgun sequencing project. | biome: marine sediment; feature: ocean; material: sediment; isolation source: Sewage treatment plant 2 marine sediment (STP2) ... | reverse complement strand
TGATGCTCTGCCGGTAACAGTATTGAAAGTGCCCCATCATGGCAGTCTCACTTCAGTCTTCCCACCGTATCTGAGAAGTTTGAATCCGCAGATTGCGGTATTCTCAGCCGGCAGAAATAACAGTTTCGGGCATCCGCACCCGCGGGTAATCGAGATCTACCAGGAACTGGGTTCTGAAATCTTGCGAACTGACACCCAGGGAACTATTGTTGTGCAGACCGACGGAGAGGTTTTCAGTATTTCTACTCTTATGGCCGGGATTCAGATTAGGGATTACCATTGAACATTCGAACTAAGCTTGGCCCTTATTGTTACATCCTTCCTGCGCTGATAGTAGTGCTGGTTTTTAGAACCCTGCCTATTCTCAGTTCCTTTGCGGCTTCATTCACCGATTACGACATCGGTGGATTTCACGGGTTCGTCGGTTTTGCGAATTATGCCCGTATGCTTTCCGATGCCCGTTTCTGGCAGAGTGTTCTTAATACGGTTTTCTTTGTTCTGGGTGTTGTCCCTGCAGGATTACTGATTCCGCTTTTCCTGGCGATGCTTCTTCGGCGTAAACTGGCAGGGAAGAGTTTTTACAGAACCATCTACTTCCTCCCGGTTGTAACATCCGCAGTGGCCATCTCCGTCGTATGGACCTGGCTGTATAACCCGGAAGCAGGTCCCATAAACCAGATCATCACCGCCCTGGGCGGAGAGCCGCTGCTGTGGCTGCGGGAACCACGCGGCATTTTCGATATGATGCTCTCTCCTCTCGGAATACACCCCAAGGGAATTCTGGCTGGACCCAGCCTTGCCCTTGTATCGCTGATGATGGTCAGCGTATGGAAGAGTACTGGATACAATACCGTTCTATTCCTGGCTGGTCTCGAGAACATTGACGAGTCATACTACGAAGCGGCAAGACTGGATGGAGCAGGTGCCTGGGGCACATTCCGTCACATCACGTGGCCGCTTCTATCACCTACAACCTACTACGTGCTTATCATGAGTACTATCGTATCGTTCAAAACTTTTGCGCTGGTTTACGTTATGACGCCTCCTCCCGGGGGGGGACCGCTGGGGACGACGAATGTAATGGTATTCTACCTGTTCCAGAAAGCATTCGATCGATTCGATATAGGGTATGCAAGTGCTATCTCGGTGTTCCTCTTTCTTATCCTGCTTTCGCTTACGATCGTTCAGCGCAGGATTGCGGGCAGGCGGGTGTATTACTCATGATGCTGTTGAATCGGGGAACAGCAGTAAAGAGTATCACGAAACATTTCTTCTTGATACTGGGGGGCATTGTCATGCTGCTCCCCTTCCTCTGGATGGTTAACACCTCTCTTCAGCAGGGAGGTCTGAGCAATTACGTTGAAGCATGGACCAAAGTACCATTCGGCAGGTATTTTCTTAACACACTATTTGTTACACTGCTTACCGTAGCGGGAGTACTTGTAACAGCCAGTCTGGCTGCGTATTCCTTTGCCACAATGAAGTACAGGGGAAGAAATTTCCTTTTCCTGCTCTTCCTTTCAACGATGATGGTACCTCAGCCTGTTTACCTCGCTCCCTCATACGTTATTCTATCAAAGCTCGGCTGGATAAATACCTATATGGCTCTGATAATTCCCTGGACGACGAATGTTTTCAGCATATTCCTTTTCAGGCAGCATTTCAAGACTATTCCGAAGACACTGTACGAAGCAGCTATTCTTGATGGCTGCGGTAGGCTGAAATATCTTTGGAAGGTAGTCCTGCCCCTTTCAAAACCGGTCATCGTCACGGTTATTCTGTTCAACATCATAGGATCATGGAACAGTTTCATGTGGCCACTGGTTGTAACGCATTCGGAAAACCTTAGAGTACTTCAGGTGGGGCTTTCGTATTTCAATCAGGAGCAGTCCAGTAATTTCGAACTTCTGATGGCGGCTTCAACATTTTCCACCATACCTCTTGTAATCCTGTTCCTTTTTGTTCAGAAGCGGATTGTAGCAAGTTACAGCAGATCCGGGATTAAGGATTAATTTGAAAAGGATTGTTATCTTCTTCATGCTGGCGACAGTAATTCCATTATCGGGAGGTACACTGCTTTCGGAAGCCATGTCTATCCTAGAGAGATTATCATCCCAGGGATATACAGGAACCGGAATAATCACCTGCAGCCTCAACCTGCTTGAACCCTGCACCGTGATGGTCTATCCTCCCTTGTATTCATCAACTGGAGGTTTCTACGCAGCCCTGGGCGGGAACAATATCCTTGATCTCGGTCTAAGACTGGAGGGAGAGGACTGGTTTTTAGAAGATACAATGCCGGATGATTGTCCTGTTCTAAGGCTCGATTCGGTACAGGTATCTGAGGGAAAACGTTTGATTATCTGCGCATATGATATGATCAGAGGCTTCAGGAGTGACAGTGCGGCAGTAATATGGGCATTTTCCCCTGTTGACCGGGCCTATTAATGGTCATAGGCTATCTGTTATTCTAAAAAGAATTGCGAAACGGAGAATATCAATGAAGAAAATTCTGGCAGCAGTCATGCTGGCAATACTATCAGGCTCCGCATCTGCCGGTACGGCAGGTTTCGCCTTCCTGCAAGTGCCCGTCGGAGCCAGAGCTGTTGCGATGGGGGGCGCTTTCACAGCAGTGCCCGGGGACCCTATGGGTCTGTACTGGAATCCTGCTACATTGGCCGGGTTGCAGAACCAGATGTTCACTTCCACTTATACCGGTTATCTGATGGATATGCAGGCCGGCTTCGCAGGATGGTTAAATCCATCAGGGAATGATCTGGTTGGTGTTTCCGTGAATTATTTTTACGGAGGCAGTTTTGTAAGAACCTCTATGGTGAATCCCACAGGAACCGGTGAGGAATTCAGCACTAACAGTGTTGCGCTCGGGGGAACCTACGTACATAAATTCGGAAACACGCTTTCAGTCGGAACAACCGCCAAGTTCGTTTATTCAAGCATCGATTCATACAGCGGGAATGCATTTCTTGTCGATGTTGGCGCATGGTATAAACCAGCCCTTATTTCATTCGGGTTAGTCGTAAGAAACGCAGGCATCCAGACCAAGGCGTTCTACCAGGAAAATGATCCGATGCCTACAACAATTGCAGCAGGAGCATCGGCCGAATTCCTTGATAACAAGCTGCTGGTCGCCGCCGATATAAGTTATCCTCTTCAGGGAGACTTCAACGCAGCCCTCGGTATTGAGTATTCTCCTCTGGATATGCTTTCTTTGCGGGCGGGGGGGAATCTCCATGATAAGAACGCTGCCGATAATGCAGGCGGAAGTTTCCTGGACGCTCTTGCATTCGGCGGGGGTACTAACTGGAATAAGTTCTCCCTTGATTATGCGTTCAAACCCTTTGCTGATCTCGGAACCATTCACAGATTCAGTCTTGGCATTACTCTGTGACATTATCCACTTATATGCTTCTGTTCCTGCTGGTGATACTTATGCTATCATCCTGCAACACAGAAACCCGGGCCTGCGGAAGGCAGAAAAGACTTGATACTTTCAGAGCTTCCCTTCCAGACCATATAAGGACGGAGTTCGATGCCATCTCAGGCAGAGAAGACTGCGAACATGTTGCTCTTCTGCTTGAGGAAGCCAGGAATGAATCCCAGGAAGTTAGCAGCACTCTGGATTCTATTCTAAATGCGGAATTTATAAATACATTCTCAAATGAGGAAATCGTATATTATTTCTGGTATTATTTTGATTACGCCATAGAGACAGGTTCTGTTAGAGGACCCTGAAGGGGGGCTCCACCGGTTAATTAAGACCGGTAGCAATTGAATACTGATACAATTCCCAGCAGCACGATGATCCTGGGTCTTGGAAATCCGATCCTCGGCGATGATGGAGTGGGCTGCTCTGTGGCTGAATTCATCGGGAATGGATTGGCAGAAGGCTCAAGAGTGACTGTACTTTCCACTTCCGTTTCTATTATCAGGCTGGTGGGTGAAATATCAGGACACCGTCGGCTTATCATCATAGACTCTATCACGACCGGTCAGGCCGAACCGGGGGAACTTATGGAGATTGAGTTTCGGAAACGAAGCGCTTCACCGATCTCTGCTCATCATTTTTCCATAGAACAGCTTCAGAACATCGGTAATGCGCTGGGGCTTTCAATGCCCGAATACGTTAAAATTTACGGGATCGAAATAATCCGGCCTGAAGTGTATGAAGAGGGTCTTTCCCCTGCCCTTTCGAACCTTATTCCTGAATTTGCTGAAGAAATTATCAATCGAGAGCTTCTTTCCAACTGCATGGTACAAAGCTGCAATACCACACCGAGAGGAGAATTTGCTGTATGAGCGAAAAAACGGGGTTGGCTCCCCCTAAAAGCCCTCCTATCCGCCTGACGCGTGAAATAGTCAATGCCGGATTCAAACAGCTGGTGGATGAATTGAGCGGACAGCATATGGACGCCTGCTATCAGTGCGGAAACTGCTCATCCGGATGTCCCCTGGCCCAGGAGATGGACATTCTCCCCAACAGGGTCATACGACTGGTTCAGCTGGGACAGAGTGATGACATTATCAACAGCTGCACGATATGGATATGTGCAAGCTGCTTCCAGTGTACCGTCAGATGTCCAAAGGGAATCGACATACAGGCAGTAATGGATACACTCAGGCAGGTAGCGCTGGACGAGGGTGTCGATCATTTCGGCCCGGACCAGATCAGTCCGGAATTAGCTGCCGAAGTCCCTCAGCCGGGGCTTGTTGGAGTCTACAGAAAACTGGCAACCTAGAACTGGAGGAAACATGGCCAAGATTGCTTACTATCCGGGCTGTGCTCTTAATGAAAGGTCCTCCCATCTCGACCGCTCAGCACGGGATGCTACCGTGAGACTGGGTTTCGAGCTGGACGAGCTGGATACATGGACCTGCTGCGGGGCGGTTCCCCCGGTATCTGAAGAAAGGGTAATGAACCTTATTGCCCCTTCCAGAATTCTGAAAGATGTACGTGATTCGGGAAGGGATATTCTTATAACAATATGCGACTTCTGTTACAACACCCTGAAAAGGACGAACTATAGCATAAAATCCGATGAAATCACCAGGAAAAGAGTTAATGCCTTCCTTGCCGATGACACACCTGAGCGGGAGTACCTTGAAAAGGATGATTCTCCATGGGTAGATTACGCTGGCGAAGTTAAAGTGATTCATCTCATGGAATACCTGCGCGATGAACTGGGTTACGATAAGATCACCGAAAACCTAAGAAGATCACTGAAGGGACTTAAGATCGCACCTTACTACGGCTGCGTCATGTTAAGACCTGAGAACGAAATACAGCTGGACGACCCTGAGAATCCAACCATAATCGAGGATTTCATCACCGCTCTGGACGCCCAGCCCGTGAAGTACCCCTACAGAACGGAGTGCTGCGGATCGTATCTGTCGGTCTCCAGCCCTGACGCTTCTACAAGACTGTGCTACAGGATACTCACGTCGGCCACAAACCACGGAGCTGAAGCAATCGTGGTAAGCTGTCCACTCTGTTTCTATAACCTGGATTCAAGACAGAAGGCCATAAGTGAGGCCTATTCCGATTTTAAACCTGTTCCGATATTCTATTTCACCCAACTTCTCTCAGTTGCACTTGGGGTTGAATTCGGCAGACAGGGGTTCGAGAAACACTATGTTGATGTTACCCCTGTTCTGGATAAGATCGGCATCAGTACCGGAAAGGGGGACTCCGAATGAAAAGAATAGGAGTCTTCGTCTGCCATTGCGGTATAAACATCGCTGAAACGGTCGATGTTAAGCGTGTGGCCGAAGAGGCACTAAAAATGGATGGTGTCGCCTATGCCCAGGATTACATTTATATGTGCTCCGAGCCAGGACAGACCCTCGTCCGGGAAAAGATAGTAGAAGAAAAGCTGGACGCCGTTATCATCGCAGCCTGCTCCCCTAATCTTCACGAATCCACTTTCAGAGCTGCCGCAGAAGAGGCGGGACTCAACCCCTGGCAGTGCGAAATCGCGAATATCCGCGAACAGTGCAGCTGGGTACATACAGACAGGGAAAAGGCGACCAGCAAGGCCATTCATATTGTCGCTACAATGGTTCAGAAGACCAGGCTGAACGAGTCACTCGAGCCGATTCCTGTATCCATTACAAAGAAGGCTCTTGTGATCGGCGGCGGCATCGCCGGTATTCAGGCTGCCCTGGATATCGCTGATTCCGGCTATAAGGTTATCCTTGTTGAAAAGGAATCATCAATCGGCGGGCATATGGCTCAGCTTTCTGAAACATTCCCAACCCTGGATTGCTCTCAGTGCATTCTCACACCGAAGATGGTTGCGGCAGGCAAGCATCCGAACATCGAACTAATGACTTATTCCGAAATCGATGAGGTTTCCGGATACGTGGGTAATTTCAAAGTCCGGATAAGGCGGAAAGCTGCCTATGTGGACTGGTCCAAATGTAATGGCTGCGGTCTGTGCATGGAGAAATGTCCTGCAAAAGTCTCCTCCGTCTTTGACAGGGAGCTTGCAACTCACGGGGCTATCTACGTTCCCTTTCCCCAGGCGGTCCCCAACAAACCGGTAATTGAACATGACAGCTGTATCTATTTCAAAACAGGAAAATGCCGACTGTGTGAAAAGGTATGCGAGATAGGTGCGATAGATTTCGAACAGGAGGATCGGTTCATTGAAGAAGAAGTTGGAGCCATCATAACCGCAACGGGTTTTGATACTCTCCCAGTTGTTGATCTGGCCGAATACGGTGCAGGCGATGTTCCGGATGTCATTGACGGACTGGCCTTCGAGCGCCTTCTATCAGCATCCGGTCCAACTGTTGGAGAGGTGAGGAGGCCCTCTGACGGCACCATCCCGAAGGAGATCGTCTTCGTTCAGTGCGCGGGTTCAAGGGACCCCGAGCGGTACAAACCCTACTGCTCCAAGATCTGCTGCATGTATACAACGAAGCATGCTCTTCTGTACAAGCACCGTGTTCATGACGGCCAACCCTACATCTTCTATATAGACATCAGAACAGGTGGAAAAGGATACGAAGAATTCTACCATAATGCCGAGGAGGAAGAGGGTATCATCTATCTCCGCGGAAAGGTTGCAAAAATATTCCGTGACGGCGACAAGACTATTGTCTGGGGAACGGACACCCTTACCGGCAGGAACATTGAAATAGCAGCTGATCTTGTTGTTCTGGCAACTGCGGTTATTCCGAAGGACAGCACGGCTGAGCTGGTGAAGAAACTCAGAATACAGACCGGACCAAACGGCTTCCTGGCCGAGGCCCATCCGAAGCTGCGTCCGGTGGAAAGCATCAACAGCGGGTTCTTCATAGCCGGAGCTGCTCAGGGACCCAAGGACATACCGGAAACAGTAGCTCAGGCCAGCGCTGCGGCATGCAAGGTGATCTCCCTTTTCTCAAGGGATCATCTGGAGCAGGATCCCGCAATCGCATGGGTCGATGAAGATCTCTGCGGCGGCTGCCGGATCTGCATTTCTGTATGTCCGTACGATGCCAGGGAATACGATGAAGAGAAGGGAATAGCAATCGTAAATGAAGCTCTCTGCGAGGGCTGCGGCTCCTGCGTAGCCGCATGCGCCTGCGGAGCGACTCAACAGAGGAATCTCTCGGATTCCCAGATCAAATCCATGGTAACAGCCAGTTTGGGAGGTGAGTAATGTTTGAGCCCAAGATAGTCTGCTTTCTGTGCAAATGGTGTACGAGCGCCGGCGCGGATCTGGCAGGCACTTCCCGGCTGAAGTACAGGCCCAATGGAGTTAACATAAGATTCATGTGTTCCAGCAGGGTTGATCCTGAACATATCCTCTGGGCATTCCATGAGGGTGCCGACGGGGTTCTCATTGGAGGATGCCATCCTGGAGACTGCCACTACGAAGATGGCAATTACAAGACACAGGCTCGCGTATCCCTCCTGAACCGCCTGCTTGATGATTTCGGGATCGATACCAGTCGCCTCAGGCTGGAATGGATCTCAGCTGCAGAGGGAGCAAAATTCGCGAATGTAATGAATGAATTTACGGAGGAACTGCGTTCAAAAGGACCGCTTAAACTCGCGGCAAGGGAGATGGCAAAATGACAGAACCGTCCGAAACGACAGTGGACTCGCTTGTTCCCATCTTCTTCATGGGGAAAAGGTACGATGTACCGGCAAGTCTTACGATTCAGAAAGCACTGGAATACGCCGGCTATCAGCACATAAGGGGCTGCGGCTGCCGCGGGGGAGTATGCGGTGCCTGCGGTACAGTTTTCAGAACACCTGACAGTTACAAACTTCAGGTAGGACTGGCCTGTCAGACCGTTGTTCAGCCGGGAATGCACCTGATGATACTGCCCTTCTATCCCGGGAACAGGTCAACCTTTGATATTGAAGAGATGAACGGAACCGGTGGTGAGCTTGCCGCTCTGTACCCCGAGATTTTCAAATGCATTGGATGCAATTCGTGCAGTCAGGGATGCCCGATGGACATAGATGTAATGCACTACATGGCTCAGGCTATAAGGGGTGACCTGGCAGGTGTGGCTGAAACATCCTTTGACTGCATCATGTGCGGTCTATGTGCCTCAAGATGCCCGGCGGAAGAAGTGCAGTTCAACGTAGCTATCCTTGCAAGGCGATTGAATGCAAGACACGGAATTATCAGAGCGAAACATCTGGAAGAAAGAGTCAAGGAGATAGAAAGCGGGAAGTTCGAAGAACCTCTGAGGAACCTTATGAGTAAATCAATAGAAGAACTGAAGGAATTGTACAAGTCCCGGGAAGCGGAGCCTCAGATGGCGGAAGAAGACTGGACACCTGTGGATGCGAGGTATGTCTGATGAAAATGAGATTTGGACTGGAGGTCAGCAATGCCGTATCCTGAATCACTGATAAAGCTTATAGAAAAAGTGGTAGCCACCCGTCCTGCAAGGGTGGAGAGAAAGAAGAACGGTCAGGAATTTCCTCCTCTCAAACTTGAGGAGAGGGAGCCGGTTCTCAGAAATTTCCATCCGGATTTTATCGAGGGAACACGCCGCCCGATCAAAGTCGGACCCAGTAAAGGGTACTCCATCAGTAACGAGATAGTGGACCTCCTTGAAGCGAAAAGCAGGGTGAATCCCTACCTGATCAACCTTCTGGACCCGGATTTCGAAACGGATGTCCTTATCATCGGTGCTGGCGGAGCAGGGACTGCGGCTGCTCTTCTTGCTGCCCAGAACGGGGCAAAGGTTACAATCGCAACGAAACTTCGCCACGGTGACGCGAATACAATGATGGCCGAGGGGGGAATTCAGGCAGCCGATAAGGTTGGAAAGGATTCTCCATACTACCATTATCTGGATATTCTGGGAGGCGGTCACTTCGTAAATGATCCGGAACTTGTATACACTATGGTTCATAACGCACCGGACGCCTTGCGATGGCTCGAAGGGTTGGGCACATCTTTCTCCAAGTACGAAGATGGTAAAATGAAGACCATGCACGGTGGTGGGACATGCCGCAAAAGGATGCATTACGCGGCGGATATCACCGGTGCTGAGATTATGAAAACTATCCGTGATGAAGCAAGAAATCACGAGGATATGATAAATGTGATCGAATTCTCCCCTGCGGTGGAATTAGCTCTTGATGACCAGGGACGCTGCGCGGGAGCCGTTCTGTACAATCTGGAAACTGCCCAATACTACTTCGTGAAAGCCAAGGCTGTCATCTTAGCAACCGGTGGAAGCGGAAGGCTGCACATACAGAATTTCATGACCACCAACCACTACGGTGCCACGGCAGATGGCCTCGTCATGGCTTACAGAGCCGGTGTACCCATTTCCTTCCTTCATACGGTGCAGTACCATCCCACAGGTGTGGTATTCCCTGAACAGGCTGAGGGTATTCTGATAACGGAAAAATTCCGCGGTGCCGGCGCGAATGTACTTAACATCAAAGGCGAGCAATTCGTTTACGAGCGAGAACCGAGAGATGTGGAAGCCGCCTGCATCATCCGCGAATGCAGCCCGGATGGAAGAGGGAACGGCGTTCCTACTCCCACCGGTAAATTCGGTGTATGGCTGGATTCCCCCATGATCGACATGCTCAAAGGTGAAGGAACGGTAAGGAAGGAATTCCCCGGCAAGCACATTCTTTTCAGACGGTTCGGAATCGATATATCCAAAGAGCCCATGCTCATTCACCCGACTCTGCACTACCAGAACGGCGGGTTGGATATTAACAGCAAATGTGAGACGAATGTGCCCGGTCTTTACGCTGCAGGCGAAGTAGCCGGAGGAATTCATGGTGAGAACAGGCTTATGGGCAATTCTCTCCTGGACGTTATCGTTTTCGGCAGAATAGCCGGTACACAGGCAGCCGAGTACATCAGAGAGCATGGAGACAGCGGGACCGGGAATCTTGATCATGTCAAGCACTACAACGAAGAAGTTGAAGCCGCAGAATTAGATGAAGACAGAATCGCACCCATGATACTGCCTGACTACAGCAATCCGGAGGTCAGAAAGAAGCAGCTTACAAAGGATTACTTCGGAACCCTGTCATGACAGAAAAAGGGGATTATTCATGAGCAAACCGAAAGTAGCCTTATACTGGGCTGCCAGCTGTGGCGGATGTGAAATAGCGATACTTGATATAGGGGACAGAATACTGCCACTTACCGAGGCTGTGGACATCGTTTTCTGGCCCTGCGCCATTGATATAAAATACGATGAAGTCAGAGCCATGGAGGATGATGAGATAGATCTATGCCTGTTCAACGGAGCCATAAGGAATTCGGAGAACGAGGAAATGGCGAAGCTTCTCAGGCAGAAATCGAAAATACTTGTGGCCTATGGTTCTTGTGCTTATGAAGGGTGCATTCCTGGGCTTGCCAACCTGAAGACACGCGAGGAAATTCTCAGGCGCAGCTACATTGAAATACCTTCAATGGACAATCCGGAGGGGATCATCCCCCAGACCAGAACGGAAGTGCCTGAGGGAATACTCGAGCTTCCGGAACTCTACGAATCGGTTTACACACTCGATCAGGTTGTAGAAGTAGATTATTACGTTCCCGGATGTCCTCCTGTCGCGGATCAGACATGGGCTGTGCTGGAAGCCGTGCTTGAAGGTAATCTTCCTGAAAAAGGCAGTGTAGTCGGCGCTGGCACAAAGATCGTATGTGATGATTGTCCGCTGGAAAAAAAGGAAACGAAGATCTCGCGGTTTTTCAGACCCCACGAGATCATACCGGAACCGGATATGTGCCTGCTTGAGCAGGGAATATACTGCGCAGGAATAGGAACACGTGCTGGATGTGAGGCTCTATGTCCTTCCGTCGGAATGCCCTGCAGAGGGTGCTACGGTCCCCCACCTGGAGTATTTGACCAGGGCGCGAAGATAGTAAGTGCCCTAGGTTCAATAATAGACTCCCAGGACCCTGATGAAGTAGACAGGATAATGGAACAGATCCCCTGCCCCGCAGGTCTCTTCTACCGCTTCAGCCTGCCACATTCAATACTCCGGAGGAAGACTGCAGATGACTACAAGGATTAGTATTGACCCGATAACCCGCCTTGAAGGTCACGGGAAGGTTGAGATCTTTCTTGACGATGCGGGTAATGTAGAAAACGTCTATTTCCAGGTTCCGGAACTCAGGGGCTTCGAAACATTCTGCGAGGGGCATCCTGTTGAGGAACTGGCGAGGATAACCACCAGAATATGCGGTGTCTGTCCCGAAGCTCATCACATGGCTTCCGCGAAAGCTGCCGATGCTGTGTACGGAGTGGAGATACCATCAGCTGCTAAAAAGCTGAGGGAATTGCTTTACAGCGCATTCTTCGTAACCGATCACGCGACCCATTTTTACATCCTGGGAGGACCTGATTTCATAGTAGGACCCAGTGCAGACCCGAAGGTCAGAAATATCCTCGGCGTTATTGCCAAGGTCGGAGCGGAAACAGGCCTCAAGGTGATCAACATAAGACACAGGTGCCATCAGGTTATCAAGACACTTGGCGGAAAGACCATTCATCCGGTTTCATCGATCCCCGGCGGAGTTTCAAAGGGACTCAACGAGGAGGAAAGGAAGGAAATCGAGAGTGTCGCCCGCGATGCAGTAGAGTTCGCCAGGTTCAG
>RCNF010003099.1_pt1 | contig 12112 bp, 13 predicted proteins | sample 2041311 | NCBI WGS metagenome assembly RCNF01 (sample SAMN09708228, study PRJNA481090) | Marine sediment metagenome, whole genome shotgun sequencing project. | biome: marine sediment; feature: ocean; material: sediment; isolation source: Sewage treatment plant 2 marine sediment (STP2) ... | reverse complement strand
CTTATGTCCTCTGCGTGACCTGAAGCGTGTAGCTGCAAGGCGTGAGCCGCAGCAGAATGGTTATTCCATTCTCAAGGCTCACAACGCAGAAGATGCATGCTTCAGGCCGCGCCCTACGGGGCTTTACGACCAGCCCAGACTCTGCGTTGCGCTTTTTCGACAGGCAATAAGCATGGCTTTAAAAGCACGTCTTGATTCTGAACTGGCCGTAAAGCCAGAGGGCACAAGCAATTAATAGCGGTGCCCTTAACCCGGATATTTCATAGGAATGTAGTAGTTGGGAATAGCCGGGTTAGGGAAGGTTTAATTACTCGCTTTGTTGTTGAGGTTCATGATCAAAAAGATGAAGTTGGTGGAAAAAACCGTGTACGCTAAATGGCTGATGGGCTTCGTTTTGATGTGGCGGGAACACGATGGCAATGGCTGCCGCTCCGAGCAGGCAGGCAAAGCCACATAGCGAAAATGCTAGCGGGAAATTGCCCATATCGCCGAGTACGCCACCTAACACCGGGAATACTACCCCGCCTACACCATAAGATAAAAACACATAAGGATAATTTTGCCCTACTGTATGGTTACCAAACTCATCAGCGGTTAGTGCAGGAAACAGTGCGAAATTACCGCCGAAGTTGAAACCGATCAGCGTTGCTCCCAGGTACAACAGGTACTCGTTGCCAGCCATGGCAGTGAATGCCAGTAAAATCACTCCCTGGCTGGCGGCCATCATCATCACTGAGTATTTACGACCCAGTTTATCGCTCAGTGTGCCCCAGACAATTCGGCCGATGCCGTTTGCCAGGCTGAAGAATACAGCCATTGCGGTACCTGCAATAGCGCTGGCCTCTAACTCACTATAACCTGAAGCCTGCAGAGCCTCCATGGGATAAATTTTCATCAGGCCGATAGACATTAAACCTGCACCCGCGCTCACTGCAAAAGTGAGAAAGATCAAATAAAACTGAGGGGTATACAGCATATCACCAACGCTGAAATCCTCTCCTCCCGATCCTGAGTTATTTTCAGGTGCCTGATATCCGGCTGGACGCCAACCATCAGGTGGCATTTTCATCCACAGACTACCAATGAGTACCAAAATAGCAAAAGCAATTCCGTAAACTATAAAAGTTTGCGCCAGACCAATGGTAACAATCAGATTTCCCCATGCCCCTGCCAGCTTGACCCAGGCCATGGCGCCAAAACCAAAACCAGCCACTGCCAGTCCGGTAATCATGCCTTTATGGTCAGGAAACCAGTTCATACCTACCGCGATAGGAACCACATAACCAAGACCGATACCGATGCCACCGATCACGCCTACACCTAAAAATACCGGCCAAAATTCTGACCCACCGGCCAAACCAGCCAGAACATAACCAGCACATAAGGTCAGTCCACCAGATATTGCCAGCATACGTGGCCCCCAGGATTTCAGCTTGCGTCCGGCAAAAACCATGGTCACCGCAAAAGAAGTCAGACCAGCGGCGAACACAAACTGAGTATCCAGCTTGCTCCAGCCCGCGGCCATCAAGGCAGGTGTATAAACAGACCAGGCATAGATGGAGCCAAGACAGAGCTGTATAGTAATCGCGCCAACCACAACGAGCCAGCGATTCATCGGTTTATTATGTATCATGTATATAATTTCGGCTAAGTAAAAAAATCGGGGAGTATACATTATTCTGAGCCACTCAAGCCGAGCAAACAGTAGACAGCCCTGATCGTAAATATTATTTTGAATACATCCTGTAAATAGGCGAAGTAAGGCAAAAATGCAACTGCTAACGAAAAAAAGTATCGGCGGGTAATAAAGTTTCAGCCAAAAAACTAAGCTGCACTCATTATGTGCGGAACTGGCTAGTCTATACAGTAATAGCTAATGCTTTAAATCGATCAATGATGATGGATGACCTGGTAAATTATTCCTGGCAGTAGTGTGTTTGAAGATATTAGATAACAATAGTGGACGAATCTTATTTATCTAGTTCAACAGATCAGTCAGCCTTTGAACTCAGATAAAACCACGCTTAATAATCAAAAAAACAGGTTTCAAAATCGATTGCTGAAACATCAGGGTAATTATCGTTACTTTCAATATATTCAGGGTATACCATGCGGTCAGAAACACATGCATCTATTGCATCATCCAGGTTAATAAATGTATCCAGTGTATAACCATCTTCAGTAATCAGTGAAGCTGTTTGATCAGACCATTCGTTAATATAATATTGCATAAAACCTCCTGTCCAGAATTTTTGTCAGCAAAAAATAAGGCTTTACCGACAGGCAAATATTAATAATTAAAGATGAAGGATTTATTACGGTTTGTCGAAATTATTGTTACAAATATGCACTCACACAACAAAGTTACTGGCCCCTGTTATTAAGTTGAAACTTCAGAGTGTGAAATTTGAGATGGAATAGCTGACCTGAATTTAGAAAAAACCGCATAAAGCAGTTTTTTCTAAATCGACATGCCGTAATATTTCCTCAATAATTTACGAAAATCTTCCTGGTTGTTGATCTCTAGCAAAGCTTTACTATGCGGTAGTGGTATTGTGCTGATCTGCGCAGTGTTTCAAAATATATTGCTAAAGACTGTTTTTCAGGACATGAACAATTATCGAACAAAGCTTCTATCGGAGAATTAATCAAATGAACATGAATCGCATCACCTTTAACTGGCAGCTGTGGTCAGCAATTGCCTTGATTATGATATCGAAAGGCACATTTGCTGCTGACTGCCCCTCAGATATTAAAGCTGTGACTAATGTAGACGCACAAGTGCCGGCTGAGATACTGGCTTATCGCGTCAAACCGCTGACAAAATGTGAGCTTGAAGTTGAAGCCCAGGCCTGGATTTTGTTACTTAAGGAAAAAGTGACAGAAATTAGTGACGCTGAAGTGGCGGCTCTCTACAAAAAGGAAGAGATAAAAAAAGCAAAGGAAGTTGAACAGACATTAGAGGGTGCAAAGGAAGCAAAAGAAGGCGAAGATCGTGAAGAGGCAAAGGAGGCTACTCAGGAAGCAAAGGAAGCTTTGCAGGAAGTGAAGGAGGCTGAAAAGAAATCTGCTCAAGATGCTTCAGTACAAAAAGCTATTAAGGCTGCTGAAACCAAAGCAAAGGAAGAGGGTGAATCTGTCTCTACATCTGACAAGACATCAGAAGCAAAGGCAGACATCAAAACCGCGTTGCTCAAGCATGTTTTAATGGCAGAAAGAACGGCGCTTATTGATCGCTTTAATGTTGTATTGACAGAACTAAATGCCAAAGGCGGCGAAACCGGGGAATATGATACTTATATTAAGGCAATATCCGGCATCAAGGTTGACGTCACTGACGCGAGTGCCACATGGACAACGATTACTGGCTGGTTATTGTCGGCTGAGGGTGGTTTTCGCTGGGCCCTCAATATAATCCAGTTTATTGTTATTGTGGTGGTGTTTTATCTACTCTCTATTGTTGCCGGAAAGGCTGCTAAAAAGGCGTTTTCGAAGTCTCAACATTTTTCAACATTATTACGTGATTTCCTGGTGATGAGTGCGCGTCGACTTGTTATGTTTATTGGACTCTTTGTTGGTCTCTCCGCGCTGGAAATTAATATTGGGCCAGTGCTCGCTATCATCGGTGCTGCCGGTTTTGTCATTGCCTTTGCATTGCAGAATTCTCTCAGTAACTTTGCCAGTGGCATCCTTATGTTGATATATAGGCCATTTGATATTGGAGATGTGATTAATGTGGCAGGTTCGCTTGGCAAGGTAGAGTCAATGAATTTGTTATCTACGCAATTAAGAACACCGGATAACCAGCTCGTTATCGTGCCTAATAATTCAGTTTGGGGTGATGTCATTATAAATGTAACCGGTATCACGCAACGTCGCGTAGACCTGGTTTTTGGTATTGGCTATAGTGATGATATTGATAAGACACAGAAGATTCTAGAAGATATTGTTAGCGGACATGAACTTGTCCTGAAAGAACCTGAACCTGTAGTGAAGCTTCATGAGCTTGCAGATTCATCGGTCAACTTTATTTGTCGTCCCTGGGTCAAACCCGAGAATTACTGGGATGTTTACTGGGATATTACGCGCGAAGTTAAACGCCGCTTTGATGCTGAAGGTGTTTCTATACCCTTCCCACAGCGTGATGTTCATCTTTACCAGGAAGCAATTGCAGGCGGCGTTGATAAAGCGTAATAATTCTCTTTGTTACCGGCCCCTTTAATTCAGCGAAGGTGTAAAATGCGTTATGAAATTTCCTAAACGCATCCAGCCGCTGATTGACGATGGCCTGGTGGATGAAGTCATCAGCCAGCTGATGAGTGGCAAAGAAGCCACGGTTTATGTAGTGCGCTGCGGTGCCGAGATCCGCTGCGCCAAGGTTTACAAAGACGTCAATAAACGCAGCTTCAAAAAAGCAGTGGAGTATCAGGAAGGCCGCAAGGGCCGCAATAGTCGCCGCGCCCGTGCCATGGAGAAAGGCTCCAAATTCGGCCGTAATCAGCAGGAAGAAGCCTGGCAGAATGCCGAAGTCGATGCACTCTATCGTCTGGCCAATGCCGGCGTACGTGTGCCCAAACCCTATGGTTGTTTTGACGGTGTCCTGCTGATGGAATTGATCACCAATGATGAAGGCCATGTGGCACCGCGCCTGAACGATGTCTCCATGACCACCGAGCTAGCGCTGGCAGACCACGCCGTTGTTATGAAATACGTGATGCGCATGCTTTGCGCCGGTGTAGTGCACGGTGATCTGTCAGAATTTAATGTGCTGGTCGATGATTATGGCCCGGTAATTATCGACCTGCCCCAGGCGGTAGATGCAGCTGGAAATAACAACGCTAAGGCAATGCTGGAGCGGGACGTTAACAATATGACGGCCTATTACGGCCAGTACGCGCCAGAATTGCTCGGCAGCAAATATGCGAAAGAAATCTGGGCGCTGTTTGAGGACGGCGAATTACATCCAGAAGTCGAACTAACCGGTCACTTTGAGGAAGGTACGGAAGCTGCTGACGTGGATGTGGTGATGCAGGAAATTAAAGCGGCATTTGCCGAAGAGCAAGAGCGCCAGGAACGTATGCGTGAAGCGGCAGGTTTATAGAGGTGGCTTTATGGCAGGCGAAGTGATAAATCAGAATGATAAACCAGGCTGAAACTGAGGTAAGCTGTACTAACTGCGAGGCCTGCTGCTGCCGTTTGGAGGTTTTGCTCATTACCGATACCGGGGTACCCGAGCGCTTTATTGATGTCGACAGGTGGGGCGGAATGACCATGGCACGGCTGGATGATGGCTGGTGCTCAGCCCTGGATAGAAACACCATGATGTGTATGATTTACCAGAAGCGGCCACTGGTTTGCCGTGAGTACAGGATGGGCGGCCCCGACTGTATTGTTGAGCGAACAGCTAATTTGTAAAGTTTCGCCTTTTAATGAGTCCCTCTTTAATTACGATTTAAAACGAAACCTTGGTAGCACGATATTAAATTTAATAGCCAGTAGACGGGCAGCAAATATACCGAATCCGGCTACAGCGTCGACAATGGTAATGTCGAGGTTTAAATACAGCAGAACGATGAATACTAGCGAACCCGCCCATCGTTCCGGCCACGCCAAACGTAGCCAGTCCAGCCGCATCAGCGACCAGGAAAAACCGGGGTGAAATTGCCGTCATGCGTGCAATTATAAAGATGACGATAGCGCTAGCGCTAGCAAGCGAGGCTATGAAAAATACCTGGTCACGTATCCAGAACACCTCGCGATCCAGCAGCATATCTCGCAGAGAGCCGCCACCTAGTCCAGTCGCAATCGCAATAATAATCACGCCGAATAAATCAAATTGTTTGAAGCCAGCTTTTAGTACGCCAGAGGCAGATGAAACGATAACCGCTATCAGAGTGATCCAGTATAAGCTGTCTAATAGAGCAGGAGTTGGGTTTGCAATCATGGATTTGTTTATTAATGGTGTTTTTAAATTTTATACTGTAAATATACCAAATAAAAAGAAAGGGCAGCCATCTTGCTGCTCTTTTTTTATGTTTATTATGAGGTTGGGTCTCATGGTGAATATATCGCCTACATGATCCAGGTGACTACTACCAGTGGCCTTTACCTTTACGAGTAGTCGACCAGATAGCATCACCATCTTCGGCTTAATAAGGTGGTTTATGTGGGTGATAGTGTATCGATTAAATCGATGAGAAATTCTGCTTCATCATTATCCATTACTTCCCAATTATCGATTTCCAGATTTTTAAGAATATCTCGACCTGTTGTATTGTTCTGCATAGATAATAAAACTTCTTGTAAGTTGGGATGTTTTTCAGAAAAATCGGGACCAGTTAGAAAGGCATGATGAAGCACATGAATTTTACTGGTTATAAGTGGTTTAACCTGATTTTTTACCAGCCTGGAAAATTCATCATATGCATCTGCCAGTAAAAAACCAATATCCGCTTCACCGCTGATCACTTTTTTAGCTACAGTGATGTAGTTGCTGCATGTTATAGTTTCAATGTCTGAAGGCGAGATATCTGCAGGCTCCAGCATTATCGTGCCAATGGTATTGACATCAGGAACATCTGTCATAGCAATTTTAACGCTGTTTTGAAGTGATTCAATATCTAAAATCGGGCTATCTGCTCTTGTGATGATTACGGTTTCGTCATGCGTACCAACCGGTTTTGCAACCGGGATAAAAGATTTTTCTCTGACCAGTTTGGCAATGTCACATGGATTAGCATAAATCAGGTCAATCGAGTTGCTATCAATGGCTTTAGATAATTCATTAAAGTCATTAACCATTTCAATATGAATATTGGCATTAATTTTTTTTTGCAACCAGGTATTAAAAATATACCAGCCGGAAATCAGGTCTGGTTTAAAATCCGGGCTTATGGTCATAGTAAATGGCATCATTGACTCCTTTGGTTATTTAGGTTGAAGTGTGTCCATCAGGTCAATCATAAATTCAGTTTCTTCATTATCCATTGGCAACCACTTGTCGAATTCGAGGCTTTCAAGCAAGCTCAGGCCCTTATCATTACTAGGTAACGAAACCATAGCATCGAGTAGTGACTGGTACTTATCAGAAAGTTGCGGGCTAATTAAAAAAGCATGGTGCAATAAGTCAATTTTACTTCTAATCAAAGGCTTTATCTGTTTTTTAACCAGTGATGAAAGTTCATCATAGGCATCCGCTAAAATAAAACCAATTTGAGTTTCACCTTTAATGACATTCTTAGCTACCGTGATGTGGTTACTGCACTGAACCATATTAATATCGTCTGGATAGATATCGGCTGATTCAAGCATAATAGTGCCTACCATATTAACGTCTGGAGCATCAGTTACTGAGACTTTTAATCCAGGTTGCAGTGATTCAATATTATCAATATCACTGTCTGATTTGATAATAATAACGGCTTCATCTACTTTGCCAACGGGTTTTGTTACAGGTATAAAAGATTTTTCCCTGATCAATTTAGTCATATCAAATGGATTAGCGTAAATTAGATCAATTTTATCGTCATCAATTAATTGTTCCATTTCGGTAAAATCATTAACCAGCTCCAGGTGAATATCTTCCCCAATTGTTTTTTGCAACCAGGTATTAAAAATATACCAGCCTGCAATCAGGTCTGGTTTAAAGTCCGGACTAATAGTCATTGTATAAGGCATGTTATTTTCTTTAGAGGAAATTAAAACAAGGTTGGATAAAGTTCCATACATTCAGCTACTTTTTTTGCCGAAGGTTTTCTTCTTACAGAAGTGTAACTAACAATTTCATCATTACGCACGTTGGGTATCACTGTGGCATATACCCAATAAAAACCACCATCCTTACGAAGGTTTTTTACATAACCATGCCATTTTTCTTTTTTCTGAATCGTTTCCCATAAGCCTGCAAAAGCAGCGGGTGGCATATCTGGATGTTTTAAAATATAGTGCGGCTGTCCGATTAGTTCCTCTTCGGTGAATCCGGACATAATGACAAATGATTTATTTACATGTGTAATAACGCCATCTAAGTCCGTACGTGACACGATAAGACAACCATCAGGAAATTCTGTTTCAATATCGGTAGATAGCACTTTACGTTGTGTGCCATCAAAATATTTAAGAACGGTTTCCATATAATTATCGTTAGCCAAATCTTGAGGAGACATGTCCTGCATAATTATTTACCTCGGTTAGGTTATGCCGCTTAGGTTATTAGTGGGACCTAAAGCAGTTTTGTAATACTGTCGGCAGCACGCTTAACATCAAGAAAAATAAGCCCCAGTTTTGCCTTTGGTTTAGCCAGAACTGTAACGACTGCTTCTTCACCAGCATGGGTCATTAAAACAAAACCTTCATCACCTTTAATAAGAACCTGTTCAAGTTCTCCTCGTGCCAGCTCCTGTGACGTCCGACCTCCCAGAGATAGCATTGCAGCACTCATCGCACCAACCCGATCTTCATCCAGGGTTTGTGGCAGCACTGCGGCAATCATCAAACCATCCGTTGATATAACAGCCGATGCTTCGATATCAGCAGATGTTCCATTAAGTTCATTCAAAATGGAAGATAGCATATCTTCTCTCATTACAGATTCCTCTTGTTAATAAAGGTTAAGGGTTTCATTTTATTAATTATTAAAGAATCCCAGTTTTGTATTTATTTCAAAAATTATTATTCATGCTGCATCAGAATTGGCATTAATATTACTAATGTAATATCGTTTGTGTAGTAACCACACCAGATCGACAAAAGCATCCTGATCAAATCGAGGTACTCCCGATACCGCCAGCATAAATAGCAAATTACCAATGTATAGCGGCCAAAAACCAAGCTGGCTATATCCAGCAGCATCAACCAGAGCGAAAGCACTGGATCTGATATTTAAATTACCTTTGATAACACCCTGATGACGGACGTAAAGTGATGCCAGGTCGCCACTTAATGCTGAAAGCTCTTCAGCAGCTTCATGTGTAAATCCAGTACTACTAAGATGAAAACCCTGGCTATCTGCCAGCAAAGTTTTAGTATCACTGGAAAGTGATTTTAGAATATCAGGCAAAACATCTTCAAACGTACCATCGGGTGCCTGTCTGCTATGATCAAATTCCTGCAGCCATTTCAACTTTTGCATATGGAGCAACATCTGCTCCTGATTATCAACATTATCACCGGATAAATATTCTAGTGTCTCAGCGTCAAATTTAGCCGTTTCACTGCCAGTCATTAATCGCTGTAAGAACTGTTTAGCTGACTCTGTTTCTTTGGATGCAACACAATAATAGGCTCCGGCGGGTGTTGGTAGAATATATTTATCTTGTAGCTGTAAACTCATGCTGATTGTTCCAGGCCTGGATCAATGGTAAATAAGAGTGCTTGCACAAGGAGAGACATCTCATCAGAACTACGCGCATCCACTTCAAAAATAGCGCCACTAAAATCAAGCTGTTTTAATTTTTTATGATATTCATCCATTCTAAGTAATGGCACAATATCGGTTTGAGTGATACCGATGGCAACCGCAGTTTTTTTTATGTAATCTTTGAATGACTCCAGAAAAAAGGTCATATCTTTCAATGGATCACGGCGCGTATTGTCTAACAACAAAATCAACCCTAAGCCATTGGTGGTTAAAATATCCCACATAAAATTAAATCGTTCCTGCCCAGGTGTACCATAAAGATGAATTTTTTCCTGCCCATTCAATGACATTGTGCCGTAATCCATTGCCACCGTAGTTTGTGATTTTTTCTCTCGGGTCATATCAGTAGCTTTCTGATTAGTACAAACAGGAGGTTCATCGCTGAGTGTATCGATGGCTGTTGTTTTTCCTGATCCAACAGGCCCGGCAAAAATAATTTTAAAATCATTCATTGTGAATCTCTTTGTTCATCTGCGCTAATAGCAACTTTATTGATAGTGGATTTTCCTGAATAATTAACCAGCTTTCCTAATAGCTTTGACATAATAGATTTGTTTTTATTTCGTTTCGGTTTTTCAGTTGTAATTAATTTATCATTGTCCTGACGAGCAGTACCTAATAGATCTAAAGATTTACAGGCACTAAAAAATGCAAACACATAACGTTGCTCGATCCCTAGTTGTTTTGCAACGTCTAGCAATGTACTAGATCGGTCATAAATCAATGCTGCAATACTAACGGCATGGGGTATTGACCCAAGTCGGGTAAGGTTTGGCCAATGCTTTAAATAAACCGGCTGTGTTAAATCGGTGCCCTGAGGTACCCGGCCACGCGAACACCAGAGCGTAACAAGCCACACAAAAGGCTCCATAATCCAGCATTGTTTCACCAGTTTCTTGCTTGTTATATTATCTCTACTGATTCGAAAACATTCATGCAATTCGTTTCGAAATGCATCATCTTTTACACTGTAAGAAATCTGGTTATTATGTTCGATGACACAAAGTGGTCGAATAACGGCCATGCCTACAGCGCTATATACTTTCTGCTCTTGAGCGTCAAAATAAAAAATATGATTCAAAACATTTAACTGAACAATCTGTTTATTCTGTCGAGATTTAGCACAAGCCTGTTCCACAGTGGCCTGTAAGGATTTATTCGGTTCATAAAAAATATTCTTTAGTTGCTTTGGATCATTAATGTCAATATCAGACTGTTGCCCAACAAAATACTTTTCATGCTGTTGGCCGACAAAATACTTTTCATTGTCAACATCGAGCAATCTTCCTGCATTTGCTGTAGAGACTTTTCGTATTTCTTTAATAGTTACTACTTTATCATCCTGAACATTTTCTACAGATTCAACAGGATTTTTGTGTCTTTTATCATCTAAACTAGCTTTAATTTTTTTCTGTGGGTCCCCTGTTATTTCTGTACCGTGAGTTTTTGAACGTTTGAAGGGTACTACCGGGTTTGACTCGTCAGGAAATTTTTCAGCCGGACTTTTACCCGATATCAAACGATAAATTCGATTAAACGATTCATGGAGCGCGTCCCGCTTCACCGGTTTTTTCAGAAAAAATTCTTTATTATGCGCGCAGGAATGTTCCATAATTGAAAGTACTAAAACATACTTGTTCGGGTAATCTTGAATAAGCGTTTCATACTGCTGCTGAATGTTATATGTATCTTTATCAACCAGGCATAATTGAGCTGTGCGATAATCGTCAATCAGCTCACATCTAACCTGTTTGATACTCTCAAAAAACAACTGGAAAGCTGATCTTGAACGTTCGCCAACACCTAGAAATGAAATTGTTATTGATTCAATCGTCACTGATTATACTTCCCTTTGCTACCGATTTAAGAAGTATCGTTTCGCATCATCCCAATATCGTGATGTTATTAAATGATTAGAAAATTTGCTATAGGCACTTTGAAGTTCACTTGTATAACCAAGTGCTTTATAAAGCTCGATCAGTTTTATTGTCAGCTCCTCATTTTCGGGATCGTGTTCAAGGTGAGTGATCATATATTCTAAAGCAGTCTCAAATTGACTGTTTTCAATATAAGAGTCCGCTGAAAGTAGCACATCTTCATGTCCCAGCTCATCATGTCTTGATTGATCACTTAATTGTGCAAGCTTAATGGGTCTTTTTTTGAAAAAGCAGTTATCCGGTAAAAATGTCAGTTCACTGGTCAATACATTGCCTATAAGATGACTGCTTAATATTTCAATTTGTTTTTGTTCCAGTATTTTTTTACAACCGGTAAACAAACGTTGGCGCAATGATAACCCTTGCGCTCCTAAAATAATAAATAAGTCGCAAATGGCAGCAAACACTTCATCTTTGCTTTTATCTGACAGTGCAAATTGTATTCTTTGCAGGTGACATGACAAATCATTTGGATTTTGTTTAAGTTTGTATTCAAAACAATTAAATGCACGCTTTGGTATCAGGCAATCAGGAACTCTGCTGCTTTTTTTTAGCCCATAATAAAAAACAGGCTCTGTTAAAGCGCTAAAGTCATCAATATTCCTTTTGTCGATAGAGTGATTCATAAATGCAAACCGGTTATTCCTATACAGTATAGGGTTATATGAGAATAGATGTATTTTGCACAAAGTCCACAGTTATTAAATAATTACCCTTCAAAATCCTGTCGCACAGACCCCTCCATTCATACCAGTAA
>RCNF010001564.1_pt1 | contig 12112 bp, 6 predicted proteins | sample 2041311 | NCBI WGS metagenome assembly RCNF01 (sample SAMN09708228, study PRJNA481090) | Marine sediment metagenome, whole genome shotgun sequencing project. | biome: marine sediment; feature: ocean; material: sediment; isolation source: Sewage treatment plant 2 marine sediment (STP2) ... | reverse complement strand
TACTGGTGGTATGGGCCAAGAATACGCCGGAAATCGGGCCAAACGACACCCGAAAGGCGCCGCCAATTCTATTCACTACACGCTCCTAGGAGGCGGTGATGAACCTGAACGAAACCTGGAGCACCGAGGATTTTCACCGGCATGGCGAAATGGTGTTGGAACTGCTGGCCGATTTTGTCGACCGAGGTCATCGAGGTGAGGGCAGGGTCGTACGTGTCCGGCCGGTTGATGAGCTGGCCCGGGCCATGGATCTGATGGGACTGATCACTGAGGGAGCTGCGGACGATGATCGCTTGCGCGACCTGATCGAGGGGTTCTTGGCCGGCGCGACCAACGTCCATCACCCCAGCTATATGGCTCACCAGATCTCAGTCCCGCATTACGCGGCCGCCCTGGGCGACCTCATTTCCGGTGTCCTTGCCAATGGGATGTCGGTCTATGAAATGGGACCCGCCGCAGGGACGATGGAGATCACGGTCATCGACTGGATGCTCGCCAAGGTCGGTTGGCAGCCCACCGGGAGGAACGGCGACAATCCTCCGGCGGTGGGCGCCGCACCGGGGGGTGGAGCCCTGACCCACGGTGGATCCCTGGCCAATCTCACCGCCATGCTCGCCGCCCGCGCGGCGGTGGCACCCGAAGCTTGGGAGAACGGCACGCCCTCAGATCTCGTGGTGGTCGCTCCCGCCTGCGCCCACTATTCGCTCTCCCGCGCGGTGGCAGCCATGGGTCTCGGGACATCGTCGCTGGTGGCGGCGCCGGCCGACGATCTTGGAACGGCGCTCCCCGATGAACTGGGAGCGTGTCTGGATCGGATTTCGGACGAAGGCCGGCGCGTGATGGCCGTCGGGGTCAACGCCTGCGCCACCGCAACCGGGCTCTATGATCCCGTGCGCGAGGTCGGTGAGATCTGCCGTGAGCGCGGTCTGTGGTTCCACGTCGACGGAGCCCACGGCGCTTCGGCGCTGCTCAGCGAGTCCGAGGCGTGGCGGCTGGACGGTATCGAGCTTGCCGACTCGGTGGTCTGGGACGCCCACAAGCTGCTCCAGACCTCGGCGCTCTGCGCCGCGGTCCTCGTCCGCGACGGCCGACGACTGCCGGGCGCCTTCCGACAGGACGCCGTCTATGTCACCGAGGGTGAGCGAGAGATTGGCGTTGACTTCATTCCCCAGCAGTTCGAATGCACCAAGGCGCCCTTGGGGCTGAAGGTGATCTTGGTTCTCGCCCTGGTGGGGGAGGATGGGTTGGGGGAGAACATCGCGACTCTCTGGGGGAACACGCGGAAGATCCACTCCTCCATCACCGCTCGGGAAGGTTTCGAGACGTTGTGCGAACCCGAGTCGAATATTCTCTGCTTTCGGTGCGGTGATGACGGCGCCCTCCAAACCCGAATCCGGAAACGGATCATGAATGAGGGAGAGTTCCTGCTCAGCCAGGCCGATGTCGGAGGCCGCCGTTGGTTGCGGATGGTGCTGATGAACCCGCTCACCGATGTCGCAACGGTCGATCGGTTGCTCAATCGAATCGAGGAAATCGTGGCCGAAGAGGCAGGCTGAGTGACGGCGGAGGATGAACCGCAAAGGAACGAAGGCGCCGGGCCCATCACATAATGGGACACGGATGAACACGGATTCGCACGGATTCTTTTTTGTGGTTGGGATAGTGGTTTCTTGATCGGGATACGACTTCGTGGTGAGGATAGTCTTCGACAATAAGCTCAAACAACCCGAACCAATCGCCTGAAAACAGAAACCGCAAAACGAGGCCCCAGAAAGGACTGAAGATCTTTCTTCCAGAGTATCCGCGCAAATCCGTACCAAATCCAAAATGAGGAACTTCCCGCACACCACAACGTTTCTACGCAGTTGTAAGGCGTTCCGGTACTTGGTGTGACCCTTTAATAAGATCCGTGCGGATCCGTGTTGATCCGTGTCCCATTCTGCGATGGCTGTGCGTCCCTTGCGGTCCTCGCGTCCTTGCGGTTCACGTGCGGCGTTACAATGTGTCGCCCGATGCTTTGTCGGGATGGAGGGCCTGTGACAATCGACGTGACGAATGAGCTTCGCGACCGTATTCGGTCCGCCTTCCCGGCGCTGGCCGGCGACACCGTATTTCTGGAGAACGCGGGTGGATCCCAGGTTCCGGCCTCGGTGGCAGATGGGATGCACCGGTACATGCTCTCGAGCTATGTCCAGCTTGGCGCCGGCTACCCCATGTCGCAGCGTGCCACCGCGGTGGTGGACGAAGCGCATGACTTTGTTCGACTGCTCTTCAACGGGTCCGACGGCGAGGTGATCCTCGGTCCGTCGACCTCGGCGCTGCTGCAGATGTTGTCCTCGAGCTACTCCAAGGTCCTGACACCGGGCGATCAGGTCGTGGTTGCTCAGATCGGCCACGAGGCCAATATCGGTCCCTGGAAAAAGCTCGCCGAGAACGGCATCGAGCTGGTGTGGTGGAATATGGACACGAGCGATTTCTCCACCCCCATCGAGACCCTGGAAGGGCTCCTCAACGACCGGACGGCGCTGGTGGCGTTTCCCCACGTGTCGAATCTGCTCGGTGAGATCCTCGATGTCGCGGCGATCACCGAGCTCGTTCATCGGGCCGGCGCCAGGGTGGTGGTCGACGGTGTTGCCTACACTCCGCACCGTGCCATGGATGTGGATGCGTGGGGCGTCGACTTCTACGCCTACTCGACCTACAAGGTCTATGGACCTCACATGGCGGCCATGTGGGCGAGCAGAGACGCCCTGGGCGAACTCCAGGGCCCCAACCATTTCTTCATCCCTCACGATGAGGTGCCATACAAATTCGAGCTCGGCGGTGTCTGCCACGAAGGTTGCGCCGGGATCCTCGGTCTACGTGACTACCTGGGGGTGCTGAGCGGAGTTGGTGATCCCACAGCCCTCGATCGCTCGGCGGTGGAGCATGCATTCGAGCTCATGGCCGCGTGCGAGCAACCGCTTCAGGAGCGGTTGGTGTACTATCTGCGGTCGCGGTCTGACATCCGGATTATCGGGCCCGACCACGCCGACCCGTCACGGGTGGGGACCATCAGCTTTGTCCACAAAACCAAGACATCGCGGGAGATCACCGAGGTGGTCGATGAATCCGGGATCGCCATCCGGCACGGTCACATGTATGCCTATCATCTCTGCGAGGCCCTCGGGATGGACCTCGAAGATGGCGTCGTGCGGGTCAGCCTGGTTCACTACAACACCCCGAAGGAGATCGAACGACTCATTGCTGTGCTGGATCGGGCGCTCGAGTAGGAACCCGGATCTGCGCGCGAGACGCCCGCGAAAATCCACCGTGAGCGTCGGCTACTTCTTCTCGGATCCCGGTTTCTTGAAGCGGTAGACAAAGCGGTCGGTCTTGCGCCGGATTTCGGGATCGAAGACCGAGAGCGTGTGGTCGTCATCGGGGTTGTACAGGACCTGCGATTCCGCCTCGAAGACAAAACCCGCGGCCTCGATATCGGTCTTTGCGTAGTCCTTGTCGATGCGGTGGAGGGTCTGTACAGCGGTGCTGCCGGTATCGGCCTGAGCAACGTGGTCGACCACCGCCAGGGTGCCGTTGGGTTTGAGAGCCGCATAGACCTGCTCCCAGAAGTGTTTGCGGTCGATCTCCGGCCAGCTCTTGTCGACAAAATAGAGATCGTGATAGCACATGATCATGAGCACCATGTCGGCGCTCGCTTCGGGAAGCCCGAGTTGATCGGTCTCTGAAACCATACGCACGACCTCGTCGAGCCTATCGTCGGCAAAACGGGTTCCGAGTTCTTTCTCGACAAATGGGATATAGGCCTTGTTGTTGTGGAAGTAGACCTTGCCCGTGTCGCCGACGACCCGTGCGGCCAACTCGGTGTAGTAGCCTCCACCGCCAAAAAGATCGATGACAACCATGCCCGGCTCGAGCCCAAAGAACTCGAGAACGGTCGCCGGTTTGCTGGTGACATCGCGGCTTTGATCCGATTCGAGACGTTCTTTTGCGGAGACCGCCTTGTCGACCGCCTGGCTGTTTGTGACCTCCGCGGCCGTCACGAGACCGACAGAGAAGCAGAGCACCACAGTGGTTAGTACGATCGCACTCAAACGAGATCGAGCAAGCATTTCCACCCTCCCGGTTGTGCCGATCGCTGGTCGATCCGACACGAATCGGTCGGATCGACGGTTGGGCGAACGGCGGAGTCGTATGAATACATTACGTATTTATTGTCTCCAGGTCCATTTCTGGTAACCGGCTACGGTCTCGGAAGGTTTTCCTCGAGGACGTCGAACCAGTTGGTGATCAGGGTGACGTTGCTCTGAAGTCCCTTACCCTCGCCGCCGAGGAGAACCACGAAATTCTCGCCATCCGGCATGGGATCGAAGTCCGAGAAAATCGAGCCGCTGACCGCGATGCCGACCTGGTCGCCGGAGAATCCTCCCTGGGCGAGCTGCTGCGGCCGGCCGGCCCTGAAGGTGCCGTCGCCGGTCGAAACCGGCGCCGCCATCAGGCCGTCGGCGCTGCGGAAGATGATCTCCGACCCGTCGCGCGCCCACGCCGGCCAGCTGCCGCCGCCGTCGGAGACCTGCCACTTTCCGGCCGCTGCGGGGAATGGACGAACATAGATCTCCGGCCGGCCGGACTCATCCGACATGTATGCCACCCAGTTGCCGTCGGGGGAGACGGATGGAAAACGATCAAAGAACTGAGTGGCGAGGTACTCAACGGGTTCTCCCTCGCCATCGGCCGGCACCGCCCAGAGATCGAAGGTGTCCGCCTGGATCTCGCCGAGGATCCACTTTCCGTCGGGCGTCCAACTCGTGCCCCAGAACGCGTGCGGGAGGTCGGCCAATCGCACTGCCTCGCCCGAGCCGTCGGCCCGTTTGCGAAAGGGATTCTCGGTCCCGCCCTCATCCGATGAATAGGAAAGATAGTTGCCGTCCGGAGACCAGACCTGGTCGCCGTCGTAACCTTCGTTGAAGGTCAGACGGGTCGCCACCTCGCGGTCGAGATCATAGATCCAGACATCCCAGTTTCCGTCGCGCAGGACGGTGAGCGACAGCCGGCGTCCGTCGGGAGAGAGCTTGGGGTTGGCGTAGGTTCCCGGCTCGTCCCACAACATTGAAGTGAGACCTTGGCGGTCCATCTGCATCACCGGGTACTCGGGCACCCCGATGACGCCGCTGACATAGGCCAGGGTTCCGGTCTGCGAGAAACTCATCTGCGCGCCGCCGTTGCCGCTGTTGGCGGTGACGCCCTGGACCATGGGGGACGGCGAGCCTGTGGGTTCCATCTTGTCAATGTCGAAGGTCATGGCGAAAAGCGTGTTCTCCCGGACATAGACGAGGTGTCCCGAGGGCACCCAACGACCGTAGGCGCCGCCGCGATGCAGGATCTTGCGCTCGCCGGTTTCCAGATCCACCGACTCGATGACCCCGTCGTCGGCCACCCCGGACCCCTGGTAGAGCACGGTGAAGATGACCTTGCCCCCCGGAACCACCTGTGGCCAGTAGTGGGCGGCTTCATCCTCTTCGGCGTCGAGGGTGGTGACAGGGATGGGTTCGCCGCCTGCGGCGGAGACCTTGAACAGACCGCTGGTGCGATTCGGTGCAAAAACGATGGTGTTGTCGGGTCCCCAGCTCGCCCCGCGGGCCCGGTTGACCTTGCACAGCGTGATGGGGGTTCCGCCGGTGATCGGGACCTTCTTCAACTCGGCGGGGGTCACAAAGCCGACCCACTGGCCGTCGGGGGAGAAGAACGGGTGGTAGGGCTGGTTCTGTGAACTGCCGTTCACCAGGGGTGTGCCTTCGAGCTGGTCGAGGGACCGGACCGACAGCGTCCGGCCGTCGTCGCCGTCGGTCGCGTAGACGATCTTGGTCCCGTCGGGCGAGAGCTCCACCGACGCCCCGAGATCAACAAAAATGGGATCATCGGAGACTTTGACCTCGAGTCGCATGATGGGCTCATCGGCCGCTCCCCGCGGCCAGAAGACGGCGGCGCCGGCCAGGGCCACCGCCATGACGGCGGCGGCAGCCCAGGGCAGCAGACGTTTGACGGCGCCCGGCGATGCGGCGCCGGTCTCGGGGATGATTTCGTCCGCCGACGGGTCTCGGAGAAAGTGCTCGATGGCGATTCTCGCCTCGCCGATCGCCTGCAGACGCTCGGTGCTTTCCTTCTCCAGACACCGTTCCAGCAGTTTGTGGATCTTTTTTGGTGTGTCGGTGGGAAGATTCTCCCACTCGGGCTCCCTCGCCAGCACGCCGGCCAGGGTGTCCGAGAGAGTCTTCCCGGCGTAGACCCGGTTGCCGGTGAGCATCTCCATCAGGACGATGCCGAAGGCCCAGACATCGGCCTTGCGGTCGGCATTCTCACCCCGGGCCTGCTCGGGGCTCATGTAGGCGGCGGTGCCGAGCAGGACTCCCACCGTGGTCATTCCGGCCGTGAGAGTGGGCGAGAGCGAGAGACCGGGGTTCGACCCGCTCGCGGAGTCTGAGTCGTCGAGGGCCTTGGCGAGACCGAAATCGAGGATCGTCACCTCGCCCTTGCCGTTGAGGGTGATGTTGGCGGGTTTGAGATCCCGGTGGATGATGCCCTTGTCGTGGGCGGCCTCGAGACCCTCCGCGATCTGCAGCGCGATCTTGAGCGCCGACTCCAGGGGGATGGGTCCGCGGTCGATGCGCTCGGCCAGGGTCTCGCCCTCGGCCAGCTGCATGACCAGGAGCTTGCGGCCGTCGACATCCTCGAGACCGTAGATCCCGGCGATCCTCGGATGGTTGAAGGTGGCAAGCACTCTGGCCTCGCGTTCGAAACGCGCCAGGCGGTCGTCGTCGGCGGTGAAGGCCTCGGGTAGGACCTTGATGGCGACCTCCCGGCCGAGGGTGGTGTCCTGGGCGCGCCACACCTCGCCCATCCCTCCCTCGCCGAGCTTGTCCAGGATCTTGTAGTTCGCCAAGGTCTCGCCGATCATTTTCTTCTCCTACGGGACCAGCCTGTTTGCGATCCCGACAACTCAAATCGATGGTTGTCCCGAGTTCCAGTACCATCAACCTATCACTATCGAGATCTATTCTCAATTGAAGTAGTGAGACTCGGACCGTCCTGCATACACCTGCCCGAGCGGGAGGACCGGCATCCGGCTGCAGTTCAGCTCGTCTGCCACTTAAGGCGACTTCGACCCCCGGTGCCACCTTCGGCGACCATCGCTCGTTGCTGACGGGTTCAAGTCGGCGACACTGCGCCCTGGAGCTCGGACGCGCCTCAGCCGATGGTGCGGGGGAGTTCCGGCAGCTCGATGCCGAAGTTGCTTTGGATGAACTCGAGATAGCACTTCGGATCGATCCGTCGGGTCCGTTCGCCGGATGCGTCAACTCCATGGTGGCGAAACCGAGGAGCGTCCCTCGCGTATCACCTGAGGGGGAACAGAGCCATCGCGAGGAGGATCGTGTGCCCAATTCCATGGGTCGTGCCCAGCCCTCAGTCGTACGCCGGAACTGTCGACGAGCCCCAGCTTCAAGAGCGTGTTCTCTGCCAATGGTCATCGCCGGCCTGGGGGTGATGGTCTTCGCCCTGGTTCCCGTGGTGGTGGCGGATGTCGCGACCCAAAGTGACTGGTCGGGAGGCGCCGGCGAGTCCGAGTCGGTGTCGGAGTGGGATAACTCTTTTGCCGAGGCAGACGGAATCTCATGGCTCGCCGTGCCCGGTCAGATCACGCTGTCCGGGGTTGCTCTCGAAACCGCCGCCATCCAGGTGATCGACGACAGCTTGGTCGCGCCGTCGTCCCTCGATCCGGTGGATCTGGACGGCGACGGTGATCTCGATCTGGTCGGCGCCGCCTTCGACGGGAGTCGGGTCCGCTGGTGGCGGAACGAGGGTGGTCGGCCACCCATGTGGACTGCGTTTGAGATCGAATCGGGTTTTATCGGCGCGTCCTCCGTTCGAGCTGGAGACATCGATGGTGACGGAACCATCGATGTCGCGGGGTGCGCCTGGGTCGAGAACGAGCTCGCCATCTGGTTTAACCGCGGGCAGGGTCTGGACTGGACGCGGCAGAGCGTGATCACCGATTTCGCCCAATGCCACTGGGTCGACCTGGCCGATCTCGATGGCGATGGTGATCTCGATCTTCTCGGGGCCGCGGCCGAAGCCGATACGGTGGCGGTGTGGATCAACGACGGCGCCGTGCCGGTTGGGTTGACCATGCAGGTCATCGATGATTCGTTCGGTGGAGCCCGCTCGTTGGTGCCGGCCGACCTCGATGGGGATGGTGACGTCGATCTTCTCGGCACCGCCCTTGAAGATGACGACCTCGTTTGGTGGCGAAATGATGGCGGCGAACCGATCGTTTGGACGCCGCAGATCGTGGCCGATGATTTCGCAGGCTCGCACCACGCCGATGCGTGGGACATGGATCTCGATGGCGATCTCGATATCGTTGCGCTCGGCTACGGCTATCCCTGGCTCAAGGTGTTCTGGAACGACGGCGGGGCCCCCTTGAGATGGCGGGAAGAAGATGTCGGTAACGCAATCGTGACGCCATTGGTTCTCGGAGCCGGCGATCTCGATGGCGACGGGGATATGGATGTCGCGGCGACCGCGGATTCCTGGAATCGGGTCATCTGGTGGCGGAACAATGGTGGTCCCCCTGCGGACTGGTCATCCGCGAGTGTCGTATCTCAATTTCCGGGTCCGTGGCCGTTGGCCGTCGCCGATCTCGATGGCAACGGTGCGCTGGACGTTGTCGCCGGGGCGAGCGGGGGGAGCACGGTCGCCTGGTGGCGCCTGGTGGATTTTGCGGCTTCAGGATCCATGACGAGCCGGGTCTTGAGCATTCCCGATGACGTTGTTGCCCTGGAGTGTGACGTCGATGCGATCGTGCCTCCCGCGACCGAGATCGCAGTTGCGGTCCGGTACGGCGCCTCTCCGAACGGCCTCGGTGAGTGGATGCCGTTGGAACCGGGACGACGGCTCACCGTTATGGAGCGCTCGCCTGTGTATCTGCAATACCGGTTGGAACTCGGCACCTCCGATGTGTCAGTGGCGCCCGCGGTACGCGCGATCGAGATCCGATGGACCGGCGATCTTCCGGCGCGTGGGGGTCAGAGCCGACGCCTCTCCCCCTGATTTGAGACTCAGACCGGAATCACGACGAAAACGCTCCCCGCCGCCTCGCCTATCCGGCGAGGCGGCGGTAACACTCACCGTGTTCGGGAGGAGAACCCGAACGACGGCATCAGCCCTGTCCGCGCCAACCGACGCGGAGCCAGATGGTCCGCCCGGGCTCGTTGACCGTGACCGCGGTGGGGTCGAAGGCGTTGGCCCGATTGAGGTGGTTTGCGTAGGTCCGGTCAAAGACGTTGGCCACTCCGGCCTGGATGCCGAAGCCGGCGCCGATCTCTACCGTCGCGGCGAGGTCGAGGACCACCCATCCCGGCGTCGGGCCTACATCCTGGCCGCTGCCGGTCATCGGGTTGTCGTCGACCCGCGTCTGCTCGGTTGCCCAGCGGACAAGCCCGGAGGCCGACCAACGCGACTGAACCCAGCCCGCGCTGACATTTCCGTGCAACGGCGGCGTCTGCGCGATGGCGCGGCTGTCGGTGGTGTTCTCGGCCCAGACCCACGCCAACCGGCCGGCGAGATTCCACTGTGACGACAGCTGCCACATGCCGTCGGCCTCGGCTCCATATCGCCGTGCGCCGACGTTGCGGTAGATCGTCGCGTTGTCGCTCTGGTTAATTCCCGCTTGCCCGTGAGCCCGATCGCGGAGAATATAGTTGTCCACATCGGACGCGAAGAGGGTCATATTGACGCTGGAGCCGTTGCTGCGCCAGCCGGCGCCGAGATCGAGCTGGTGATACCGTGCGGCGTCGAGTTCGGGGTTACCGACCCAACGCATGGGTGGCATCGGACTGTTGGCGCCGAGATAGCGCTCGGTGGCATCGGCGGCTCGGATCGTGCGGCTCAGACCGCCGACGAGCTGCCACCGACCGACCCGGTGCTCGATGCGTGCGAGGGCGCCGAAATCGGTGGTCGACCACGAATTCTCGCCGTTGCCTGTGTACATCGTCCAAAGCTGGCGCGCGGAGGGCCCGTTGCCGCCGAAGGTCTTTTCATCGGCACGGCTCGCATCGGCGTCGAAGCGATCGACTCTGGCGCCGTAGACAAACCGGGTCGAGGTTCCGAGCCGGACGGCTCCCTCGACGAACAGACCGGCCTGGGTACGGTTGATCCCGGCCCAGAGGATGGACTGAACCATGTTGACCATTTCGGCGTTCGGCCCCGCGAAACGAGTCGCATCGGCGTCGGCCGACTCGATGGTGACACCCACCTGGATCGGGTTGGTCTGGCCGAACTCGAGGTGGCCGCGGAGACCCCAGGTCGAGGTGTCGGAGGGGACCCGCATGGCCATGGGCGCGGTCAGCGGCCGCAGCGAGTAGTTGTCCATGAGGTGGCTGACGCTGTCGTAGAAAGCGTCAACGCGCCACCCCATTCGTCCACTCGCGGTGCTGCGTTCGGTCTGGAAGCGAACGATGTCCGCGGTGCTCTCGGGAGCGTCCATCCCGGCGCCGGCAAAGAGCGCGTCATCGGTGTTCGAGCGCTCGTAGCTCAGCTCGAATTCGGTGTCGGCACTCGGACGCCACCCGAGCATGAGCGTGCCGCCCGTGCTCTTGGCAGCCGATCGGACCTCTTCGCCGCTGCCGTCCTCGTAGCTCTTGGTGTTGCGATGGGTGCCGAGGGCCCGCAGACTCCAATCCCCGAAGCCGACGGCGGTATCGAGATCGAAATCGGGCGAGTCGGACCAGGTGGACCCTCCGGTGGTGGCGTTCAGATTCCACCTCGTGTCGTCAAAAACGGGGGTCTTTCGCTCATAGATCACCGTTCCTCCGGGCGCGCCGGGACCATAACGCAGGGTCTGGACACCGCGGATCACCACGAGCTCGTCGGTGGCCGCGGTGGTCGAGTACGATGTTGCCGGGTCCATCCGGTTCGGGCATCCACCATGGACGGTGGCGCCATCGAGAAGGACGGTGAGGTCGCCCTGGCTCTGACCGCGGACAAAAGGCTCGAGACCGTGTCCGCCCATTCGGCTGAGGTCGGCGCCGGTGACGTCACGGAGAACTTCGGATCCGTCTCCCATCGGTATGGTGGAACGAATCTGGTCTTCTCCGATGATGACCAGGGCGGGGATCGGGATCACATCGGCGGTGACCTCGAGGCTGCCGTGCATGACGGGTTTCTTGGGTTCGTCGTTGGGCTCGGTTGCCTCCTCGGCGAAGGCGAATGGACAAAAGAAAATCAGTGCTCCCGCGGCAAGATACCGAGGAAACGCGAGGGTTCGGGCAAACATGATGACTCCTTCTCGGCGCGCGTGGGTTGAGGGCGCGCGCGAAACCGTTCTGTTCTTCTGTGATCTGTGATTCGAACGGAAGGGGTCAGGTTCTTGGCGGGGGAGTTTCGGGGAGTGGGCCGAAGTCGGTTGTCAACTGTCGGTAGTGGACGCTGTGGCGTGAGGAAAACTCGGGTACGGGCACCGAGATCGGCTCGGGTGGGCCGAGGGGGGGATTGACGTGCGGTGAACTGACATCCGGATCCGCTGATCCGGCGCAGCTCATGGCCAGCGGTGAGGTGGGACGAGCGACGCAGCAGCATGCGCCGGTGGGATTCCCGCATCCGCATTTGCACATCGTTGGAGCAGTTTCGGTATCAGGCTGGCTCACCACAACCGGTGCGATGGCTGGAAATACCAATACCAGCGCGAGAACAATTGCTGTGCCTCGCCATCGCCCTGAGCCGGATATGACCGACCTGAGCACCGACGTTAAGTGATACTTGATCAACTTACGGAGCGTAACACAGGTCTCATCCGAAATATTTTCGCTGCGAAAAAGAAATCTCGATTCAAATCAGACGGTCGGCTCGCTGCCGGTTGTGATCAACCCTGCGGTCCCGATCGTCACGGCCGGCGGGCAACTCTCCCGCCGACTCTCAGCGGGCGGTCGTCGAGCACCCGAGGGTTGACAGAGCGCTACCTGGGTTTGACCTAAGATGAGCGATTCTCGGCGGCGATCCGCACCAACCTCTTGCGCTCTGGACGTTTGCGAAAATACTCGACATACCAACGGGTATG
>RCNF010001563.1_pt1 | contig 12113 bp, 10 predicted proteins | sample 2041311 | NCBI WGS metagenome assembly RCNF01 (sample SAMN09708228, study PRJNA481090) | Marine sediment metagenome, whole genome shotgun sequencing project. | biome: marine sediment; feature: ocean; material: sediment; isolation source: Sewage treatment plant 2 marine sediment (STP2) ... | reverse complement strand
AATTCAACTCCAAGTCTTTCCATCAGCATCGGGGCAAACGCGGCAGCGGCTCCACCGGTAACATCAAGCACTGCCTTCAAAGGTCTGCCTTCAGGAACCAGCCATGGTAATGAATGTATGCCTTCGATATGTCTTTCCACCGAACCGCCCAATTTTCCAGGCATCCCCACTGTTCTATAGTCCGCATACTCAATGTCTCTGCCAAGTAGCGTAATCAAACGCTTCCTGTCTCTGGACCTGAGAAAAATACCATCAGCCCCGATAAGTTTCAGTGCGTTCCAGGAGCCCGGATTGTGGCTTGAAGTAATAGCTATTCCGCCGCGAATTCCCTCTCCCATGGCTTCAAGCTGTACTGTAGGGGTAGGCACGATACCCAGAAGAACAGGGTCACAACCAACGGACATAAGCCCGGCGGTTACAGCGGCCTCAACTGCCGGGCCGCTCCTTCTGGTGTCTCTGCCGACGATGACAGGTCCGCTTCCGACAAGTACTCCAAACGCGGAGGCGAATTCAACCACATCAGCAATCGTCAGTGAAGCGCCGAATATGCCCCTGATTCCGGATCCGCTGATAATTGGTTTCATAAATCTTCCTTGGAAAGAGATCTGGAGCCGGCGAACGGAATCGAACCGTTGACCTGCGCATTACGAATGCGCTGCTCTGCCAGCTGAGCTACGCCGGCTCCGGAGCAATGGATATTATTGAATTATTCACAGTTCGTCAATAATGTCAGAAGATAGACCCGGAGCCTCCGAACAGGCTCACAGGAAATGCTACGCAGAACTGAGAACTTCCCAGATCAGCTTCCGCAGCGGGATAAATCGATGATTCCTGGCCATCTATTATGGCGTTGTCCGTCTTGAAACCGGCAAAAGACCTCCTGTACTCAAGCCTTCCAGAAAGGGGTCCGGCAAGGACTACCTCAGCTCCGAGAGAAAAGGTAAAACCTGCTGAATTTCCTTCAGCTTCGACGAATTCACCAAAATCATCCGTTCCGCTATACTTCCCGGTTATGAACACTCCTCCCGCTCCGGCGAAAATGGAGAACCTGTTGAATACTTCGTACTTCACCAGCGGCATGATTGAAATAAGGAAAGCGTTCAATTCACCATCCCATCCGATCGGAGAAGAATTCTTCCAGAAATATTCACCTGATATCCTGAAGTCCAGGATTCCCGGCGCGTCAATATCTACGGCAAGACCAACAGATGTTCCCGGTGTGAGGAATCGGTTTTCGTAGACGGAGTCCATCGGAGCCAGGTTGGATATCATCGGTCCCGCACTGATTGAGATACCGTCGAAACCGGCAGCCTGTGAAAAGCAAAACAAAAGCGTGATGGTGGTAACGATCTTCATGCTTGATCTCCCAGCGTATACTGTTTCTTAATGTGGTTGAGCAGTCCTCCATCCTTGAGAATCTCCAGCATTTCATCCGGCAGGGATGGAAAACTGAACACCCTGTCCCCCACACGCACTTCTCCGGCGGCTGGATCAACCATGACATCATCACCTTTGGTATAGTACTCCGCAGCTTCCGGGCTCTGTATCAGAAGAAGACCCTGGTTAACCGCGCTTCTGTAAAATATTCTCGCGAACGATGAGGCGATTACAGCCTTCAGGCCGATATGTTTCAGACCCAGGGAAGGATGTTCCCTGCTTGATCCGCAGCCGAAGTTCTCCCCCGCGATTATTATATCTCCGGATTGAACCGCACCTGCAAAGGACGGATCCAGATCCTCGAGTAGATGTTCCTTTATCTCAGGACCTGTGGAGCAGGTGTAAGTGTACTTTCCCGGAAAAAGCAGATCGGTGTTAATGTCCTTCTGAGGGTAGTGGAATATGTTCATTTTAGTACCTCCCGGGGATCGCGAATCTTACCAGTCAGGGCGGATACGGCTGCCGTCTCAGGGCTGGACAGGTATATTTCAGCTTCCTTTTCACCCATTCTCCCCTTGAAATTCCTGTTTGCAGTAGAAAGACATTTCTCACCCGGTGCAAGGACGCCCTGGTGCGCTCCGAGGCAGGGGCCGCAGCCCGGAGGAAGTACAACCGCACCTGCACTGACAAGATCCTGCAGGACACCCATCTTCATTGCCTTCAAGTATTCCGTTCTTGAGGCCGGAGCGACCAGCATCCTTACAGAGGAGTGAATCCTCTCTCCCCTCAGGATATCGGCTGCAGCTTTAAGATCTTCAACTCTACCGTTCGTGCAGGTTCCAAGAAAGATCTGGTCAATCTTCATGCCGGCCACCTCATCAACCGGCACAACATTGTCCACCTGATGGGGACATGCGATAACCGGGACTATGTTCTCAAGGTCGTACTCCAGTGTTCTGGCGTATTCGGCGTCAAAATCACTCCAGACGGCGTCGGTGACTGGAATATCCAGAGCTTCAAAGTATTTACTAGTTACGATATTGGTGGGGAACGCAGCAATTTTCGCTCCCATCTCGATTCCCATATTGGCGATTGTCATCCTGTCGCACATTCTCAGTCCGCCTACGGCCGGTCCGTTGAATTCGACAGCCATATAGTTCGCTCCGCCTGCGCCCACGTCTCCTACGATAGTCAGGATCAGATCCTTGGCTGAAACTCCGCCGGTAAAGGCTCCGGTAAGTTCTATATTAATAGTTTCAGGTACTTTAAACCATGTTCGACCGGTAATCCATATACCTGCTGCCTCGGTTCTGTCGATTCCTGTTGCAAAGCAGTTGAATGCGCCATAAGTGCAGGTATGGCTGTCGCTGCCAACGACTATCGATCCGGGTTTTACCAGCCCCATTTCGGGCATGACCTGGTGACAGACACCGGTTCCAATATCGTAGAAGTTCACTATTCCCTGCTCTTTGACGAACTCCCTTACTTTCTTGTGCCCGGCAGCGTGCTTGCTTGAAGCGGCTGGGATAACGTGATCAAGTACAATGGCAACCCTTTCCGGGTACCTTATCCTGCCCCCGGGAACAGTGGATTCGAACTTGCCGATAATTGCCGAACTGTTATCATGAGTTAGAATGTAATCCGGTTCGACAAATACTATTTCACCTTCCTTGACCTTCTTACCGGCAGCCCGGCTGAGGATTTTAATCGCAAAAGTTTCTCCCATTTGCAGAGCCTTCCTTCAAGAATATTCCTGCTACTGTAATCGATTCAGTATAGTACGAATTATACAATCAGTTCCGGGAGTAGTAACCCCGAATACAAATTCGATCAAAGAAGGTTTCATATGAGATCGGTTACAGGAAGAAAAAACGTATCTGAGATGTGTGCCGACCTTCTCCAGGACGAGTCAAATTTATCGGGTGCATGGTGCGAAGCCGCCGTCTGGCCTGAAAACACCGATGAAGCCAGGGATTACATCGGGAAATGCTCGAAGACCGGGATGAAGTTAACGGTTTCGGGCGGATTAACAGGTATAGCGGGTGGAGCCCTTCCAGAGGGAGGTTCCGTTGTATCGGCATCAGCTCTGAAGTATATCAGGCTCCTCGATAACGGCAACATAGCGGCCGGTGCGGGTGTAACGATAGAAGAGCTCAATTCCTTTATAAATGCGAATACGGATGGCTTTTTCTACCCCCCGGACACAACGGAAGAAACTGCTTCTGTAGGAGGCACAATTGCCACCAACGCATCGGGAGCGGACAGCTTTCTGTACGGATCTACAAGAAAATGGGTGGAAGGCCTCCAGATCGTACTCCCCAGCGGCGATCTGCTCACAATAAAACGGGGCATGCATATGTTCGAGAACAGCACATGCACCCATCCCCTTCTGGGAACTTTGCACCTGCCGTTACTGCGGAAAGAGCAACCGCCCAAGAATGCAGCGGGATATTACATACGTCCCGACATGGACCTGATCGATCTTTTCATCGGTTCCGAGGGGACACTTGGTTTCATTGTAGAAGCCGAATTGAAACTGGCGCCGGAGCCTCCATATGTTATCGATCTTGCAGTATTCCCCGAAAAGCCGGAATCCTTCTGGGAGCTTTACGGTTCACTGCTGCATGCCCCCGAATCGCTCCGGATAAGAGCACTGGAAATCATGGATTACAGATGTATGGATTTTCTCAGGTCACATCCCGGCGAACTCCCGCTTCCTCCCGAGAATGCCCTCTTCTGTCTGCTTCTGAGAGCTGAGGCCGACAGCGATGAACATCTAGAGGAAACCCTCGTAATGCTGGATGATATGCTCGTCTCATCAAATTCAAGTCCGGAAACTGCATGGGGCGGTTTTGAACCCTCCGAAAGAAAGAGAATCAAAGATTTCAGACACGCACTGCCGGAAGCTGTAAATCACTGCATTGCAGAATCAAGGAGGAAGTACCCCTCAATACATAAATTCGGTTCCGACGGCGCAGTCGAACTGCCCCGATTTGAGGAGTACTTCACCCGCGTGACGAGTATTCTCGAGGAAAGAGGCCTTCCTTTCGTTATCTTCGGTCACGCCGGACAGGGACACATTCACGCCAATGCGATGCCGGAAGATAAGCAGCAGATGCTTCTTGCCGAAGATGCCATGAGGGAAATAGCTGCGGCTGCCGTTGAAATGGGCGGCACGGTATCGGCTGAACACGGGCTGGGAAAACTGAAGCTCGCCTATCTGAAGCTTATGTATTCGGAGGATGAGATCAAAGGAATGGAAGCCATCAGAAGAGCAGTCGATCCAGACTTCGTCTTTGGTTAAACTTATAAGATCTGGCCCAGACTTTTAAGTGCACCCCATGTTGATGATTCCAGAGCTGACTGGTAACCGGAAGCCTTGCAGGCAGCCCATCCTCTGTAAGCTGGCTCACTAATGTGGTAGATGACAGTTCCATTCAGGTCAAAGCAGTAAATGTACCCTAACTGAGACTCCAGAGATTCAGCACTCCACAGATATTCACCGTCATAGCTCAATCCTCTGCACGATGCACTTGGAGGATTGAAATTCAAGAGAGTGTCTTCGACAATCGAGGGCCAGAGGGAAATATCCCAGGACCTTATTAGGCTATCCTCATTCAGAGTCCATAGCCTATCATCGAAGTATGTTGATCCCAATGCATCGTAATTAAATCCTGTAGACGAATCGCCGGTTCCGTCAGGCAAATACCGGTTCATATCCCATTCGGTAACGTAGAGGTAGTCTCCGTCAAACGCAATATCGTAAAAGTAGTACAGTGACCAGTCATCAATAATAAGATCCAGTTCACCGGTCTGAATGTCCAGTTGATAGGATCTTGGAGCGAAGGCATCAACAACATGAACATTACCGTCCACTATCTCTAAATCACAAAGCCTGTACCAGTCGTATTGATACCAGTCGTAGACCGAGCCATCCATTCCCATGATATAAATACGAGAGTCAAAATTCTGATAACAGGTATAGACTATCACATCCTCCGCTGTGGAGGGTCCGTTCATGCCGAGCAGAAGAGCAATTTGCAGGAATAGAAACAACTTACAATATACAATTCTGAAATTCACTCAGATCTCCTTAGGGTATCAATAACGGAATCCTGGATTCGAGTATTCTACCTTACATCCGAGTAATCACCGATTATCCTGCAGCCTCTTGCGTAGTCCTTCTCCCTGCTCATGCGGATACTCTCCGCGATTACATCCCGCATATCGGAGACGATCTCATGGAGTTCGGCGCCGGATACACCAGGAAATTCTCTTTCCAGATAATCTCTCTGGAAAACTGAAAGTTTCTCAGGGCTGCTCGAGAGGCATTCCAGGGTGAAGAATCTTACATGGAACCTGTAGGTCTCGATAGCCTTGAGCCTGTGCGCTTCGGTAAGATAATTCTTGCCCAGACCGGAGATATCCGATTCCGTGTATACCTCTTTCACCGATTTAACCTCAAGCTTCCGTAATGAACTCATCATCATTCTCAGGGTCTCTTCCCGGATGATCTTTCCACCGGGTTTCCAGTGCAGGGCTCGGTTTCTGGACCTGTACTTCTCCTCGTTCCTCTGCACTGCGAAGAGGTTATCGGAGAGTACCCACCCCGGTACTATCTGATTGAATGCGGGTGGTATGCCATCAATCGAACTGAAGGGCTCACGTATAAGTGAAAAGGGAAATTCGACCCTCTGGGGTAATGTCGTTACACCTGTTGCTATTATGCTGTATGGAGCCTGCGAATAATCAGCCGGGAATTTCACTGAACATCCCAGTCCGAAGAACATACCCTCTCCGGGTCTGATCTCCTGGTCCGGAAGCCTTGACGTATGGTTGCTTCCAACGTTAGCTCCGTAACCGATGTTTCCCCTCCCTTCAGGCCATCTGGCAGCTATAAGGAGAGACTGATGATGAGACGATGTGAAAGGACCGACAAGTGATGCTGTTATCTCACCTTCTGCAAGTACCGAATTAGGTCCCAGGAAGGATAAAGTAAGCTTGCCGTGCTTCTCGACAACTGATGCTTCACCGACTACGGACTTCTCTACAATAGCCATCGAATCAACTCTTGAGCCCCATTTCAATATGGAATCCCTTACAAGGGCCCCGTCCAGTATTGAAGCTGGATTCAACTCCCCGCCCAGCACGGTACTGTTCCTCACCGCGCAGGCGTTGAGTATGGAAACCCAGGAACCGATAAAACAGTTTTCCAGAACAGGCGTGTCCTGAATAATGCAGGCTTTCCCGATGATCCCGCTTTTTCTCGATTTCAGCTCCGATAGAAACCCATCGAGAAACGTACGGTAGACAGAAAGATGATCAACTCGTTCACTGCCCCCTGAGAGTACCGCTGCAAGATCTCTGCAAAGGCAGGGGGAAGACGGGACATTCCTCTCCCCGGTCTCAACACCCAGTTCAAGCCCGGTTCCACTGCCGCACATGGAACCATGTTCGTAAATGATTCTACCGCAGTTCTCTATAACGGCGCCCTCTCCTATGCAAAGATTACGAAGAAGGCTGGTGGATACTATCCTGCATCCGGGCAGAGCTTCCACATCCTCAAGGCAGCTGTTAATGAGAATGGGATAAACCATGCTGCCTTCAATCTCAGCCGGAGTCATGGCTATCCTGACCTCACCTTTGAAAACACAATTCAGAACGGAATCAAGTTCGGCGTTTCTGAATACTCTTACGCCGGACCAGTCTTCGGATGAGTTACCGTTGCGCTCAAGTAGTCCGACCTGAGGATCGGTAAGAGATACCCAGTCTTCCGGAGTGTCGCTGACTGTGAACATCTCTTCTGAGATCTGCTTCCATCTCTCACTGAGCATTCGCTTGAAATCCATGTTTTCCTGCATCCCCGAGCCCCCTAGTCCAGAGTTTCAAGTAAGTACAAGAAGAACTTCCAGAAACGCTGAAGTGAAGAAATACTGGCTCTCTCTCCCGGTATATGAACATCCCTTATATCAGGACCCATCGATATCATGTCCATATTGCCTATCCGCTCACCGATTATGCCGCATTCAAGCCCGGCATGGACGGATTCAACTTCAGGCTTATGTCCTGATACTTCGGTATAAATTTCAATCAGTTTTTCAAGCAATGTGGAATTCGAATCAGGCATCCATCCGGGATAGGAGCCTCCTGTGCTGAAACTGCATCCGGAAAGCCGGGCAACAGCAGCTATTCTATTGCCAAGAGCCTTCTTCGCGCTTGCGATCGGGCTTCTTACAGTAAGTTCAACATTGAATTCTTCATCACTCATTGAGACAATGGCCAGGTTAACGGAAGTTTCTACCAATCCTTTAATTACACCACTTTTCTTCTCTACTCCATGGGGAAGCGCAAGAAGCAGATCGGCAATCCTCAGGCCGGTTTCATTTTCCAGAGCTCCGATTCTGACAGTCTCATTCTCCATCCGGATTAATATTCCATCTTCAATTCCACTGTATTCAAGTGCAATCTCCTCAAGTACCTGGTTCAGACATTCTCCTGCCTGATCGGAGTCATCATGAGGAAAATGAATGAAAGCTGAGGCATTACGGGGGATCGCATTTCTTTTTGTACCGCCTGAAATACCTGCGATACGGCAGTTGTAATCTATGCAGAGTCTTCTGAGAATTCTTCCGAGAAAACGGATCGCGTTCCCACGGTTCTTATCTATCTCCATCCCCGAATGACCACCTTTCAGTCCGGAGATCTCAAGGTGATAGCAGTCAACCGGTTCAGAACGCGCAAGGGGCATGCTCAGATGAATATCCATCCCACCTGCACACCCTATTGTGAACACTCCCTCGTCCTCCGAATCGAGATTAATCAGGCGTCTGAAATTTATCCACTCCGGACGAAGATTGTCGGCTCCCGTAAGTCCCCTCTCCTCATCCGTTGTGAAGAGGCACTCCAGAGGAGGATGAGCATTTCGGGAATCCAGGACAGCAAGCATAAGCGCAACGCCTATTCCGTTATCCGCACCCAGAGTTGTGTCAGGTGAAATGACCCAGTCACCCTCGATGACAGGAATAATGGGATCCTCTGAATGATTATGTGTGCTTTCATCCGTCTTTTCGGGAACTATGTCAACATGAGCCTGGAGAACGAGTCCGGGATGATCGGCAGCCTTGCCAATGCCTGCGCAGCGGATAAGAACATTGTTAACATCGTCCCTGCTGTATTCTAAACCTCTCTTCTTAGCGAACTCAACCAGAAAATCCGCAATCTTCTCCTCTTCACCCGACGGCCTGGGAATTCTGGATATCTCCTCGAACCAGTACCAGACTTCTTTCGGTTCAATATTCTCTAATACTCTCATCTATTTGACCTTTCATGTCTTGGGGATCCGGAGTCTGAACGCCCCCTGAACGTGTTGAGAAAATACTCAAAGAATACTTTTCCAGCCTCAATCGATGGTCCGTCATCCAGTACGGACGTAAGATCGATGCCGTTATCCTCCAGGAGCCTGGCTTCCTTAAGAAAAAGTTCATTACCTTCACCGCGGGTGAACTCCGGGTGGAATTGCAGGCTGAAAAGGTTCTTCTCCCTGTCTATGAACCCCTGGATATCCGTGTGAGCGTTCGTAGCTATAACCTCAGAACTATCAGGAATTTTATTAACTCTGTCAAAATGCGACTGCAGGACCCTGGAGACGGGGGCTGCTCCCGGGATTTCAAGTCCGCTGCCGATCATCTCCACATCGATCCAGCCGACTTCAAGACCATTTGCGCATCTGCCGATAGCTGATGGACCCAGCAGGGACCTGCAGATGAGCTGATGCCCGTAGCAGATACCCATTTGAGGAATGTCCTCAGTAACACATTTTCTTACGATTTCTTCCGCTTCTTCCAGAAATTCGGATTCCGCACATATGGATAGGCTGGATCCAGTATGCATCACGTGTGAATATTCAAGGGGGTCAGGGAAACTGTCTCCAGAATAGATATACGCGGTCGAGGAGGCGCAGTTATCCGGGAACCATCTTCTGAACAGTGGCGCTTCCGAGCGATCAACCGAATAATCAAGTATCAGGACGTTAGCAGTATTCATGATTCCCCTGTAAGTTCATTGCTGGATGAATGATTGAAATCGGTGAATTGGATAAGTATTGATTTGAATCAGGGGAAGCTGTTCAGTCCCATGAAATTTGTTACTTTCCACTGGTTGTCTTCTTTTCTCAGGATAGCCTGGTATGACAGCTCCAGCCCCGTCGCGGTACTGAACACAACTGGTATTGTAAGCTCATTGCCCCGATCCGAATAATCGCCAATCTGCATTTCATAAATAGAGTAACGGGCTTTCATTACGGGAAGGACTATGGTGCTGGTCAGATATTCCATCGGTGACCAATCTTCTATTTCATCCGCAGTTACCGTATAGCCAGCAGTGTTTAACCGCGATAGTGTGGCATCATCAAGATTCTCCTGCAGAATTTCCAGCATTATATCTATTTCATCAAGCCCATCGCTGGAAATAAGCTCGGAGATCATAAATGTATCACCGGTTTTCAGAGCCCCAAAGAAAACCTCCAGAACATCTGCGGGATCATTGGGTATGGTAAGAGGAGGTACGTCCTCAATCGGAATTTCGATCTCTTCCGCAACAAGTGAATCAGGTTCAGTGTTTTGAAGGGAATCAGGTTCCGTGTTTTGAAGGGAATCGGGAGGTTGCGTAATTTCCTCTTCAGGCTGACTGTAAACACCTCCGGAAAACATCATCAGAACCAGAGCCAGGAATGCTATTTGTCTCAAGAAAACCCTCCTCAGGTAACAAAAGGCTTCCAATACATAATACAAAATAGCGAATAAGAACCAGTGGGGCAAACAACCCCCTTTAACATACCTGATCCATGTCACGTGTATTGTCTATTACCGAATCCATAAGTTCAACATGTATAATGGTATCAGACAGCTTTAACGGCAGAAATATGGGAGACCCGGATATATTCACTGCGAACCCCATATCCTGAGCGTTTCAAGGACTATCCCGCAAGACAGTTCAAGCCCCTGCTCAGCTATCCACTCATTTCTGGAGTGGAAAAGCTCTCCGCCAGTCGGCAGATTTACAGTAGGGATTCCCATGAAAGACAATCTGGACCCATCGGTACCACCCCGGATAGAGCTTTCCTCAGGTTCAAGCCCGACGTTCCCGGTCGCTCTCAGAGCGAACTCAACAGGCCTTCTATCCTGCTTTAGAATCTCACCGGGATTCATGTACTGTTCCGACATCTCCAGAGATATTTCCGCCCCGGGATACCTTACCTTGATCCACTTTTCAAGGCTCCTCATCGTTTCAATTCTCGATCTCATTCCTTCTGATGTAAAATCGCGCAATATCATTTTCAGATTTCCTTCGGAGGTCACCGATGAAATGGAAAGAGGGTAGTAATATCCCTCATTTCCGGAACTGTTCTCGGGCATTTCCTCCGGGGGTATCGATGATACGATATCAGTGAGAATCCGCGATGCATTCACCATTATTCCTTCTGCGCTTCCGGGATGGACTTCTCTACCCTTAACTTTCCAGTTTGCTGACCAGGCATTGAAAGTCTGTGTATCTATTTTTCCAACTGAGCCGCCATCGACTGTATATGCAAAATCAGCGCCGAATCTCACCGGATCAAAGTTATCCATACCCCTCCCCACCTCTTCATCTGTTGTGAAAGCGATCTTCAGAGGCGGCACGGGTATGGAGCTGTTATTAATAAGAGTATCAAGAACTTCCATAATGATGGCAACGCCGGCTTTATCGTCCGCTCCAAGAAGAGTTGTGCCGTCAGATGTTATAATCGTACCACCGACATATCTCAGCATATCAGTAGTTTCAGACGGCCTGATAATAACTCCTTCACAAAGATCAATCGGCTTACCATCCCAGTTATGATGTAGAATGGGATTAACGTTCTCACCAGGTGCATCAGGTGAGGTGTCCACATGAGCAAGAAGACCTATCACAGTATCGCCGCACCCGCTCCGGGGAAGTGAAGCGTAAAGGGTACCTTTTTCATCGAGTTCAATATCGCCCATTCCCAGTTCCTGAAGTTCGATCTTAAGCATGCGCAGGAACTCAATCTGCCTGCCAGAAGAGGGTGATGTAGAAGAGGATGAATCGGAAGCTGTATTAACCCGGGCATACCTGAGGAATCTATCTGAAAGTTCTGACATTGTATCTCCTTTTCAAGCATGGATTATTTGATGTATATATACCCGGGTGCTAATATTGAAACAGTCTGACAGTCGGCACATTCTCTAATCGGGAAGAAGGTGCATGAGTGGTATCGTTCAGGGGTAGAAGCATAGTATCCATCAGAGACATGTCGCGTGATGATCTGATAAAGGTAGTTGAAACAACAGAACTGGTAAAACAAGGTGAGTTATCCGGTTTTCTCAATGGAAAAACTGTTGCAACACTCTTTTTTGAGCCTTCTACAAGAACCCGTCTTTCATTTGAATCCGCTGTTTTCAAAAGCGGAGGTTCCGTATTCGGTATCGCAAATCCCAATGCTTCATCACAGAGCAAGGGTGAAACATTCGCCGATTCGATTAGAACTGTTTCCGGTTACTGCGATGTCCTGGTGATTCGTCATCCTGTTGAAGGAGCTGCACGTATGGCTTCCGAGCTCTCCTCTACACCTGTTATCAACGCAGGAGATGGAGCAAACCAGCATCCCACCCAGACTTTTCTGGATCTGTTCACCATAAAAGAGAGTTTTGGACGGCTTGATAATCTGAAAATCGGGATGA
>RCNF010001562.1_pt1 | contig 12113 bp, 11 predicted proteins | sample 2041311 | NCBI WGS metagenome assembly RCNF01 (sample SAMN09708228, study PRJNA481090) | Marine sediment metagenome, whole genome shotgun sequencing project. | biome: marine sediment; feature: ocean; material: sediment; isolation source: Sewage treatment plant 2 marine sediment (STP2) ... | reverse complement strand
CATCAAATGCGCTCAATCGTTTTTCTTCACCTATTAGAGCGTTTTTTGATGAAAATTCATAGACTTATCCACCTTACTCTATCTTTATTCCTGATATTTACTGCCATACCCGCTACTCTACAGGCAGATGTAATAGATCAATCTGGCAAGGAATTCAACTTCCAGCAAAATCTTTCAGACAACGACGGTGTTCAGACTCAGTTTAAAATTGGACCTGTCTACGATTCAGGAGATGATGTTGAAGTTGACAAAGAGCAAACAATACAATTGAATTACTATGTTCTGTTCAACATTAACTGGACGCTTTAACAAGCGGTTATCCTAAATAAAACAGAGTAATAGAGACAGAAAAAGGCTCAACAACTATTGGTTGTTGAGCCTTTTTATTGTAGCTGCTAGAAAACAACGTCAAAACTCAAGCAAGAAGGCTATTTACCAAATAATTTACCTACCATACCCATCAAGCCGCCAGCTCCACCCATACTACCCATGGCAGACTCAAGCAAAGAACCACCTGAACTTGCTTTATCAATTAGCTGAGGCAACATATCGGCAAGGCTATTGCTTGCAGTAGCTTCATCTATATTTAATTTTGAAGCAAATTCAGACACTTTATCCTCACCAAATATGTCCATTACCTGGCTACCAGACATCGCTGTATTATCGCCATCACCTAACCATGATGCCGCCATGCTGGCAAGACCGCCGTTACCTTGCATTTTTGAAATCAGATCGCCTATATCAAAATTATCGCCGCCAAGTAATCCGCTTAATGCTGACGCTATATCACCCGTCTGAACATTGCTACCTAATTTACTTTGCAACAACTGTACGCCTATTTGCATTAAATCCATCGTTTTCCCCTAAGTTAATTAATTGATCATGCTGATATAACCATGCCACTTATACAGAACAAACTAATAATGCTCTAAATAATTGGCCGGCTCAGATCGAAACTATATCGCAGGCCCAACTCAGTTAGCAATTGCCTGCTGCAGAATGACACAAAAATTCACAATTGGGGACAGACTCAATGCCAGTAAGTTAAGACTTTGCCGGCAACGAAAAAACCTTATGCCGGCCTACGGCGAGATAGAATTTCTTTGTAGGCGGTATAAGCGATAGCGTTGCCGGCAATACGCTCATGAGTTATTACCTTAACTTACTACTGATATTGGGGACAGACTTTAATTCCGTAGTAACAAAGGTAGTGTCCCCTATATTGCTTCAGAACTGACGCCTTGTTCCTGAGATGGCGCCGCTTTGATAACAGTAATTTATTACCCGCCAGGGTGATCAGTAGGCGGCCAGGTCGTCATAGCGACGGGTACTGAATTTTTCCCCGAAGAGCGCATAAACTTCGTCAACGGTGCGAGGCTCACAGGTCTGCGGGTGGAAGATGCTACGGTTACTGCTTGCCGCCCTGGGAAATAGTTCCACGGCATGCGCGTCGGGACTTTGTTCCAGCGATCGCAAAAATGTGATGGCCGCGTTTGTACCCAGGAAGTGGGTCAGGTAGAGATCGGTCTGTGTGGGTTCACGATCGAACGAGTTAGCCAGTTTTTGCTGATTATCACGCACCATTTCCGCAGCCATCATTGCCGATAAGCGGGGGTTCTTACGCAGCGCAAGCAGGTGCTGGTACATCGATTCGTCGCGCACGATGGGCCGTTGATACCCGCCCCGGATCACGTAGTATTCGATCTTCGCTGCGTAGTCAGCAACCAGGCCATATTTTGCACCGTGTTTCTTGAGGGTATTCAGCCAGGTGTCGTGGGTAAACTGGTATATGCCGGTCGCTGACGAGGTTGCCGCCTCACTCGCTGGTTCGAAGTTGCTTTCAGTGGCGGCCAGCTTCATCAGGTAGGAGAAGTTCACGCCGGTACGTACACTACTCAGACGGATGGCAGCAACGATACCATGATCAATTCCGAACCTGGCGGCATCACTGCGGGCAAGGTCCGCATAGATCTTTATGATGACAGCAAGGTCGGCATCGCGTAGCTGTTTGGCGGAATTCGGCAGGTACAGGGCGCGGAACTCAGCTATGGAATCCCGTGTACGCGCCCCCTTGAAACCATCCGCTTCTCCAATGTCAAAGCCAAGTGTCAGCAGATTTTCCTGCTGCTGCTTCACCAGCGGGTCAAAGCCAAAATAGCGTTTCTTGGTTTCTGGCTCCGGCATCACCAACAGCGGTCCCCATTGCCGCTGACTTGCTGCTTTTGCCCTGGCGTAAAGGCTTTTCTCTTTGCCCGATCGTGCTGGCGTCATCTTGCCGCTTTCGGTCTGGAGCTCACGTCTCACGATCTGCGCAGTATGCAATGCACTAATTGCAGATACATCAGGCTGGTCGTTGTCTTTCACATTACTCTGCGCGTTGTGGTAAATGCCGCTGGAGAGAAGCGATACCACAGCCAGAACACATACAGCGGCTATCGTTGCGCGGCTCCACATGCCGGTTGATGTTGACTTTGTTTGCGAAGACCTGAGGGCCTGCAGCTCTTTTAGAATACTGTCTCGTTCAGCTTGTGTTTCTGCAAGTCGCAGATTCAACAGCTCGAATTCCACCTTGTTTATTTCAATTTTGTCATGCATAGCGGTTCAACCTTACTCAATTCAAACACGTTCATTCCTGTTGGCGAGGTCACGCTGCCGTATCCTTTGGGGGCACCGACTGTCTTGATTAGTAGCTGCCGCGATGACGCGTGACTTTTGTAAGTAGGTTATGCAAGTAACGTACTAACTATTCATCATTTTTTATAATTCAAATAGTTATATGCTTTTATTAATAATATATTGAAGTAATTTTGTAAAATTATCTGTCATTTTTATTGATTTCTTTACAGTTCCAGGTAACCGATAATTGCTCGCCCAGTTTGAACTCGATAGTCCCCAGGTTCACACCATAATTATCGAGGCAATAATTTAGGGGCAAAATAATTAGGGTAATATTAGAAAGTGCTGTTATGGAGCAACACAAACATTGACCCCCGCGAATTAGATTCTCCCATAAATTAGATTGTATGATTTGGTTAAAACGTGAAGTTTATTGGCTGGTTGTTGAAGTGGAGGCGATATATTGTGGTAGGCAGGTTTTACCTGGCTTAGAAATGGTGTTTATGCTTCCGTGCTTCGCCACAAAGACCCGGGAGCGAATCTGGAACTGGCGTACGCCTTGCGTTTCCCCTGCATGTTGCGGCTGGCACTGATGGTGGGTGCGATGGTAACATGACGACCCGGAACCGACGCTAAGTTACGAACGGGTTGGCCTGATTAACCTGCCACCGGGATAGCGCGGTTGTGGTTTATCATTGTTATTCGAACTGCACCGTATCGATGTGGCCGTTGATACTGTTTTCCATATTAAAGAGACTTTCGCAAAATCTTTATACAGGTTTTAAACTTTGGCCATAGCACCAGTGATTGTGCTCGATCACATGACACTTCAATACGTCTACGTTGATGACTCTCTGGCCATTTTTTTATTAAGCGTTTATTAACACGCATGGGATACAGTGTTAAGTCCACTTTTTTACCATGACTCATAATGAAAATACGAAATTTTAAGTTTTTATCAAGCCGACCGGTTAATCCCGCTTCTTCATAGGCTTCCAGTAGTGCGCTTTCACGTTTGGATTTATTTGCTACTCTATTACCTTTTGGAACAATCCACTGGTTACTATTACGACTGGTGATTAAAATGATTTTAATTTTCCTCGATTGCCGAAAATAGGGGAGAACACCATATTGTTTTTGTGGTAATGCGCCCATTAGTAAGCCTCAATTGCATGAGGGTTCATTGCCAAAGACTTATTTTTATAACGCTTATCTACTGTCACCTCGCGTCCAAACCAGTCAGTCGGTTTAAAATTATCGGCTTGCTCAGTGGAAGAGAACTCAACCTCAACCAGCACTAACGACTTGAGATCTCCCATAAAAACATCGAGCTCAAATATTTGTTCGTTTAACTGCCCAGTCCAACGATGCTTCTCTATTCGTCTGCCCTCTGTTTCTGGCCATAGCATTTCAAATTGCTGCTGCTCAATACAAATTTCATGCTCGTTTCGAACCATGCCCGAACCAGATTTCACCGTGAGAAAATATTGCTCGTCTCTCTGCCTTAAACGTACCTCAACCGAATCATTTGAATGGGTAATATAGCCCTGGTGGATATACGTTTTTTGCGCATTACTCAAGTCTGGCATGGCTTTTACCAGAAATTTACGTTCGATTTCTATGTGTTTGTCAGTCATTAATATAGGGTGGCCTAAAAGTTGGCCTGCAGATCTTTCCACAGTGAATGGTAAGCTTTGGCAGCAGGCCTGTTATGTGCAAAAGTCATCACCGGTGCGCGATGTACACCCATTTGTTCCACATCGGTAGAAAAAGGTACGCTGGTCTCAAGAAACGTTTTCTTATAGCGACTGCGCAACTGATCCATGGTGTCGATATGCAGCTTTTTTTGACGTTGAACCATGGAAAAAAAAGGCACCAGTTTTTTCTTTCCCAGACGGTGCTGGTTGAAAAAATCGATCAGCTGTTCATAGGTGCGCACGGTTAATGTGGATGGGATTACTGGCACCACGATATGATCGGCCGCCCTGAAAACACTTTCAGACAGAGAAGAAATGTTTGGCGGGCAATCGAGCAAAATAACGTCGTAGTCGTTATTAACCGACTTCAATGCTTTTTTAAGTCTTGAACGGCTATTTTTCATACGCGACAAAAAGATATCGAAATCACGAAAAGTCATATTGGCTGGCAGGATATCCAGATTATCAAAATCACTGCCTCTAATCGCCTGGGTAAAGCGTTTTACGTCTTTAAAAAAAGTTTCGTTTTTGAGTTTCTTTGACGGTTTAACTCGAAAATAAAAACCCGAAGCGCCTTGCGGATCAAGATCACATAACAAAGTGCGATAGCCTGACTGAGCCAGTTCATAAGCAAGATTCACCGAAGTTGCTGTTTTCCCCACGCCGCCTTTGTTACTGTAACATGCAATAATTTTCATCCTTCAGCCCTCAATTTTAAATAATTTCTGGAATTGTTGTTGTGTTGTCAGGCTATCAAATATTTTAAAATTAGAAATAACCTTGGCACGTTCTTCAAGCTGTTTTTGATGTAACATGGCAATCAATGCACCGACACTTTTGGCAATGCTTAAATCCTGTTTACGGTTTTTGGAAGTATGGGACGAGATAAATGATTGCAAGGAAACCTGCTGCACAGAATAATCATTAAATAAGCCTAAATTATCCTGTAACAGTTTCAGTGCCTTGATTAATCCTTTAATCGTTCTGGCTGGAAACATGGGGCTGAAAAACTCCATTAAGTAACGTAATTTTTTGCAATGAATACGCAGATCATGCACTTCTGAGTCGGCAGTTGTTGGGCCAATCGCCCGTGCGATCTTGCAAACCTTGCGATATCGTTTCCAGATCAACTCACAGGCATAAAGATAAGCAGAATGATCAGCATTCGCGCCTACCTGTAATTTGCCTGGCCCGGTAAAAAGAGTAGACAGAGCGTTAATTGAATCGTTATAAGCGGGACTTTTTAAGTGTGCCGTTATCATTTTTAGCTGATCATTGCGTTCAATTTCAAACAGATTGAACAGAATGGCCAGGCCTTCGTGCAAAGATTCAGGTAACAGCTCAAAGTAATGTTCCCGATCCAGCAAATACACATCCAGATCTCTCAATCGACCCGTTGGCGACATCAAATCTGAAAATGCCTGTTTCAGAGTTTGCGTTTGTTCATCGCTATAAATCCCTTTAAATAAACTCACTACCGATCGTACTTTGCGTAAAGAGACTCGATAGTCATGCAGAAATTCACTGTCCAGGTCAGCGATAATTCCAGGCTCGTTTAAACGGGCAACCTCAATATAGGTCTTAATAATGTCATTTGCCGCCTGAAACGCCAGTTCGTCTTTTGAGATGGCGATAACAGGTTTGGGGTCATAGGGTTGATATCCGGGAATTAATCGATTGTATATAATAGAAATATCTTGCTCTACTTTATATCCGAGCTGGTCAATTTTCTGCCTCATTAAGTCAAATGCACTATCGTAACCACGCAAAGCCTGTAAGGTTGCAAATGTCATCTGGGCATCCAGGCCCTTAGCCTGGAAGGTTCGCAAATGTGCTCTAACATGGGTTTTTTTCTCATGATCTATTGCATTGACCTGGATATCGCTTAATGTGCCACGACCAACAACCAGAATTTGGCGCAGTGGCGAAACAAAACTTAATGCTGTTTTTACCGGCCCATCACTCAGGTTGGCAATAAATCCACTTGCTTCGACGGCAGCCTGGGTCAATATTGTTCCATCCTGTTGCAGTAGCATCAGCCTGTGTTTGGTAAAAATTAATGCCTGCTCTGACTTACGAATCGACTGGTCGAAACAGTCAATCAGTTCAAACGGTGAGGGTTCTTTATCACTTTGATACTCAAGTTTTAGCTTGCCCAGTTTTTCTCCCATACTGTTGTTTTGTATGCTGCCCTCGAGGGTAAAAGTCATGTTGTCAGGTTTGCTCATTTGTACCTCACTTTTGTCTCATTTAAATATTTCCGAATCAGTTCTGCAATGATTTTCTGCACACTCGTATCATTCTCGATGGCGATAATTTTAAGTGCTTTTAAGGTTTTATTGTCGAGCCGAAGTGAGGTGTTTTTCTTACCGACCTTACCTGACCCGGAAAGTATGTCTTTTGGTTTTGGCATTGAAGTAAGACGCAGATGAATGATTTTGTGACGTCATTATGTCATGCCGTCACAATTGGCACAATTAGAAAATAATCAGGGTCAATAATTATAGTCAGGGTAACATTAAAAAGAACACAAATATGGACACTCGCAAATTAGATTGTTCACGTCTTATTGATTTAAAGCTAATAAAGGACATGCATAATTTCACTTCCTGTACTTTAATATCCTCAATCTGCGTAATGAACATCACAGTAATACTGAGCGCTGTTAATTAATCTGTCTGCGAGAAAAACTGGCCTGCAGCCTGAAGCTATCAGCTTGTTTCGCAACCACAGCGGGGTCTTCGATCGGAATCGAGCAACGATCCGGATTACAAATATACATGGCTGGATTCTTTCTTGCTGGATAACGTCCCGTATTCATTAACAAGTTTTATAACTGCATTATCGTTATAGGTAATTTCATCCATCCACCGGCAAGCAGTGCATCCTTCCATGCCGACATCCAGTAAAATCATTTTATTTTTCAGTTTGCGCTTGTTGAAAGGGTGTTTTTCCCCATTGTTGCTATTGAATTTTTTCTGCATGGGAAGCGTTGATTGAAAATCCACTAAGTAAAAATAAGATGAGAATGGTTTTATTCATCATTCACTCCACTGAATCAGATAACACCGATTAATTGTTTTAATCTTCGTCAATTAAATTATTTTGCGTTGCAACTGCTCTTATTTCGGCTTCAATTTTGTCGTCAGGTTTCATAAACATTTGAAAGGAAGGAACCGGGTCAGAGACAATGTCAGTAAGTTAAGGGAAATAAGTATCATAGTAGTGTGCTCCGAGCGCACCAAAACCCCAGCCAGTAAGAATTTTCACGGTGCGCACGGCGCACCCTACACTGGAAAACATTCTTAACTTACTGGCATTGGCGTCAGAGAGCAATTGTTTCTAATATTAGAAACTAATGGATTCGCATTATTCTGATTACTGTATTACCTGCTACAACATTTCTATATTTACTAAGCGATCAGATTATTTTATTGCTTTATGGCGAGGCATATATCAAGTCTGCTGATGTCCTGGCGATCATGAGCTGGTCAATATTGCCTTCAGGCTTAACTGTCATTCTTATTAGTATTCTGATTGCAACAGATCATCAAAAAGATATTGTTAGAATAGAACTCAATAATACTCTGATTTATTCTCGCGTACCTCGTGCTGATTCCACAATTTAGTTTCATTAGTCTGGCCTATGCCAAACTGGCTATCAGTGACATGCGGAATCACCCTGTTACTTACCGGGGCAATTAAACATCATGACTTAACTTATGCCAGGAATGTTTTATTGGGAAAAGACGACAAACAATCTAATCTAGATATACTCGAGTAGTCATTTTTTTATCGATATCAGTAATAGCACTTAACCCGGATATTTCATAGGAACGCTGCTAATCTTGCTTAACACTATGATTATTATAAGAAATGGCAGTATATTAGAAAAGTACACTATGTACCTGACAAAGCTATGCAGTTTTTGGAAAAATAACAGCGGCCATTTTGTACGATTCCCCTGTAACCATAGCTACGGCTATGCTTTAATTACGGGCCTCCTGCCCATTACCCTACGGGTTCGCTTCGCTCATGTATAATCGTTCCTACGATTTTATCGGCGAATCGTACAAACTGACTCACTGATATTTCCCCAACTACTGCATTCCTATGAAATATCCGGGTTAATTCTTCTCGTTTATGATGTTATCAAATACTTTTACAAACCTCTCTGTTACAACAGGCCAGGCAAAATTATTAACACGCTCTCGACCCAGCTGCTTTAATCTACTTACTTCCTGCTGATTATTCATTAAACAAAGTAACGCACTCCGTAAGGGCTCCACACTCCCTGACTCTACTTTAATAGCCGCATCACCAACCACTTCCGCGCAGCCAGGAGCAGTTGAGGTGATCACTGCACATCCGGATGCCATCGCCTCTAATAATACAACCGGGAAATTTTCAACAATCGAAGGAAATACATATATTTTTGATTTTTGGTAAATCTCGAAGATTTGGTCATTTGGAACCTGCCCCAGAAACTTCACAGAAACACCAAGTTTATTGGCCAGATTTTTAAGAACGGGTAAATAGGGGCCGTCACCTAAGATCCACACGTCCCAATCTTCTGTTGAAATGCCTTGCAAGGCTTCAATTAAAAATTGAACGCCCTTACGTTCAAACATTCGGCTCACTACAAGGATTCTATTTTCTCTTTGTACTTTTTCAGAAGGTCTTATGTCAAAACCATTGGGTATTACTTCAACGGGAACATTGATAGCTTTTTGTATCAATTTCTTGAGAAAATCAGATGGTGCGGTAATACCGCTACTATTAAGGCTGCGTTAAATTTATAATAAAACTTTAATGTTGTACTGAAACCCGTTGACTCTTATTTGTCGTTTCATTCGTGCATATCCATTCTTCACCGTATCATGTAAAAGCGCTTTAATTTTTTCCATTTGTGTATCATTGCATGATAGTGCAGCGGGCTATATTCGTCCGTGCCCGGCTACTCATAGAAACAATTACTCTCTGACCCATATTCTTTTCTGTCAACAGCATTGGTATCAATGAAAACTGACTCAGGAAGTCGACACCCTTTTTCTCAAGGTGAACGGTCGCTGGCACCCACTCTATTTCGATGCGGCTGGCGAATACAACAGGAGGCGCCGGTGCCGGTTGAGCAACAGGCCGGATCACCATTTGCCTGCCCGTTGATTAATATCGGTGAGCAGTTTGCTATTAAGGACTGTCTCATCACCGATTGTATTACCGAACCGTTAGTCGAAGGCGCTCGGTTAACCCTGGTTTTTGAAGGTAAGGGGACTTTATTCATAACCCATAGTGATAACAGGACACGGCTGCCGATCAACAGGTGGTGACTCGTTACCGGATCAATAGATTAGATCACTGCCAGTGCCTGTTTAATACCGGATTTATTTATTGCGAGGTCTAAAATCTTCGCCTGGCTCAGTCCAGTCACCAGGTCTGGTATCCGTTACTCCGGTGCCTAGATCATCTTGCTCTACAATATCCAGGGCGCCTGACCAGTTTTCAGGTTCATCACTCAGTTCGATCTTGAGGTCACGCCATTCATCAAGACTAAGCTCTTCAAGATCACCATCAAAATGCTGTATTTCAACTGTGTTATGTTCTTCATCAATGGCCAGGACGAAAAAACGCTGGCCTTTATCAAGATGGGCATACCATTGGTCATTTAGCGGATCGAGTTCATTTCTCATTTGTTCTGCCCCTCATTAAGCTGTTATTAAGATATTGTTGCTTTATCTATCTGTTGTGCAGATTCGGTACTGCTCTTGCATGGTAACAGATGGTTCCTGCTGTCAGATGATTATTGTCTCAGTTGTCTTCAACCTTCGATGGGCGCTTTTCATGGCTGTAGTGGCCGTGCCGAACACCACTTAGCAGCGTCCTGAAACCATCGCCGCTGATATGCAGCAGATGTTCGTGATCGCCGGCTTCCAGATAGACATTGGCAAGTGTGGTTAATGCTTCGTCAAGAAATGTTTCGATCTGGTAGGCCGGGCCAATTGGCGGCACGGCGCCGGGCTCGCAGTCGGGGAATAATTTTGCAAATTCGTCCTCTTTAACAAGTTCCAGCTCGCGGTCGAGTTCCTTGCGCACGTGCTTCATCTCCACATAGTTGATGGCTGGAACGATCACCATGGCGTAACCCGAGGCGTCCTTAACGATCACGCCCTTGGCGATGTGGTCTTCATCGACATGCGATGCTAGTGAGGTCTCATGGCTGGAGCCTGAGTGCGAATGCGTTTCCAGTTTGTAGTCGATTGACTTCTGAGCCAGGTAGTTTTTTACGGTTTGTGCGATAGCCATGTCAGTTCTCCTTTTGTAAAGATAGGAAATGAAAATAACTTTAAAAATAATATTACAAAAATTGAAAGAGTAAAAGTTGAGCTAGATTAATTAATATGCAAATAGGTGAGTAATTAGGGGGGATTAAGCAAAAAAGTGCGGTTAGAACAATGGTACTTACTTAAACTTCATTATATTTTCATCATTCCGGTATGTTTTTAGCCGGAATCTAGCCTGTGAAGCTGTAGATTCCCGCCACAAACATGTGGGAATGACGGCAGAGGGTTATCATACTTACATTAAGTATGTGCCATGCGGGTAAGAACAGGGTTGTTGCTAATTATAGATAACCATTGTACAGAATTTTTTTTCTCGATGAATGTGCTCAATAATCGGCTGCCACTGTTTCATTGTGCTCTCATTAATTAATTGAGGTGGCCTTAAACTTAAACGACTGTTTTAATCCCTAAGTAACCGTTATTTTTAGTAAAAAGGCTTAGTTGCGCACAAGCTAGTTTATAAGACTCTAATGTGCTAATCGCCATTTATATAAAACAAGCTTATCAACATGAATCGATAACATAATCAATATAAACTACTGAAATATATAGAATTAAATTTGATGGTCAAAAATTAACCAAACTAACGAAAACACTGCTTTTATAGTAAAAAATACCCTGGATTTTTTTCTTGTCCACAAAGTTATCCACAGATTTTGTGAGTAACTCGCCTTTTGTATAGCATATTAATAACTTACGCACCTAAAGCTAGAAGGTTTCTTATGTATTTACATCAAATTACAAACATACGTGCTCTAACAGGAAACACTTATACACACCCTCTAAATCACAGTATTTTTTTTCGCTCAGGCCTGTTTTTAACTCTATTATAGTAGAGCTAGTTATCGCAACACTTTGTTTTATTAATGTTTTTTTATGTAACATTTTTGTCATATTTGTTACAAAAAATTACTTGTTAGTATTATTTATTTCTGTTAATCATTGTATTTATAGAGTTATCAACAGAGTTATGCACAGAGTTATCAACAAGGCAAACATAAGGATAGAAATCCGTGGTCTGTTCTTTCCATGCCACATACTCTATGCCAGGTAAAAGGGGGCTTTCGTCTCAACTGAAATCCCTTTTTATCGCTCAATCTGTGTTTGTTACTGGGCCGGACTATGCAAACTCATATGACTGCATAGGTCCGTCCCGTTGATTTTTTCTTATTGGGCTAACTGGAGTGGCAAGAGGTAAAGTTGTTTAATAGTTTTTAAGAAAAAATAAAAACGGCGCTGATTGAACCTAAATAAATCAGTTGAACCTACTGTGAATGACCAATGCACTGAATCTACAAGACTTTCTCGAACATTTTGAACTTACGCTCTTATGCATCCTGCATCCTGCATCCACGATATAACAGCATCCCTGCTGAAAACCGTATGGGTGATACGTTTTCGCTCAAAATAACCGATAAAGTATCGTATATTCAACACCTTGATCGCTCTCGCTACGACC
>RCNF010001560.1_pt1 | contig 12115 bp, 10 predicted proteins | sample 2041311 | NCBI WGS metagenome assembly RCNF01 (sample SAMN09708228, study PRJNA481090) | Marine sediment metagenome, whole genome shotgun sequencing project. | biome: marine sediment; feature: ocean; material: sediment; isolation source: Sewage treatment plant 2 marine sediment (STP2) ... | reverse complement strand
TGCGTAGATAGTGGAAGCCGGCTTCCACTATCTACGCAAGAACGGGGGACGAGGGGGAGGAGGGTCGTTCGTCCCTCGTCTAGAGTTGGATCCCGTCGGAAGATGGGTTGTTCGCAGGAGCTGCTCCGTGGAAAGGGCAGCCACGTTCGTGGACAGGATCCGCTCACACGAGGGAGTAGACGATGGCGATCGAGGTCCGAAAAGTCGTGCTCGAAAGCGTCGGCGACGCAACGGGGCTTGCCGCGCTGATCGACGAAGGCGTGTTCGATGCAGACGGCGTCGTTGCCGTCGTCGGCAAGACGGAAGGCAACGGCGGAGTCAACGACTTCACGAGGATCCTCGCCGATCAGGCGTTCCGTAAGGTCCTGATGGAGAAGGGCACCCGCGCGCAAGAGGACGTCGACGAGATTCCCATGGTCTGGTCCGGCGGGACCGACGGCATCCTCACGCCGCACGCCACGATATTCGCCAAGGTGGCAGACGCGGGGCCGGCGAGTGACGAGCCACGTCTTGCTGTCGGCTACGCAATGAGCGACGTGATCTTGCCCGAGGATATCGGGCGCCCAGCGATGGTCGAGAAGGTTGCTGAGGGGGTGCGGCGTGCGATGGCCGAAGCCGGTATCGATGACCCGGCCGACGTCCACTACGTGCAGACGAAGACGCCGCTGCTGGTCATGGAGACCATCAACGACGCCAAGAGCCGCGGCCACACGGTGTTCACCGAGGATCCGCTCGATTCGATGAACGTCTCCAATGGAACCTCGGGTCTCGGTATCGCGGTTGCGCTCGGTGAGATCGACATGCCAACGGCGGAACAGATCGGTCACGACCTCGACCTGTTTTCCTCGGTGGCGTCGTGCTCGTCGGGTGTCGAACTCGACCAGGCGCAGACGGTGGTGGTCGGCAACGCTCCGGGAGCTGGCGGCCGCTATCGCATCGGACACGACGTGATGAACGATGCCCTGGACCAGGAGGGCGTGTACCGCGCCATTCGGTCGGCGGGACTCGACCTGCCGGAGCGGGCGAAGCCGGAGGATCTCGATGGCCGGGTCGTCAATGTCTTCGTCAAGTGCGAAGCCGATCCGACGTCGCGACTTCGTGGACGGCGTCAGGTCGCGCTCGACGACTCCGACGTGCACCACCATCGACACATCAAGGCCGCCGTGGGCGGTGTTGTCGCCTCGGCGGTCGACGATGCCGCCGTGTTCGTGTCGGTCGCAGCGCTGCATCAGGGTCCAAGCGGGGGCGGACCAGTAGCGGCCATCGTTGACCTCGGCTGAACCACAATGACCGCACGCGCGGTCGCGGCTCGCCCACGGCCGGCTCCCACCCGGGCGCCGGCGGTGGCGAGCACCACTCTGCGCCAGATCATGGCGAAGCCGCCGCGCCGAGCCGTTGTCTTGGGCTCCTCGAGCCACGCTGTCTGGGTTCTGGCAGACGACGAGGTGGTGGTGGTGTCGACGAGCGACGCCACTCGCTTGCCGAACGGTGTCGAACTAGCGCTGCGGTCCAGCGACAAACCGTTCGCGTCGATCGAACACGGCACAGCAGTCGCCGTCGGCACTGCTTCGGTCATCTTCGACGGGCTGTCGGTCGACGTCGTGCGTTGGTGGGACCCCCGGCCCGCCGTTCCTGCGATCTCGGTCGACGGGCTGGCCGCCGCAATAGAAGGACTGCCTGCATCGGTTCCCGACCTCGATCCCGTGCCGCTCCGCGACGCCCTCGACTCCGCCGCGCCGCCCGCTGTGATGTCGGCGGTGCGATCGCTACTCGGTCGCGGTTCGGGCTTGACCCCGGAAGCCGACGACTATCTCGCGGGGGCAATCGCCGCGACGAGGATCCTCGGTGCCGCCACGGAATCTCCCCGCGTTGGTGCGCTGCTCGATCAGACGCAGAGCAAGATCGAAGCCGAAGCCATTCGCCGAACGACATCATTCTCCGCCGCCTTGATCCGTTGCGCAGTTCGGGGCCAGGTCGCGGCCCCGGCTGGAGCGTTCCTGCGTGCCATCGCCGGACGCGGCGATGTGGGTGGCACGCACCACGAGTTGTCGCGCGTCGGTCACAGCTCCGGACCGGCGCTGGCCGCGGGCATCGTGCTCGGCGCTCAATCACTCATCCACAGCCACACCATGACCATTGGAGGTTCCCCATGATCGCTCGGGTAGAGATCCATCCAGGCCGCTACCACGACTCTGTGCGGCTGATGCAGGCCAGCAAGGCGGTGCAGAGCGTCGAGGGCGTGAGCGATGCCCTCATAGCGATGGCCACCGAGCTCAACGTGAGCCTGCTGGCCGACATGGGGTTCGACCTCGACAGCGTGGCCGACGCCGGACCCAACGACCTCTTCGTCGCCCTTCGGGTCGAAGACGAGGCCACCATCGCAGCTGCGCACCGCGCACTCGACGACGCGCTCACCCACAAGGTTGGCCCGTCCGGCGGACTCGACGCCCCGTCGCCCAAGACAGCGGGATCCGCCGCCGCGGCGGCCGACGCAAACGTCGTGCTCCTTTCGGTCCCGGGCGAGCACGCCTTCGTCGAGGCAATGGAGGCGCTCGAGTCGGGCCGCCACGTCATGGTGTTCAGCGACAACGTTGCTCTCGACCAGGAGATCGCGCTCAAGGCCTACGGGAGAGACCACGACCTGCTGGTGATGGGCCCCGACTGTGGAACGACCATCATCAATGGTGTCGGCCTCGGATTCGCCAACGCCGTACAGCCTGGATCGGTGAGCATGGTGGGGGCATCGGGCACAGGCATACAGGAGATGTGTGCGCTGCTCGATGACGCAGGCATCGGCGTCCGCCATGCGCTGGGTACCGGGAGCCGTGACCTCTCCGAGGCGGTCGGAGCGGTTTCTACGCTCCAGGCACTCGAAGCGCTGGAGGACGACCCCGCGACCGATCTCATTGTCCTCATCTCGAAACCGCCGGCTCCCGCTGTTGCGGAAACGGTCCGCGCGGCTGCCGACGCATGCACCAAACCGGTCGTGATCACATTCATGGGAGAGACCACGCTCGAAGACGGCGCCGGTGCCGTGCTCACCGCATTGGGCAAGCCGTCGGCCGAGTACGAATCCTGGACCGGCGCAGTGCGCGACCATCGGCCGGGAACCGTACGCGGGCTGTTCTCAGGCGGTACGTTGGCATCGGAGGCTCGCTTCGTCGCCACGCCGGTGCTCGGCGAAATCGGAACCACCGAAGGCGGCTCCGGGCACATGTTCATTGACTACGGCGACGACGAATACACCCAAGGTCGAGCTCACCCGATGATCGACCAGACCGTGCGGTTGGAACGGCTCGCCGCTTCAGTTCACGACGACTCGGTTGGCGTGATTCTGATGGATGTCGTGCTTGGGTATGGAGCGAACGCCGATCCTGCCCCGGAGCTCGCGCCGTTGATCGCCGAGGCGATCGACGCCGGTGCTGCCGTCGTGGTCTCACTGTGTGGCACGAGAGGCGATCCGCAAGGTCGCGATACCCAGGCTGAAGTGCTCAACCGAGCGGGAGCTTCGGTTTTTCTGTCGAATGCAGCCGCGGCTCGGGCCGCGGCCAGTCTTGCCGCCGAAAGGAGTTCCATATGAGTGATCTGAGCCATCTCCTCGACGGCGAGCCCGTTGTGGCAACCGCGGGCACCGACATGCTTGCCGAATCGATCGAGCAGCAAGGGGCACCGGTCACCCGTTCCGACTGGCAGCCCCCTGAGGCCGGCACCGAAGCGGCCCTGGCGAAGCTGGCAGCCGACGGACGGAACTTCGGGGCGAACCAGACGGCGATGGAGCGCATGCTCGCCGTCCGACCGCAACTCGTCGACGTTTGCGTCGCTCGCGACGTGTTCGATGACATGACGGAACGAACGTTCTTCCACGCCGGCCCGCCGCTGACATGGGACCGGGCCAGTGGGCCGATGCGCGGAGCGATCATCGGAGCGATGATGTACGAGGGCCTTGCCGACAATCCCGGCGATGCCGAAGCCAAGGCCGCTCGGGGCGAGATCGAACTGTCGCCGTGTCACCACCACGGTGCGGTTGGCCCGATGGCCGGTGTCACATCCCCCTCGATGCCGGTTGCAGTCGTCGACGATGCCGTGGGCGACGGCGTGGCGTACTCGACGTTGAATGAAGGCCTCGGCAAGGTCCTGCGGTACGGGGCGTTCGCACCCGAGACGATCGACCGTCTCCGCTGGATGGATGCGGTCCTTGGGCCGGTGCTGCGCGCCGTGTTGTATCGCCGAGGTCCGATCGACCTGCAGTCACTGATTGCTCAGGCACTCCAGATGGGTGACGACGGCCACAACCGCAATCGCGCCGTCACATCGCTGTTCCTACGCGAACTCGGGGACGCGCTCATCGATGGGGCCGACGCTCCGGTCAGTGAGAGGGCCGAGGTGTTCCGTTTCATCGACGGAAACGACCACTTCATGCTCAACCTCGTGATGGCCGCTGGGAAACTCGGATCGGACGCAGCGTCCGGGATACCGGCGTCCAGCGTGGTGACGGTGATGGCGCGCAACGGCACCGACTTTGGAGTTCGGCTGTCCGGCACCGGCGATCAGTGGTTCACGGCGCCCGCCCCGCCGGTCGATGGCCTCTACCTGGGTGCGTTTACCGAGGAGGACGCGAGCCCCGACATCGGTGATTCCACCATCACCGAGACCGTGGGCCTCGGCGGGCTCGCGATGGCCGCGGCTCCCGCAATCGTCGGATTCGTCGGCGGCACGGCTTCGGGTGCGGTCCGCAGAACGCTCGCGATGTACGAGATCACACTGGCGGAGCACCCGGCCTACCAGATCCCCATGCTGGAGTTCCGCGGCACACCCGTCGGAATCGATGCGGCCCGCGTGGTTCGCACCGGCGTGCGCCCGCAGATCAACACCGGAATCGCTGGCAAGGTGCCGGGCACGGGGATGGTTGGCGCCGGACTGGTCGAGGCCCCGATGGCGTGCTTCGCCGAGGGCATCAACGCCTTGGCGGCGAGCCTGGGCTGAGGCGAGAAGGGAGCACGGAAGGGAGGCCGCGGAATACCGCGGGGGAGCGAAGCTGTAAGATCCTGGAATTGGTTCGGAGGAGGCTGTCTTGGTCATTTCCCACGAGTTCGACTACCGGCGACCGTCGTCGCTCGACGAGGCGATCGGCGCTCTCGCCGAATTCTCCGGATCTGCGCGCATACTCGCCGGCGGTACCGATCTCATCGCCTGGTTGAGGGATGACGCGGTCGCCCCGGATCTCGTCGTCGACATCAAGAGCGTCCCAGGACTTGGCGAGATCGCGCTCGATGGCACCACGCTCAGCATTGGTTCCCTGGTCACGTTCACCGACCTGATCGAATCCGAAGTCATCAAGGATCATGCACCACTGCTCGCCGAGATGGCCGAGACGGTCGCGTCAACCGGAATCCGCAACCGGGCGACGATGGTCGGCAACATCTGTTCCGCCGTCCCCTCGTGCGACGCAGGCCCCGTCCTATTGGCCTACGACACCACCGTGCATCTCGCCGGACCCGGCGGCGAACGCTCGGTACACATCACCGACTGGTTCGTCGGACTTCGCGAGACCGCCAGAACCGACGACGAAGTCGTCACCCGGGTGACGATCGAGCTACGCGAACACGGTGGCGTCTATGTGAAGCTCATGCGGTACGCAGGCGAGGACCTCGCTCAGGCCGCGGTCGGGATTGTGGTGTACCCCGGCCACGACTACCGAGTCGCGTTCGGCGCCGTTGCACCGACGCCGTTCCGATCGTCACGCATCGAAGAGGCGCTCCGAGGCAGGGCCCTCGACGAGGCGCTCATTGCGGAGGTCGTTGGATTCGTTGCCGGCGAAATCAGCCCGATCACCGACATGCGAGCCTCGGCCGAGTACCGCATGAGGATGACCGAGGTCATGCTGGAGCGAGGGCTGTGGGCAGCGGTCGGACGGCTCTGCGGAGACGGACCCAACTACGGCGAACGAGTGATCTGAGAGGACGGCGATGGATCTGAACATCACAGTCAACGGAGAGACCTGGGCCCTCGATGTTGTGCCGGCCGACGTGCTGCTCGACGTCTTGCGGGAACAGGCGGCAGTCAAGAGTCCGAAGATCGGGTGTGAGCGCGGAGACTGCGGATCGTGCACGATCATCATGGACGGCCGGACCGTGCGGAGCTGCCTGGTGCTCGCAGTGGAAGCCGACGGTCACGAGATCACGACCGTCGAAGGCTTGAGCTACGACGGCCTGAGTCAACTCCAGAACCTGTTCCTCTCCAACAACTCGTTCCAGTGCGGGTTCTGCGCTCCCGGCATCGTGCTCGCTGCCACCGAACTCCTCGAGCACACACCGAACCCCTCGCGACACGACGTGCAAGAGGCCCTCGCGGGCAACCTCTGCCGATGCACCGGCTATGAGCCGATCATCGAAGCGGTCCTCGCCGCCGGCGACGGAGGTGCGTCATGACGAAGACGTATCCGTTCGAAGCAGAGTCGCCGAGCGACAACCTCACCGTCGTCGGCACGCCCGCGGTTCGGATCGATGGCATCGACAAGATCAGCGGTGCCGCTCAATTCGTCGACGACATCGACTTCGGCCCTGGCCTCCTCTACGCGGCCGTGGTCGAGAGCCCGCACGCCTACGCCCGGATCGTGTCCATCGATACCACCGAGGCCGAGGCGGCGAGCGGCGTGGTGCGCGTCGTCACCGGCAAGGACTTCCCGTACAAGTTCGGCATGTACATGGAGGACCGCTACATCTTCGCCCAGGACTACGTGAGGTTCGTCGGCGAACAGGTCGCTGCCGTGATCGCGCGCAGCCATCGCCAAGCGGTCCAGGCCGCCAAGCTGATTGCCGTGGAGTACGAGGCGCTTACACCGCTGCTCGATGCGAAGGCGGCTGTGGCCGAAGGGGCCGACCTGATCCATCCCGATCTCGGCGATTACACCCACGTCCCCTGGTTCTTCCCCGAAGCCGACACGAACATCGCTCACTGGCGGAAGATCAGAAAGGGCGACACCGAGAAGGCCTTCGCCGAGGCCGACTATGTGCTCGAAGACACCTACCACGTGCCCCGCTACGCCCACTGTGCGATTGAGCCGCACGTGACCGTGAGCCGGCTCGATCACGCCGGACGACTCACCGTGTGGACGGCGTCGCAATCCCCTCACACGCAGCGGCACCTCTTCGCTGAGGCGCTCGCGCCGCTCGGCTTCACCCACAAGGACGTGCGGGTGATCACGCCGTACGTCGGCGGGGGTTTCGGGGGCAAGGCCGGCGTATCGATGGAGATCATCGGAGCGGCCATGGCGACGCTGGTCAAAGGCCGTCCGATCAAACTGCGTTGGACCCGCGAGCAGGAGTTCTACAACACCTACCAGCGCCAGGGCGTCGTCGCCGAGCTGAAGGTCGGCGTCATGAACGACGGCACGATCACCGCCGTCGAACACAAGCTCTACTGGGACGCCGGCGCCTACGTGGAGTACGGAGCGAACGTCGTGAACGCCGCCGGGCTGTCGGCGAGCGGGCCGTATCGGGTCCCGAACATCACCAACGATTCGCTGTGCGTCTACACCAACCTTCCTCCCGGGGGTCCCTACCGCGGGTTCGGCTACTCCGAATTCCACTTCGGGCTCGAATCGCACATGGACCGCATCGCCGAGGCCATCGGCATGGACGCCGTGGAATTCCGCAAGAAGAACGCGATCGTCGAAGGTGATGAACTCGCGTACGGCGCGCACATGAACCCTTCTGGGATGCTCGAGGCGATCGAGAAGACCGCGGCCGCGATCGACTGGGGCGTCGAAGAGGAATCCGACAATCCGAACACCGTGATCGGCAAGGGCATGGCGCTGTTCTGGAAAGCGCCCGCGATGCCGCCGAACGCGTCGTCGGCGTCGTTCCTCAAGTTCAACGAAGACGGCAGCATCAACATCGCCGTGTCTGGCATGGAGCTCGGTCAGGGCTACCTCACGGTGATGGCCCAGATCGCAAGCGAGGTGCTCTCGGTCCCGGTCGACAAGATCAGGGTCGAGACCCCGGACACCGACCGCAACCCATACGAGTGGCAGACCGTGGCGTCCCACGTGACCTGGAGCTCCGGGCTTGCCGTCGAGAATGCAGCGGTGGAAGCTCGATCGAAGATCTTCGATGTGATCCACGAGGTGTACGGATTCGAAGACGACTCGCTGTACCTCGAAGATGAAGCCGTCAAGTGCAGAACCGACCCGAGCTTTTCCAAGCCGCTCAGTGAGTTCGTGATCGACGGGATACAGACCGATGACGGCACCTGGCGAGGCGGCCCCATCATCGCCAGCGGCAAGTTCATGCCCGAGTTCACCAACGCCAACAGCGACCCGGCTACCGGACAGGGTGGCCATCCCAACGTCCACTACACGGTGGGCGCTACCGGTGTGGTGCTCGAGATCGACACGGCGACCGGACGTATCTGGGTGCGCAAGGCGGCGCTTGCCGTCGATGCCGGGCGGGCAATCAACCCAGACCTGGTCAACGGCCAGATCACAGGAGGCCTCGTCCAGGGTCTGGCGACCGTGCTCTTCGAGGACATGCGCTTCGATGAGGGCGGGAAGATGATGAACCCGACATTCACGGACTACAAGATCCCGACCGCCTTCGACATCCCGGACGAGATCGTGCCGATCATCGTCGAGGTTCCGCAGCCGGATGGCCCGTTCGGCGCACGCGGCGTGGGGGAGCACACGATGATCGCGGCGGCCCCTGTGATAGCGAACGCCGTGTACAACGCCCTCGGTGTGCGCATCACGTCGATGCCGATCACCCAGGAGAAGGTCGCCATGTCCTACCTCGCGAAGACCATGTCCGAAAGCAACCACGAGGAGTAGACCACCGATGTCGGTTGATCTAGAGAAGATCCTTCGGCCCGTCGAGTCGCCGATGGTGCCGTACGAGCCGAAATATATGCTGCTCGCAAGCGGCGAGGCGGCCGTCGTGCGCCAGGTCGAGCGGGACGAGATCCCCGACCTGCTCAAGTACGTGGAGCCACTGCTCCATGTCGAGCGCGACTACTACGACGTGGTCGCCTCCCGGGTCTATGCGGAGCTACTCGGCCACTATCAATATCGGTTCCAGGACCAATACGTGCTTGCCGTCCAGATCGACGGGGAGCTGGCTGCCATCGTCAACGGGCGCCAGGTCAACCCGAAGCTTGGTCTGTCGCTGCACACCCTGGCCTTCCGCCGCGGCCTCCGGGTCGGGGCCCATGCGTTTGCGGCCAAGATGGAGTATCACATCGATGCGCTCGGGCACGACGAAGTCCTCGTTGTCGCCGAGTCGCCGATCGGCTTCCGTCGCTGGATGATCGAGTACAAGCTCGAGAAGCGGTTCGACACCCCCCACGAGCTTGGCGGTGTCCCGTCGTGGGCGTTGACCAGGGAACTGTTCGACCGTGCGCGCTCGAGCCTCGTCGTCGGACGCCGTCCGGTCCCGCCGGAGCTGCTCGACAAGGCAATGGAAGCGATCCTGCCGCCGTCGGATCCGCCGACACCTGCGCTGGACCCGCTCGCAGCGACCCGTTCGATGTATGACCCGACGGCAACCGCGCTGGTCAGCCAGCGTTGGGAGATGGAGGGGAGGACGGACGATGCGTGATGTGTACGTAGCCGGCATCGGGATCACCACTTTCACCCGCCTTGAGTACCCGCTCTCTGAGATCGCATCCTACGCGTCGATGATGGCGCTCAAGGATGCCGGCATAACCGAGGTCGACCAGGTCTATGTGGCGAACATGGGCGGGCCCCGGATCAACCATCAGACGGCACTTGCCAGCGCCGTGGTCGACAGCCTGAGCCTCACCCCGGCGGGAGCGGCGGCCATAGAAAACGGACCGGCATCCGGTGGGTCAGCGATCAAGGCCGGATTCCAGGCCGTCGCCTCCGGCATGGACGATGTGGTGCTGGTCGCCGGTGTCGAGCGTATGCGCGAGGTCAACAACCTCGAAGCGACGGACTTCGTCGCCACGCTGACACACCCGATCGCCGAGTACATCTACGGTGTGACGCTGCCAGCGCACGCTGCGATGTTCACCCGGCTCTACATGGAGAAATACGGCGTCACCGAACGCCATCTTGCCATGGTCGGCGTGAAGAATCAGAACGCGGCGCTCAACAATGAGTGGGCGCATCTCCAACAGGAGATCACCCTCGAGGGGATCCTCGACTCGCCAGAGGCGATGACCAACAACCCATATGTGGCGGAGCCGTTGCGGTTCTTCGACGCCTGTCCGGTCTCGGACGGCGGGGCGGCCATCGTCCTCGTGTCCGAAGAGAAGGCGAAGGAGCTCGGCCGCCCGATGATCAAGATCAGCGGCGTCGGCCAGGCAACCGACACCCACGCTGTGCACGAACGCAGCGAGCCGACCGATCTCCTCGCAGTTCGCAAGGCGGCCGGCGATGCATTCGAGATGGCCGGTCTGACTCCCGACGACGTCGATGTTGCCGAACTCCACGATGCCTTCACGATCCTCGAGATTGCGGAGAGCGAGGAGGTCGGGTTCTTCCCCAAGGGCGAGGGCCACATCGCGCTCGAGAACGGCGAGACCGCGCTCGGCGGGAAGATCCCCATCAATGTGGGAGGTGGCCTCAAGGGCCGCGGTCATCCGGTCGGTGCAACCGGCGTCGCTCAGGCCTGGGAGATCGTTACTCAGCTGCGCGGAGACGGAGAAGCGCGGCAGGTCGAAGGCGCCAAAGTCGGCTTCACCTGCAACTTCGGGGGATTCGGCAACAACGTCGTGTGCTTGACGTTTGAGAGGGAGGACTGATGGCCCGCGAGATCTACGCATACCGGTGCCGGCTTTGCGACACCATGCACTATCCGTTCAGGATGGTCTGCTCGAAATGCAAGCAGAACGACTACTTCGAGTTCGATACGGTGCCCCTACCGAAGACCGGGAAGCTCTTGACCTTCACTAGGGTCTACAACCTTCCGGCGCAGTACGAGGTCGCCACGCTCGGCCTCGGCATCGTCGAACTGGAGAACGGGATGCGGATGCTCGGGCAACTCGAGATCGACGACCCCGAGATCGGAATGGCCGTCGAAGGCACTGTCGAGGTCGTACGCGAGGAGCCGTACGACAACTACTACGGGATGGTGTTCCGGGCAGCATGAACCAAGCCAGACCCACGAAGGGTTCCCGATGTCGGCACCGGGGTGTATCAGGTCGATGCACCGACTCGGTCGGTCGATGGCGGGTGAGGAAGAGATGACAGTCTTGATCGGGACCGCGAGTCCCAATCAGATTCGGGCATACAGCCCGATGGGCAAGAACGAGAGCTACCTATGGATGGGTGGCTCTCGTCGCGTATGGGAGAGGGAGACCGAATGGAATTGACGATGCAGAAGAAGGTGGTGCTGGGTCTGCAGCACACCATCGCGATGTTCGGGGCAACCGTCCTCGTGCCACTACTGACCGGACTCAACCCGTCGGTGGCGCTGCTGGCAGCCGGTATCGGGACGCTGCTGTTCCACCTCGTGACCAAGCGCATGGTGCCCGTCTTCCTGGGCTCATCGTTCGCGTTCATACCGGCGATTCTGCTCGCAGCGGAGGACGGCTACTCCTGGGCGGCAATCGGTTCCGGCATCATTGCTGCCGGCGTCATATACATCGTGATGTCGATCATCGTGACATTCGTTGGTCACGCCGTGATCACGCGGATCTTCCCGCCGATCGTCACCGGTCCGGTCATCATCGTGATTGGGATCACCCTTGCGCCGGTCGCCCTCGGGATGGCTGAGGGCGCCTGGTGGCTCGCGATCGTCACACTGGTCGCAGCAATCGTCGCGGCGGTCTTCTTCCGCGGCCTGTTCCAGATGCTCCCGATCCTCACGGGCGCCATCGTCGGATTCGCCGCAGGAGCGATTTTCCTCGAGGGATTCACCTGGGACCTGGTCGGGGAAGCGGCGTGGCTCGGCCTGCCCGACATGACGTGGGGCATGGGCGACATCCAGTGGGGCGCGATCGCGATCATCGCGCCGATCGCGTTCGTGACGATGATCGAGCACGTGGGCGACATCGTCGCCAACGGCGGTGTCGTGAACAAGAACTTCCTCGACGATCCGGGGTTGAAACGGACGCTGCTCGGTGACGGTATCGCCACGATCACGGCCGGACTGATGGG
>RCNF010001559.1_pt1 | contig 12118 bp, 8 predicted proteins | sample 2041311 | NCBI WGS metagenome assembly RCNF01 (sample SAMN09708228, study PRJNA481090) | Marine sediment metagenome, whole genome shotgun sequencing project. | biome: marine sediment; feature: ocean; material: sediment; isolation source: Sewage treatment plant 2 marine sediment (STP2) ... | reverse complement strand
TTTTAAAAGAAATTTATCCGAGAAAATGGTTTCTTCCAAGTCATTCACATCGTGGCCCTTATTTTCCTGCATTTTTAGATAGAGTAATTGGTGCTGGTAATTCCATTCATACAAGGCATGGGTGCTGTCTAATCCTTCATAACATTGCAGGCGTATTAAATCAGTCTTCATTGCCTTCGCCATTACTTTGGCAATCTCTGTTTTACCTACTCCTGCCGGACCTTCAACCAACAAAGGCTTTTCCAATTTCACGGCCAAAAAAACCGACATGGCAATGGCACCATCATCAATGTAGCCCTGTTCTTGAAGCATTTTTTTGATTTGGGAAAGTTCAGTGCTTTTCATAAGGTATAAATTAATCCTAAGGGTTTAAGATACCCAAATTCAGTTGTTGTGACAAGTTTTGTTTTCTAAATGGGTATATTTCCTGTGGATACCATTCCAAGTAAAACTAAGCAAATGAGTTGGATAGAAACCATTGATTACAATATGGCCAAAGGCAAACTAAAAAGGCTTTACAAAAGAGTCAAAGGACCCGACGACAATGTGGATAATGTTTTGAAAATACATAGTCTTCGACCACATACATTAGAGGGGCATATGGTCTTGTACAAAGCGGTTCTTCATCATTCAGGCAACACCTTACCCAAATGGTATTTAGAAACTTTGGGTGTTTACGTAAGTCAATTGAATGGTTGCGATTATTGCTTAGACCACCATTTCGCAGGGCTGCAGCGCCTTTTAAATAATGAGACGAAATCAAAGCAAATTTTAGAAGCCATCAAAAGTGATGGGTTAGCTACGGTGTTAGATGCAAAATACACTAGTGGCGCCTCATACGCCAAAAAACTCACCTTACATGTGCAAGCTATTGTGGAGGAAGATTATAGCATACTCACAGACGCCGGTTTCTCCGATGGGGAAATATTAGAAATCAATCAAGTGGTCAGTTATTTCAATTATGTGAACCGAAGTGTCATTGGTTTAGGTGCCAGTACCGAAGGAGATATTTTAGGGCTCTCCCCCAACCAAAATGAGGAGGCTAATAATTGGGGGCACTCCTAGTTTTTTAGTTTATAAATTATCCAACTGATTTTTGTTTTTATCAGCGCTGATGGTCCAAAAGAAACCTACAAAAAAGAAGGTGTCTGCGGTCGGGCGAATCTCTAGGCGGTCGAACGCACCATTCATATTTGCTGTATCTGCATACTGATAGCCGTTCACATTTTTGAAGCCAGTGACGTTACTCACCGAGAAGTATAGTATTTTTTGTTGCGACAACAAGTAGGCCCAGTTGATACTCAAGTTATTATATGATTTTGTTTTCGCTGCTAAAAATTCAGGCGTATTCGGGTCATCGTAGGGTCTACCTGATCCGTAATTATAGGAAAGGCCCACTTGAGATCGCCAGTCGGTAATAAAGTACTTGGTGACCAATGAAAAACTATGCTTAGGTGCGAAATTAGGCGTCGCTTTTTCTTGAAAATTACGATAGTCCCGCTTTGTGTCCAAGTACGAATAAGACACCCAGTAATCTAAGTTTTTGATACTTTGATTATCTCTCCAAAAAATATCCAAGCCTGCTGCATAGCCACTTCCTAAGTTATTGTATTCGGAGTCAAACTGAGGTCTTTGGGTATCATACTTGGTCAACTTATCGTAATCTTTATAATAGGCTTCCGCTCTAAAAGTTTTACCATCCCCTGCGTACTGATAGTTGAGGATATAATGTGATGTTTTTTCCGTCTCCAAAGTTTGGTCAAACTTCAGATACTGCGTCAAAGGGTTTTGATAAAAATCACCATATGCCAAAGAGAATTGCCCTTTGGGGCTACTCTTATAGGCTAAAGAAACTCTGGGTGATAGGGTGAAATCTTTTAGTACACTTGAATATTCTGCCCGAGCCCCGACTTTCATGGCAAAGCTATTGCTGAAAAAAATATCGGCTTCTGTAAATGCCCCTGTGAGATGTTCCATATAATCGGAATCCATGGAGAATCCGGCGGTCGTGGTAAAGGTATCTTGGTAGTCAGTGATGAAATGCTCTGCTCCAAAATTCAGTTGAAAGCGATTGCTAAAACCCTTTTTTAATTTTAATTTTAAATGAGAGGCGGCTTCTTGGGTTTCTATAGCATCTGTTTCAATGCCAATATCATTTTTATCCAATGATATGCTAGCTCCTGCGGTGAGTGTCCACTCTTTTTCTAAGAAATGCTTGTACGATGAATTCGCATAGAGATTATTGTTCTTTAATCCGAAGCGCACAAACTCCTCAAAATTAACATCCTCTTGTTCAATATCAAGATTCGCGTGGGTGAAGCCTGTATATAATTTGAACATACTCTTTTCTTTTTTACTCCGGAAGACCGCCTCGCCGGAAAGGGACTCGTAGGGTTTGTTCCATCGAACTCCGCGGTCATTGGGAATCAGCCATTGATAAGGAGCCAAGTTGATGTACGATGTATTTATACTTAAAGATTCATCTCCCCAAATCTCCGTATGACCCACGCCCCCACCCACGGTCATCGCCTGAATATCGGTTTGCTCTTGGTCGGGTACGTCAATGGTGTTCAACAATAAAACACTAGAAAGCGCTTGCCCATATTCCGCTGAATAACCACCCGTACTAAAGGTAATTCCCTTAAAAAGAAAGGGAGAAAAACGGCCTCTTGTGGGGATATTATTGGCTGTTGCACTAAAGGGCTGAAATACGCGAAGCCCGTCAATAAAAACTTTTTATCAGCGGAGCTTGTGGCGATACGTTTACATAATATTACAAAAAAATATATGATAAAAATCAATTTTTTTTAATAATTGGAACCATTTATCATGATTTTCGTTCAAAAACTTAATTTGGGCAGGACCCAGGTAACGGTTTGCAGGCAACTGACAGAATTTACTATAAGGCTGCATAAAAAAAATGGGGGCGGATTAAAAATTGGCCCATCCTGAAAGACGGTTTTTGAGGTTTATTGGTGAATACTAGTAAAACAGTTCAGCCTGATATTTCACGCATAAAAAAGGCGATTTCTTAAAGCATGATTACTGCTGTGCTGTTCACTGCCGGAGAGGTGAATCGAACACATTTAAAGCGATTCAAAATATTTAAGCATTTTTAGTCTCTGTTCGGCTGTTGGCAATCTTCCCCTGCCCGCCAGCATATTGTCTTTCATGTGTTTTACTTTAGTAGTAGCTGGTATTGCACAGGTTACCGCCGGATGTGAAACCACATATTTTAAAAAATACTGTCCCCAACTGCTGCAGTCAAACTCCTGTGCCCATGATGGTAATGGCCTGTGTTTAACTTTACGAAATAGATCACCGCGCTGATATGGCCGATTGACGATAACAGCAATACCTTTTTCCTGTGCAATCGACAACAAGGGCGATTCAGCATTGCGGTTTGCTATGTTGTAACTTAGCTGCACAAAATCAAAATCGTGTTTTTTCAATATATTTTTTAACTGCTCATGGTAGCGGCCATGTGAAGTGGTAATACCAAGGTAACGAATCTTTCCATCCGCTTTCATCTGCTGCAATGTTTCCAGATGGGTTTGCCAGTCAACCAGGTTATGAATTTGCATCAGATCGAAGTGTTTAACTCCCCACTGCTGCCGGGATTTTTCCATCTGCTCTATACCTTCCTGTCGGCCTTTGGTCCAGACTTTTGTTGCTGCAAATAAATTCTTTTCAGCTTTTATTTTGTTGCTGTTCATTTTAGCCAGCAACTGACCGATCACTTCCTGTGATGAACCATACATGGGGGATGAATCGATCATACCTCCGCCCATATCAAAAAAGGTCTGCATAACTTCTTCTAATCTTAGAAGCAACTCGGCATCACCAATCGCATCAAAGGTGCGCGACGTTCCCATACCGATTACCGGCAGCTTTTCGCCTGTTTTTAAAATGGTTTTATGTATCGCTGCTGATGTTGCGAACGTCTGACCGGGTAAAACCAGCCCTGTTACCAGCGTTACAGCTGTACAAATAAACTGACGTCGACTACTATTTTCTGTCTTTTTCATTTTCGCACCTCGTCTTCAAGCATCTCATCTTTAACATCTTAGTTCCGCGCCTGGTCAAAAAATTCTTTGTTTTCAGCAACCCAGTTTTCAGCAATTCTGGTTTTCCGCAATCTTAGCTTGCTGCCTACCCAGCCCAAAAGCAACCCATGCCCAGACCAGTGCCAACGGCACGGCAATCAATGCGATAGTAGACAAACTCATGCCAATACTACGCATACCAGCATACACCCAGGCGCTTACCGCATCACCTGTTCGGTAAACTACTGTATCAATAAAGTTCTTCGCTTTATACTTCTGTTCCCGGCTCAATACCACATACAACATTTCACGCGCCGGCCGCATCACTGCGTAGTTGCCCGCACGCCGAATGACCTGCACTACCAGCAAAACACCCAGCACCGGTGACACGCCTAGAAATATAAATCCAGTAGCTAGCAACACAGGAATAATCGCCAGCACCGTCGCCAGGCCGAAGCGTTTAATTAATCGACCGGTGAGAAATAGCTGGGTAAACAGGGTAAGTGCATTCACTGTCAGATCTATCAAAGCAAAAACAGCAGTGCGTTGCGCTGAATCAACAAAGCTATCACGGATAATCTGTGCCTGCATAAAGTACAAAAACGTTGCCAGCGTGGTAAACAACAACATCAACAGGCAAATACCCAGCAAATAGGGAGAACCTATCACCATGGTTATGCCCGACCATATGCCACCGCCAATTAATTCTTCTTGCTGCGTTTCTTGCTGAGCTTCTCGCTGATACCCCTGTTGCCGGGCAAGCGTTTCACCTTTAACGCCAGCATCGTTAATCCCGGCATCTTTAGTCCCCGCATTTTTAGCAACATTCGTCGCCGACCAGGCAGAGAGTTTAGCGATACAGACTATCGCCCATAACAGAAAAACAGCTGACACCAGTAATAAATTTTTCTCACCAAAAGGCTGTACTAATAAAGCAACCAATGCCGGGCCAGTCAGTGCGCCAACGGTACCTCCAGCGGCAATAAATCCGAACAGACGACGTGCCTGTGTATTGCTGTACAGATCCGCCATGAAACTCCAGAATACAGAAACCACGAACAGGTTAAACACACTGGCCCAGATGAAAAAAGCGCGAGCAACATAGACCTGTGCAACTTGACTATCCAGCAGGAAATAAAACAGCACCAGCATAGCGATAAAAAACAGATAAACATAGGGCAGAAATTGCCGGCGCGGAAAAGACGAACTGATCCAGCCAAACAGAGGGATCGCAGCTGTCATGAGCAAAAGTGTGCCGGTAAACAGCCATTGCAGGTTTTCAACACCACCGAGTATGCCCATCTCGTCTCGCATCGGCCGGATGATGTAATAACTGCACAGCAAGGCAAAAAAATAACTGAACGACCATAACAATGCCCGACCCTCTCCGGGTTCGACCTGTACGGTGTTTAGCAATGCTGAGCGAAGACTAAACTTGATTCGGTTCATACCATCATGGATCAGCCATCAGCCGATCTTTTACGTTCTTGGTTTCGAATAAAAGACGAAATAAATCTATATGCCGGTGCCAATATTTTTACGGACCTGTGCTACACGACATAAGGTCATCCTTGACCAAAACTACACACTCCGTGAAACATACGCAAACGACTCCTGTGTCCAATTTTAATCAATTTGGCTAATTAACGTAATCATCGCTTCCTTTAAAAAAGTCGATTTATTAGTGTAGTCGTAATCAGCTTCTACTACTCTTTAGAGTATCTTCTATCGACAAAATCGGGCATGAAACCTAAGTACATTACCGCTATTTTTTTTGATATTTCATTAACCACGCCATCTTTGCTGACCACTCAGGTGAAAATATTGCTGTCAAAATCCAGACAACACCCAGAATGGTAACCAGAACCATGGATAAAAGGTAGGCCAGTAAAAACAAATTAATCATTGTGCTCATTTCATTTATCTCCATTTCGATACAGCTTGTCCCCGTTTATAGTAGAGCATGATCCATGCCTAGATTACATGGCGTTCATATTTATCAATGAGTTATGAGTATATATGGATTCATTCAGGGCAATGAGGTGTAAAGGTGGCCTTACAGTATTCGGTATTTTTTACAGATTAGTTAGCGTATTGGCTAATAATTGTCATTCTTATACAAATAATTCGCTAAATAATACCGAAGGGCACCTCCATTACCGCTAAATTTCAATATTATTAACAACGTCGTTATTTTATTCCTGCTTATCCGCAGCGATAAGCAAAGGCGGCAGAAACAGAAAATCGGTAAGCAGGGCAAATACGATAGCGATAACAGTCAACACGCCCATAGAAAAATTGACATAAAAGCCGGAGAACGCTAACACAAAAAATCCTGCAGCCAGAGCAACCGAGGTAATCACGATTGCAGTGCCGACAGTGTTAAACGAATACTTCACCGCCTGTTCCGGATTCATATTTTTTTCTTTCCTGGCGAGCAGGTATTTGGTGAGGAAATGAACGGTATCATCAACAACAACGCCAATAGAAATTGCTGCCACCACGGCAACAGCCAGGCCGACCTCTCCTTGCAGATAACCCCACAGGCCAAAGGCAAGAAAGGCAGGGAAAAGATTGGGCACCAGGCTCAACAAACCGTATTTGACACTGCCCAGGGCGACAATCAGAATCAAAGAGATCAATACCAGCGCAAGACTTAATCCTGTCAGCATGGTATCGATATTGCGTTTGGAAATGTGGGCAAATACCACCGACAGGCCACTACCATAACTGTACATGTCCGCAGGAAGGTTCTGCTGCATCCATTCTCTTGCCCGCTCATCAAGCTGACGAATTTTTTTTGCCGAGGTTCTTTTCATGATCACTGTCAGCCTGGTTTTAGATTTATCAATATCGATACGGCTATTCAGATCCAGACCATAGGGAAGTGACATTTCGTATAACAGTAAATACTGTGCGGCCAGTTCGGCTGAATCCGGTGGCGAATAATAAGTCGGATCATCGCCATTCATCTTCTGGTTAAGACGTTTCATAATGTCTGCAAACGTGGCAACAGTCATCACATCGGGTTGCCGCTCAAACCACTTGCCGAGCTTGTCGAGATTGACCAGGTATTCCGGTGTTGTAATGCCGCCGGATCTTCCCGAGTTAATAGAATATTCAACAATATCAAGTCCGGTTACCTGTTCACTGGCAATCAGTTCGGTGTCCTGCCTGATTTGATAACTTTCATCCAGGTATTCAATAAAATTATCATTGAGCTCAATACGAACTATTCCCAGCATAATAAATAGCATTACCAGGCTGCTACCGATAAGCAGCCGCTTTCTGTTGTTGATAACAAAATCTGCAAAACGGTCTCTCATCGCTTTCCTGTTTTGCTGAACGGTTTTAATCCGCATAGGCAAGACTGCGATAATGGCTGGCAATAACACAACAGAAAACACAAACGCAGCCAGCACACCCACAGCTACCACATTGCCCAGTTCCCTGAATGGCGGAACATCACTGCTGTTCACACTGAGAAATCCGATGGCTGTAGTCAGGCTGGTAACAAACACAGGTTTTATATTAATACGCAACGATTCCAGAATCGCTGCATGTTTGTCCAGACCGCGCCGCATTTCATTAAACATGGTCGAGAGTATGTGCACACTGTCAGCAATAGCCAGTGTCATGATAATTATCGGTGCCACTGCTGTCGGCGAGGTAATCATTATTCCTAAATGTCCCATCATACCCATGGCAACAGCGGTCGACATGCCGATTACTACCAGGGTGACAAATGAAGCTGAAAAGGAACGCAGCAGAAGTCCAACACCGACAATGATAATCAGATACATCAAGGGGACCAGGCTTGCACTATCGTCCTGGCTAACCTGGCTAAAAGCCTGGTCAAAAGGAACCGAGCCGGTCAGATAAAAATTATGCTGTGGATATTTATTTCTAAACTGATCGAGCATATCCGTTACATAAGCAACCGTTGCCGGCACTTCCTGCAGTGATTTACCCGGCTTTAGCAGATTGATATTTATGCCCGTGATGGTACCTGCAGGGTTAATCAGGCGATGCACCAGTGCATGCTCAGTCAGCACGATATCCCTGATTTCCTGAATATCCTGGTCATTCAACTTTGCTGCATCGGTGACAAGATCATCGACCCACAGTTCATCTCCCTGAACAGCCATATGCTGAAAGTTGGTGATGGAGTCTACCCTGCTTGAAAAAGGAATCTGCCAGCAGGCTTCGGTCATTTCGCTGAGAATACCGAGTGTTTTTCTATTAAAAACATCCCCCTCTTCCGGCTGCAATGCGATGTAGATGTTCTCGTTTTTTACAAAGGTGTTTTCCAGTTCTTCCAGTGCAACCAGTTGTGGGTTCTGTTTACTGAAAAAAACTCTGCTATCTGGGTTGAACGCAAGGTTTTTCATTCCCGTTGCCATGAACACGGTAAGCAGAATACTGGTCAGGATAATCAACCAGCGAAAACGTATGATCGGGTAAAACCTGTTATTACTGGATGACATAAAAATGGCACCGGAAGGTTAAAGAATAAAAGTATATCTCATCAGGCAGCTGTATGCTTCTAACACATATTCAAACAATACGCTGTTGTGCTAAACGCAGTGCGTTCTTCAATTTTTACATCAATAATGGGATAAGCTTTCAACGCTACCAGCGTTTTATTCATATCCACGACCTGGCTCATGCGTTTCAGCATTTCCGTGCCAATACTGCGATTTCTGTACTCCGGTTCTACCATCAGTTCGTCGATATAGACAAGGCTGGCACAAGGTGTTTTTTCCGGCTCATCTTTGCTGAAAGACTCAACAAAACAGTTATTATCTGAAATAATATAAGAGCCCAGGTCTGAAATTTCGGGAGAAATGGAGTCGAACAGCTCCTGTATATCATCAAATGATTCACGCGCACGGGAAATATCCAGACGGTGACCTTTTAGCCTGGCAACAACCTTATCTTCTGCATCATCGTCCCACAAAACAGCCTGACCCTCAAAATCAAGCAATAAATCACTGAGCGCCTCAATGTCTGAAGGTTTGATAGAAAACTCGAATTCAAGTTCTGGCAGAATATTTTCTTGCATGGCTCTAACACCACATATAAGTTATTTCTAATATAGAGACAAGAACCATTATTTACAATTACTTTTTTACTCATATTAGCGTAATGTAGTAATTCTTAATTACATTTTTTTGTTATATTTCAACATGTTATACAAACCTGTCGCCATTATTTCCGGTACTCGGCTGGCAGATTACCATTTTGGGGACGAACACGCGTTTGGTCCGCTGCGACACCAGGCTTTTCTGGATGGCATGGACAGGCTGGGATTAACATCGCAGGTAAAATGGCTTTAACCTGTTCAATGTGACATCAAAAGTCTGCAACGTTTTCACTCCGACGATTATATCAATCAGGTAAAACTGGGCTCCAGGTTAGGTAGCGGATATCTGGATCATGGTGATACACCTGTCCGTAAAGGTATTTTAAGCTGCATCAACGGTGGTGGGTTCAATCATCGATATAGTCGATAAAATTATGGGTAAGCAGTTTCGCCGAGGTTTTGTACCGATAGCCGGTCTTCATCATGGCTACCGGGATCATTGTAGCGGTTTTTGTGTATTTAATGATTGTGCCATTACCAAAGAACATATACGCAACCGGTCTGATTTACAGAAAATTCTGTATGTCGATATTGACACCCATCATGGCGACGGGGTGTTTTACAACTAGTAGTGACAGTAATCTGTTTATGGTTGATTTTCATGAAGATGGGCGTTTTCTGTATCCCGGCAAGGGTGATGCCGATGAAACAGGTAGCGGCCCGGCAAAAGGCTCGATGATGAATTTCCCCATGCCCAAACAGGCTACAGATGAAGACTTTGCCCGGTTTTGGTCCGAGGTCGAAACCTTTATAAAATCGATTGAACCGGAGTTTATTATTTTGCAGTGTGGTGCCGACAGCATGAAAGGCGATCCAATTACACATCTGCAATATTCACAGCAATTCTATCAACTCGCCACAGAAAGTTTATGCAAAATAGCAGATGAATTCTACGATGGCAGATTACTCGCTCTGGGTGGTGGTGGTTACAATATGGATAATATCTCGCTTGCCTGGCCAGTGGTTGTTCGGGCAATGCTTGATGACTGAGTATTAAATGAAATAATTTCAACTGCCGGTAAAGAAAATGGCTGGATTTAATTAATACGCAATCGAAGTCGACCCCTTAAATAGCTGTAAAAATCGTGTTAACCGTTTTGTCTGTCAGCCAGCGTTTCATGCACCATCTGGAGCAGCAGCTGGTTATTGACCGGCTTGTCCAGGTATTTGGCGCAGCCCATTTCCAGTGCTTCTTTCTCACCTACCAGTTCGTTATAACCGCTACATAAAATAACGGGAATATCCGGCCTGATCTGAAAAATTTGTTTAATCATTTCGGTTCCAGTCATTTCAGGCATGGTTTGATCAGTAATGATGAGATCAAAATCAGCAGCAGATTGCATGAATAAATCAACAGCCTGTTTACTACTGGTAGTAACCGTTACTTTGTAGTTATAGATTTGAAGAAACTCCTGCAGGAACATAGCTAGCGACTCTTCATCATCCACCACCAGTATATGTTTACCCTCACCATCACTCTGCGTAATCGTGACAGGGGAATTTTCAATGTCCGGATTCATATGGTGTTTGCTGATCGGTGGAAGCAGAAGATGAAAGCGAGTGCCTGCTCCAGGCTCTGTTTCAACAATAATATGAGACTGATGTTTATGCAATAAACCATGCACAACAGATAAACCCATGCCGGTTCCTTTACCTTCCGCCTTGGTAGTGAGGAAAGGTTCAAATATACTGTCCAGCATATCGGCTTTAATGCCTGTGCCGGTGTCCTCGACGGTCAGTTTTACATAGTCACCCTGTATGCGTTCTTTGCAGCTTTGGCAAACTGTATCGATATTTTTTTCATAACTGAGTGTTATTGTCAGTGTACCGCTACTGACCATTGCGTCCCGAGCGTTGATGCATAAATTCATTAATATTTGATGCATCTGTATGTTGTCCATAAGTACCGCTGGCACATTGTTTTCGACTTCTGTAAGTAATTCGATACTGGAAGGAATCGTCGAGCGAAGCAATGAGGAGACCTCGTCAATAAGAACAGGCAGCTTAATGACTTGCGGATCACTCGGTGCGCTTCGGCTGAAAGCCATCATTTGTATCACCAGGTCACGGGCACGTTCGCCAGCATTGCTGATACGTTGGAGATAACGGGATAACCTGAGATCTGCTGTCGTTTTTAGTGCATTTTTTGCTAATTCAGAATAACCAAGAATACTGGCCAGAATATTATTGAAGTCATGGGCGATGCCAGCAGTTAACTGGCCGATAGCTTCCATTTTTTGTGCTTGTTGCAGCTCTTTCTGTAGCGATGCCTTTTCTTTTTCTGCCTGTTTTCTGGCAGAAACATCCCTGACGATACCGATAAGACCAATTTGCGTACCGTCCGGTAACAATACGGCACCACCCATTGTTTCGCCTGGAAAGGTGGAGCCGTCTTTTCGTCGGTATTCAGCCTCGTAAATTAAGGGTATGGATTTTGTTTCAGTATTATAACGCTGCTGACCCTGTATCTTGTATTCTTCAGGATCCGCATACAGTTTTAATGTGGTTTGTCCTATTAACTCATCCGATTTATAACCGAATTGTTTTTCAAAAGCAGTATTGGTTTGCAGGATGTGTCTTTCGCCATCGGCAAAAACAATAGCATCTGTCATTGAATTAAACATGGCGCTGAACTTGGCTTCGCGTTCAACCAGTTCATACTGCTTGTTTATTAAATCTTGATAAGTCTTGTAGATGTTACCTGACATACTGTTAATCGAATCCACTACACGATCAAGTTCATCATTATTGATGTGAGAATGACTGCGCTCCAGTATTAATGGTGATAGCCTGGATGTCAGCTCAAGCTTGTCTGAATATTCTGCGATCTTTTTCAGGTGTCGGGTGACCAGGTAGTAAAAAATAACAAGTACAAACAGGCTTACCAGGAAAGTTTTAATCGCCTGTGAAATTAATATAACAATAA
>RCNF010001558.1_pt1 | contig 12119 bp, 7 predicted proteins | sample 2041311 | NCBI WGS metagenome assembly RCNF01 (sample SAMN09708228, study PRJNA481090) | Marine sediment metagenome, whole genome shotgun sequencing project. | biome: marine sediment; feature: ocean; material: sediment; isolation source: Sewage treatment plant 2 marine sediment (STP2) ... | reverse complement strand
AAAAAATGAGCAAAACAAAATAAAATAAATAACCAAATAAACCTTGTTAAATCACTTAGCAGGGTTTATCTATTAAAACACAAAACATAATTATGAGCACAGAAAACAAATCATTTGTTAAAACTATTGGTTCTTTTAAGAATACATTTTGGATAGCCAGTGTCATGGAGCTTTTTGAACGTTGGGCATGGTATGGATTATTTGCCGTTTTGGCATTATACCTTACTGGATCAACCGATGAAGGAGCCTTAGGTTTCAGCCATACCGAGAAAGGACAAATAATGGGTATTGTTACTGCGATCCTATATTTACTTCCTTTGTTTACTGGAGTAATTTCAGATAAAATTGGCTATAAATTATCTTTGATAATAGCCTATGTCATGCTGATATCGGGTTATTATTTCATGGGACAAGTAAGTACCTATGAAAATGTATTTTTGGTATTTTTATATGTAGCAGTCGGTGCTGCTATTTTCAAACCAGTGGCCTCAGCCATTATTACGAAATCAACAGATAAATCAAATTCTACCTTAGGTTTTGGGATTTTCTATATGATGGTAAATATCGGTGGTTTTATTGGACCTGCTTTTTCATCAACTTTGCGTACACAATACGGTTGGAAAATTGTTTTTGTACAAGCAGCCGTAGTAATATTTATAAACTTATTAATCGTTATTTTCTTTTTTAAAGAACCAGAAAGAGTTAAAAAGGATGAAACAATACTTGAAGCAATAAAAAGTTCTCTTACAAATATTTGGGAAGCATTAAAAGATACTAAACTTACTGTTTTGTTAATAATCATGGTAGGATTTTGGACAATGTTCAATCAACTTTTTTACACCTTACCTACATTTATTGAAGATTGGATAGATACAGCTGCTTTACATGATTCTATTGCACAACTATCACCTTGGTTAGCAAGTTTTATGAGTGGTGGTGGCACTTCTGTTAATCCTGAAATGCTAATTAACATTGATGCTGGATCTATTGTTTTATTACAATTGTTAGTTTCGTATTTTGTCCTAAAAATGCGCCATGTTAGTGCAATGATAACTGGTTTTATTATTGCTGCAATAGGGATTGGTATTACCTTCTATACTGGTAATGGACTTTATACAATTTTGGGTATCGTAATTTTTGCCGTTGGTGAAATGATGACGAATCCAACTTTTTCTTCATTTATTGCATTAATATCTCCAAAAGGAAAAGAAGCTTTGTATATGGGAACTTATTTTGTACCCATATTTGTAGGGAATTTCTTAACAACATTTGTATCTGGAAATTTATATCAGGCCTGGTCGGATAAATTGACTTTGCTACAAGGAGAAATGACTAAAAGAGCCATTGAGATGCCAGCAATTTCTGATAGTTTTACAAAAAACGACTATTTTGCTTCAGCTTCAGAAAAATTAGGAATGACCGAAGCACAAATGACACAGATGGTATGGGATAGTTACCAACCTAATAAAATATGGTATGTAATTGTAGGAATTGGTATCGTTACGATTCTTGCCTTATTTCTTTATGACAACTTCGTAATTAAACCAAGAGAAAAAAAAGGTACTTATTAAACAACACATATTCTTGAAAAAACGCTCCTACTTATTTAGGAGCGTTTTTTGTATCTTGCCAAACGGTTTTATTATTTTAAAATTAATAACTTATGTCAAATTCAACCCCAACTCCAACAAAAAAAAAGAGCAAGGCAAAAGAAATTTTCAATGAATTGACAAAACCTTTCATCGACCTTACCAAAACATCTAAAGCGATGTTGGGAATTAATATATCCTATTTGGTTGAAGGCCTTACTTATTTTGGAATAATTGGGTTGTTAGCGCTGTTTTATAATGATTTTATCGGTTTAGACGATATTAATGCTGGATGGATGGTTGGATTTCTAACAGCCGGTATTACTATTTCTATGCTAGTTCTAGGTGCAGCAGTTGATTTGATAGGTATAAGAAAATCATTGCTGGTGTCTTTGCTGTTTATTCTTGTTGGACGGGTAATTTTAGCCGCATCTCCATCACTAGGAGAGGCAGGACTCTGGAATTCAGCACAAGTTATTTCGTTATTCGGGATTATGGGAATTGTAATAGGCTATGGTATATATCAACCTGCTTGTTATGCTGCTGTAAAAAAACTAAATACGGCTAAGAATTCCGCCATGGGATATGCCATGTTATATGCATTGATGAATTTGGGTGGTTTTTTACCGGGAATAATATCTCCTCCAGTCAGAAAAGCATACGGAATTGATGGCGTTTTCTGGGTGTTTGTTGGATTAACAGTCGTGGGAATGGCTGCAATTGCTTTGTTGGTAACAAAAAAGGCAATTGCTCAAGCACAAGCTATTGTTAAAGAAGAAGATGGAGATGCCGTTGAAAATGAAGATGAAATCCAAGAAATGAGTTTTAAAGAAAAACTGAAATATTACATAAAGAATTTTCCACTTAGGGATGCACGCTTTATGTTCTTCATCTTTATTTTAATTCCTGTACAAACCTTATTTGCACACAATTGGTTGACACTACCACAGTATACCAGTAGAGCATTTGATGGTTTTGTAAGTGATAATTTTGAGTTCTTTGTAAATTTGAATCCTATTTTAATATTTGTTTTAACACCAATTGTCACTGCATTAACACTTCGTAAAGGGACGTATAAAATGATGATTATTGGTACTTTTATAATGGCACTGCCAACGTTTTTCCTAACCTTTGGACCGAATTTCTATACGCTAATGGCTTATTTAATCTTGATGACAGTTGGAGAAGCAATGTGGCAACCACGGTTTTTACAATGGGTAGCAGAAATTGCACCAAAAGGGATGACAGGAATTTATATGGGTATAGGTCAATTCCCTTGGTTTTTGACAAAAGTTATTACGGCAATATATTCAGGTTGGTTTCTTCAGAATTACTGTCCAGCAGATACCCCACCAGCGGGTTTAAATACAGAAACAATGTGGTTGATTTATGGTTTTATTGCAATTTTGAGTCCAATTGGATTAATTTTAGCGAGAAAATGGATGCAAAAAGGATTTAAAGAATAATTTTTAAATAGTATAAAAATTTAATAGATATATTATGTCAGACTTCGTACAAGATAACGATCAACAACAAATTTTAGGTCATCCAATTGGATTATTCGTTTTGTTTTTTACTGAAATGTGGGAGCGTTTTTCCTATTATGGTATGAGAGCACTTTTAATTTTATTCTTAGTAGCAAAAGTTAGCGATGATGGTTGGGGTTGGAGTAGAGGAGAAGCTTATGCGCTATATGGATGGTATGTTATGTTAGTTTATTTTATGCCTCTTCTAGGTGGTTGGCTGGCAGATAACAAATGGGGACATGTCAAAACTGTAGTTGTTGGTGCATCTATTATAACGCTAGGGCATGCTTCCATGGCTGTGTCTGATTTACAAGTAGGGTTTGATTTACGATTTGTATTTTATCTGGGCTTGTTCTTTATCGTTTTAGGTACCGGTTTATTTAAACCAAATATGTCTTCAATAGTAGGTAAAATGTATCCACCACAAAGTGAGAAAAAAGATGGCGCTTATACAATTTTTTATATGGGTGTCAATGCAGGTGCTTTTATTGGGACGCTACTTGTCGGCTGGATTGGAGAGAATTTTAGTTGGACATGGGGCTTTGGTTTAGCAGGAATCTTTATGCTGTTTGGATTGTTGCAATTTTATTTTGCTAGAGAAGTTTTTGGTAAAGCAGCATCAGAACCCAAACCAAAAATAATTGATTTATCTGCCGAAGAACAAGAAAGAAATGTGCCTTTCACTCAAAAAGACTTGAGTATTGCGGCGATTGGTGGGTTTTTGGGAATTGCGTGGATTGTTGATGGATTGTATTCGGTAGTGACAAGAGGAAAGCACTTTTTAGCAGAGGATTTATTTTCAATTGATGCCTTTGGCACTAGCTTTTCAATTGATATGTCAAACGTATTTTTCGTATTTTCACTAGTAGTGTTTATTATATTGGGTACTTCAAGATTAAAGCGTTTCCAGTCTGTTGAAAGAGACAGATTGAAAGTAGTTTTCTTAATTGCCTTTTTCGTAATATTCTTCTGGGCAAGTTTTGAACAGGCAGGAACTTCCATGACTATTTTTGCAAGAGATTATACGAGTAGAGCTCTAGCGGGTAATTGGGGTTTATTTTATAAAATTATTGATTTTATATTATCAGTTGCGCCAATGTTGGTATTGACATGGGTAATCTTTAAACTAGGTAAAGCAATTATTAAAAAGTATCCTTTGACAATTCTATTTACTTCGATAAGTTTTACAATAATTTGGGCATTAGTTATCTTTAGGGTATATGATAAAATAACAGGAACATCGGCTTTAGTAGATACATCTTGGTTTCAAATACTCAATCCGGTATTTATTATCTCTTTAGCGCCACTTTATTCGAAGTTTTGGGAAAAATATAAATTCTCTGGACCACAGAAATTTTTTGGTGGTTTAACTTTGTTAGCCGCCGGTTTTGGTATGTTAGCGATAGGAGCTTCTACGATTCCACCGGGAGCCAAAACAGCCTCTGTGAGCATGATTTGGTTACTATTAGCTTATCTATTGCATACAATGGGTGAATTAGCTGTATCACCTGTAGGACTGTCTTATGTGAGTAAACTTGCTCCGGCTCGTATGCTTGGTTTCTTATTTGGAATATGGTATGTTTTTACAGGTTTATCAGGAAAGTTAGCATCAATCATGGCAGAGTATTCTGACGGAATAGCGGAAAGTGTCGGTTTATCTGGATTTTTCTTAATTTTTACGATTATTCCGTTTATTGCCGGTGTAGTTATGCTAAGCCTTAATAGGCCAATTAAGAGAATGATGCATGGAGTTGATAAGTAGAATTCAGTACTCAGTATACAGTAATCAGTAGACAGTAAACAGTAAGATTAATGTAAGAACTGCCAACTGAGAACTGCTGACTGAGAACTGCTGACTGAGAACTGCCTACTGAGAACTGTCAATTGCGGACTGTAACATTTATAACATAAGTTTTGGATAGAATTAACCGGACTTTTGTAATTTTGGCACATACTTTGCGTCTAAAGGAGTGAAGAAATCTAAATCAAATAATCAAATGATAAAAAATATATTACTTATTGCTGTAATCGCACTATCAGCGATTGCATTTACCACTATAAACAACACACAGGAAAAAGTTCAAGCGGAAAGCACGGAGATTAATTGGATGAGCTTTGAAGAAGCGGTGGCTGCTCAGAAGAAGAATCCAAAGAAAATTATGATTGACGCCTATACTGTTTGGTGTGGTCCTTGTAAAATGTTGGATAAAAACACCTTTCAAAACGCGGATGTAGTAAGCTACATTAACAAGAACTATTATGCGGTTAAGTTTAACGCACAAGGAAACGAAACAATTAACTTTAAGGGGAAAACATACACAAATCCACGTTATGACGCAAATAAAGCTACTAAAAGAAACTCATCACATCAGTTGGCGAGCTTCTTTCGCATTAATGCGTACCCGACCATGCTTTTTTTGGATGAAGAAGCAACCTATTTAACTCCAGTAAAAGGCTATAAGACACCTCAGCAACTGGAATTGTATCTTAAATTATTTGCTACCAACGCTTACAAAGATCTAAAAACAAACGAGCAATGGAGTGCGTATCAACAGTCGTTTAAGAGTACTTTTAAATAGCTGTTTTTATAAATTTTAAAAATCACTTTTTATAGCAAAAAGTGATTTTTTTTTTACATTTTGTACACGATAGTATTTATATTCATTCCTCCTCCAACAGAAGAAAACATAATTACATCGTCTTTAGAAACTGATTGATCAGCTACTTGTTTTTTTACAATTTGATCAAATAAAGTAGGTACAGTTGCAACAGAACTATTACCTAATAGTGAGATAGTCATTGGCATCACTTTGTCTGGAATCGGGACTTTAAACAATCTAAAAAATCGTTTCACAATTGCTTCGTCCATTTTTTCATTAGCTTGATGAATGAATATCTTCTTAAGATTATGAATATCGACAGTCGTTTTGTCCAAAGCCGCTTTCATAGCATTAGGGACATTATTTAAAGCGTATTCATATATCTTCCTTCCAAACATTTTTATATATCGTACATCTTGATCTTCATTTTTGTTGAATGATTTTCCGAAATGAAGGTAGTAGGCTTCGTCATATGTATCTGTACGGGTTGCTGTACTTAGGATACCTCTTTTTTTGTCTTCTTCTACGGCCTCAATGACGGCAGCACCTGCACCATCGGAATAAATCATGGAATCTCTGTCGTAAACATCTACTACTCTGGAAAGCGTTTCTGAACCAATAACTAAAACCTTTTTGGCCATACCTGCTTTTATGAAAGCATGTGCTTGCACAACACCTTCAATCCAACCAGGGCACCCGAATAAGATATCATATGCGACACAACTAGGATTTTTAATTTTCAATCGGTGTTTAACCCGAGAAGCTAAGCTTGGTAAAACATCAGTTTGGATGGCTGCATTTTTAACATCTCCAAAGTTATGTGCTAGTATTAAATAGTCTAAGTCTTCTTTGTCAATTCCGGCATCTTTTATTGCTTCTACCGCGGCAAAATAGGCTAAATCGGAAGAGTTAAGATCTTTTGAAGCATAACGTCTTTCTCGAATACCAGTAATGGCTTGAAATTTTTCAATTATGGTTTCATTATCATATTCAAAAGGAGTTCCATCTTCATTGAGAAATTCATTTTCTAAGAAGTCTGCATTTTTTTTAATAATGCTAGGAATGTAGCTCCCTGTACCGGAAATAATGGTATTAATAGGCATAATAATTGGTTTAAGAGTACGAATGTACATTTTTTTCAGATGTACCTGAATTTGTTCTAAAAAAAATTAGAAAAAAGGTATTGTACTATAGAGATTTTCTCAATACTAATAACTGAGGTTATAGATAGGATTGGTCAAAAGAGAAGGGTAATAAATCCTGTAGTGAGTTTGCTTTGATGACTTTCCCAACTTCACCCATAAAGAATATTTCAATGGGCTCCTTTTGTTTAACCTCATATTCTAAAAGGCTTTGTCTGCAAGCACCGCAAGGAGCTACAGGTTTGTCAATCATTTTCATTTGAGACTTAACTGAAATAGCCACTTTTTTAACAACAACTCCAGGAAAATGGGAAGCAGCACTCCAAATGGCCACACGTTCTGCACACATTCCCGAAGGGTATGCAGCGTTTTCCTGATTGTTTCCAATCACGATTTCACCATTTTCAAGTAATAAGGCAGCTCCAACTTGAAAATGAGAATAGGGAGCATATGCTTTTTCGACAGCCATTTTTGCTTGTTGAAGCAAATCACTATCTTCTTTTGCCAAGTCTGCAATGGACTCGTAAATTGTAAACGAAGTTTTCTTTGTATATTCTTTCAACAGCTATCAAATTTAGAATTAGTAAAAATCAAAAGATTCACCTATGTTAAATCCAAGTGAGAAACGCAAGGTGTTTTCCAAAGGATTATTAATATCGGAAGCATTAAACAAATAAGAGAAATCTATAGAAGCAGCTCTAAATTTAAAACCGGCTCCAATAGTGAAATAATTTCGGGCCCCTTTACTAATATTTTCATGAAAATAACCGGCTCGTAAACCAAAAGCATCATTGTACATATATTCTGCTCCAACACCATACGTAAACTCTTTTAATTCTTCTTTAAAACCACCTGGAGCGTCTCCAAAAGATTGCAGCATACCACTAAAAAAGCTAACATCATCATCTTTTCCGGCAACCACTTGCCACACACCATTTTCGTCTTGTTCTCTAATAGGTGGAGTTGGTACCAATAGTTTAGTTGTTTCTAAAGTAAGACCTATCTTATTATAATCATCTAATATAAAGTCGAAACCACCACCTAACTTCATGTTTGTTGGAATAAAGTTTTCCCGACCACCATCAGTATAAGTCACTTTAGGACCAATATTAGCAATATTAAAACCTCCACGCCATACACCGTTGAAATCACCATAATTAGATTCAGCAGATTCATAGTAACCGGACACATCTACTCCAAAAGAATTAACTACTTTAATTTCTGAATTTTGAACTCGTAAGGCAAAATCGGAACGTATATATCTAAGAGTCACACCTAAGCTAAATGATTCACTTAGCTTCAAAGCATAGGTTCCATCAAATGACAATTCATTAGGTTTTTCTATTTGCAGTTCATCTCCAGTATCATCAGTCAATTGAATTTCACCCAGCGTGAAATATTTAAAACTGGCTGCCCAGGCACTTCTTTCATTTAATTTATTGGTAACAGAAAAGCCACCAAGATATACATCATTTACCAGTTGACGCATCCAAGGTGTAAAGTTAACACCTACAGAAAATTCCATATCATTAAAAGCTGCTTTAGCTGGATTATGATGTTGCGAGTTGAAGTCAGCACTAGTAGCAACACCTACATCTCCCATGGCTCCAGATCTCGCGTCTGGAGTTATTAATAAAAATGGAGCGGCTGTTGTGATCGAATTAATTTCATCTACATTGACCTCTGATTGGGCGATGCTATTTGGTGCAATAAATAGTACTAGTAAAGTAAGTACAATAAAAATTTTATTATGCATATTTAAGTTTTTTACTTTGTTCTTTAGGTTGTTGCATTTCTCAAAAGAGATAACGGCAAATATCAAAAAAATTATTGAAGAATGACTAATTTTTCATATTTTTCTGCTTTAATATCAGATAAAGTGGCATTTACACTTAGTTTATATACATAGACCCCTTTTCCAATTTTTTGTCCAAAATCATCCAATCCGTCCCAATGAATATCTCTTGATAAACTTCCTGTATTTTGAACTACTTGATTGATGGTTTTTACCAATTTTCCAGAAATAGTAAAAATTTGAATTTGAACCTCTAAAGGTTCGTTGGGTTTGTTGTGATTAAACCAAAATTCAGTATAATTTACAAATGGATTAGGATAATTCAAAACATTTTCTAAAACCAATTCACTGTCATCTAAAACGACGAATTGAATACTTGATTCAGAAGGATTGTTGTACGTGTCATAGGCTTTTAAATGAATAGTGTGTGTGCCTATTTCCAAATTTCGAAGTCGGTATTCTAAATTTCCATTGGTGTAATCGTTTAATTCTGTGGTGTAGTAATCATTAAGAATTATCGGATTTTGTTGGTCGTTATCTATGGTGGCTACAATGTCATGGTCAACAGATGAAAGTGAAGTGTTAATACCATTTTCATCTTCCAAAAATGCTAAAAATAGAGGTGATTGATTGGTAGAACCGCCATCAATAAATGATTTGTCATTCATATAAAGTTGTATAGTTGGACCTTGATTATCTTCAGGAGCGTCTTCATTGATACCACCTACGCTTACGTCTAAATTATAACCAGCTTTGTCTATTATATTATTGTCGGCATAAAAACTCAATTTTCCTTTTCCATACGCTATACGAATATCTCTAGGAGCGACAAAATCAAAGCTAAACTGACCATTGGTCACAGAGGCACTTCCTCTAAAAATTTTACTTTCTTGTGTGTCAAATACCATAACACCTCCGACTCCATCGTTGTTTAAAGTTTCTTTATCAACTGGTTTATCGAAAACCGTAACAGAGAGTTCACCATTAAAACTAGTATCAATATTTCCTATTTGGTCAGCTATAACTCCATCAAAAGACACATGTGAAAGTGCTTTAATGGTATCCAAAGACTGCGTGACTGGAATAGAATTCATGTGTGTAATTTTAATATCTGGTTTTGGAATAGCCAGTTTCATTGCTGGATCACCAAAGGAAAACACAAAATATTTTTGATTTGTTGAGTAGTCATTTTTTACTATCCGCAAATAATCAGCCATGCTGTAATCTGAGTTATCGAACCCAACCATATAAGGCATTAATGTAGTGTTGAGGGAATTTCCAACACTTATCCAAACAGCTCTGGCGGTTGCAATTAGGTGCGCACTACCTCCCAGCGCGTTCCTCATTACTAACTCTCCAGCAGTATTTGGACGAGAAGGGTTATCAATACGAGCAAATTCACAGGAAATAATCATAATTAACGGTAAGGCATTGAAATTCGTCCAAGAGTTAATATTGTCATTGGTCAAAATTCGTTCCGCTGCTAGGCCGTCTTCTCCACCATGGCCAAAATAATTGGCAACTAACACTCCTTTCTCAACCACATCTACTATAGCTTTGTTCACTTCCGGGTATTCTGCACCTCCAGATGAAATTACTTGTGGATACGCATCAGCATATATTTTTTTAATGTTATAAACCGGTTTGTTCAGTTTGATGTTGTCAGAAAGTGCTTCTTCACTAACCGCTAGTATTATGTCAGAGCTTGCATCATTATCATCCGCAATCATAGCAATTTGATTACGCCAATCACCAAACGAATTTACGTGATAGTAATTGAGGATTTTTTCGACTACTTGATTTCCTTCTTGAGCAGTTCTAACAGCAATTCTACTAATAGCAACATCCTGTGTTTGAAAACTGTCATATTCAATGTCTCCTTCATCATCATCACTTACAATTCCATAATAATCATCTGTCACAAAAGAATTCGCAATGTGAAAACTGAGATAGGATTGAAAGGCAGGAACAATGTTATCATTTGTTTCATATATTTCTTTAAAGTCATAAGAAACATCACCAAACATTAGGGCATATTTTAATGGAGTGGTTTGGTTGTCATATAAGAATTTCACAAAATCCCTAATAGCCGTAATATCAGGTGCACCAGAACCAAATTCATTGTAGATTTGATTTAAGGGTACCACAACAACACCTAAATCACTATTGTCTCTATGGTATTGTGCCAGAACTTCAGCTTCATTTGCTAGAAAATCTTTAGTAATTATTACATAATCAATATTGTCTAAAGCATGTAAATTCTGATTTGGTACTAGTGGGTTTTCAATTGTTTCCGGCATGTAATAGTCCTGTTGATTTAATACAACATATTCATTTAAAACACCTCCATAGGCGTTAAAACTAAATTCATTTCCACTGCTTAGATTTTCAATTTGTTTTGGACTAATAGGGTCGGTAACATCCCAAAGTTTAAAAATATTGGAAGCATTTTGAAGTGTGTAAGAAACGGTATTTGTCGTAGACAAAGCTTCAAAATTTCGAAAACAGAACTGCTTGTCTTCTACAGTAAGTTTCTTTTTCCCTCTAACTTCAATATAATCTAAAAAAGCTTCGGCAGAGGCATCACCTGCATTATTATAGGATAAATGCACACTAATATCTTCCGAATTTAGATTTACATCGGTACTTCCAAAACCATTATTAGCCCATTGGTACTTAGAAGCGGGGTTCATACTTATCGTGTACAAATTCTCGGAACCAAGACTCACATTCATGGTCGTTTGTCTATTAGCTGAAGCCGTGGTATTGGTGCTTATCGTAACGGGAAAAGAAGTGTCAATGTTAGCAAAATTTAAGTGTATTGTTTGTTCATTATTTATGTCAAAAGCTTCACCGAGCCATTGCTGCCCCATTTGGAATAAGTTTTTTCTATCTACTTCATGTACAATATAGTCATCGAAATTGGTGAAATTTAATTGTGCATTTGAAGACGAAGTCGTTGCATTTGTAACGCGGTAACCTGGTTGATTTTTAATATGAACAAAATAGTATGCCTTATCTGTATAAATATTTTTTTGATGTTTTAAACTACTAACTGTGTTTTCATGTTTCCAGCTTTCTGGTCCTTGTGCATAAAATAGAACGTAATCATTAGCGTCAAAACTACCATCTGATTCTCCTTCAACATATAGTGCATTTTCTTGCAAGTCATCGTAACGGAAATCACCAACTCTATAGGGTAATAATTTCCCACCATTTCCATAAATGGACAAGTTTTGAGGGTTTATACCACTGGTATTGATTCCCAAATTATCCAAAAAGGCTTTGTCTATTTTGTAGACTCCAGTCGTGTCTATGCTAAATTTGTACCAATTCCCAGAAGCTAGTACTGAATTTGATTTATAGCTCCTTTTTGAAACAACAACATTAATAAGTTGATAATGCACATCAAAAGAAAGAATCTTTTTTATAACGCCATTTTCATTAATCAACGGGGATACCTTTAA
>RCNF010001557.1_pt1 | contig 12120 bp, 10 predicted proteins | sample 2041311 | NCBI WGS metagenome assembly RCNF01 (sample SAMN09708228, study PRJNA481090) | Marine sediment metagenome, whole genome shotgun sequencing project. | biome: marine sediment; feature: ocean; material: sediment; isolation source: Sewage treatment plant 2 marine sediment (STP2) ... | reverse complement strand
ACCTTCATCGCTGACAAGTTCCCATGCACTTAATTGGTCTTCACCTACAGTTTTCACTGCGCCTTTTTTTAGAAAGTGAGCTTCTTTGTTTAAAATATTTTGAGTTGTGGCAACAATATTCTCAGAAATTGCACCATTTACAGGTATTGCTTCTGTAGGGGTGAATGTAGTGGGGCGTGTATAGTCGCCTAACCTTGTTGCAATGTTATAAACTTTTGAGTCTTGGTTAGCATTTTCTGCATAAACCGCACTTCCTGAAATAAGAAGCGTTGTTAGTATTGATAGTGTACTTAGTTGAGCTTTCATCATTATCTCCCTTTCTGTTATGTATTAACTGCCAATGTTGTAAGAGATTCTTATCAAAACTGACAATCTGTTCAGTAGGTTTATAATGCGGATAATGGAAAAATTTAATAAGAGATGGAACACGGATGTTCTGGTACTTTTCACGGATTCACGTAAAAGCTTTTCATTTACTTGATATCTATCAAGTCGGTTATTCTGTGGTTATTTGGTACTTTTCGCGTACTTGTTGGCGAAATGCAGCAGGACTTATGCCGGTTTCACGTTTAAAAAGCCGACTGAAATAGGATGCGTCTTCATAGTTTAAACGATAACCAATTTCTGCAATGGTTATGTTGTTATGAACGAGCAGACGTTTAGCCTCCAACACCAGTTTTTGACGGATGATGTTACCAGGAGGGTGGCCAGTAATCGCTTTGATTGTATCTGTGAGATGACTGTCACTGATTCCAATTTTGTCCGCATAAAAATGCACAGAATGCTCTGATATAAAGTGTTCTGATACTAGCTGTGTAAACTGGCGAGCCAAAGACGAAGTTGTCCCAGAATGCTCATTAGGGCGATCTACAATATATAAGCGATTAAGGTGTGTAAACAGGATGTGCATATAAGCACGTAAGACAGAAAGGCTTCGCTTGTTTTCGTTTTGAAACTCTTGCTCGACTCCTTCAAGTAATCCGTTGACCATCGAAAGCTCTTCCTGAGCTATGGAAAGGTGGGGAGCTTGTCCAACATGATGGAAAAATGAAAAATCATGTGCCCTGAGAATATTTGAAGAAGGGAAGTCCAAAAACTCTTCAGTGAATAGCAGGGCATTCCCTTTTAATGGTTTACTCAGTTGCCAAAAATGAATTTGATCTTTCGAGAGGAAATAGAATGTATTTGCCTTAACGGGGTAGGGCTCAAAATCAATAATATGTGTTCCTTCACCTTCACGAACATACAATACTTCATAACTATCATGACGATGCGGGTATTCAGCCTGAGCAGACGCACCCATAGACTCAAATTTTGTCATTACGAATGGGAATTGCGGATCAAGTGACATGAGAGGTTCCCCATGTACAGACTGAACGTTATCGACAGTGTCGTTATACAAATGAAATGGAATGTCTTGATTCTTTTTCATGTTCTATATCTATTCTTTAATTTAGCAACAAGTCTGATTCTATTGGAATAAACTGATTCGCAGCATCTATTAATGATTTAGCGGTCAGCATTTCAACGCCATAGACTTCTACCGAGGAATTATGTCTTGTTCTAATTCTCTGAGCTAATAAATCAAAGTCACCGTCACCTGAAACCAAAACAATCGTATCACTTTGCTCTGCATATTCCATTGCATCTAATGCAATGCCGACATCCCAATCCCCTTTTGCAGAACCGTCTGAACGTTGAATATAGGGTTTTAGTTTTACCTCAAAGCCTATTGCTTTAAGTATATTTTGGAACTGTCTTTGCTTTTCATCATCTCTGTCTATCGCATACGCGACTGCCTTAACAACCCTTCTGCCCTTGGTCGCTTTAGCCCAGAACTTGTTGTAATCAAAATTACGACCGAATGCTTGTCTGGTTGTGTAATAGACGTTCTGCACATCCACTAATATAGAGACTGTTTCCATTGATAGTTAACTCGTTTTAGTATTTGTATAACGGCGCTATTTAGTTGGTGAGTAGCTCATCCAGCTTACCAGAGCTATCCAACTTTCTTAGATCAGATAGACCGCCTATGTGCTGATCATTGATAAATATCTGTGGTAAGGACCGCTGCCCGCCACGCTCGATCATCGTATCTTTTTCGAGTGGCATTAGATCCAGCAGGTATTCCTCATATTCAATGTTCTTTGATTGCAGAAACTCCCTGGCATCCACGCAATGACTGCAAAAACTGGTAGCGTACATTTCAACTTTAGCTTTCATAAGCAGCTTTATTCTCCATTTAAAATATCTTCAAGTTTGTTAATCAAAAGGTTTAGACTTAATTGATTTTTAGCTGATTCACATTTAAGACCTTAGGTCATTTAGAATTGAAATAGTACCTAAAAGTAGGGGGGTGGCTTTAGTTATTTAATTAGCATTTATTTCAGTGTGATCATTGTACATCGACGATTCCTTGCGGAATCTACAATGGACTTTAGTGAGCTTATCGTTTTGTTGCATAAAACGAATAACTCAGCCGAACAAAGTGAGACAACAGCTTTAGCTGACCCGCTAGGGTGAGGCTTTAGCCGAATAATTATTTGACTTGTCATTTCTTGGCTTTTGGTGAGCCTAGAAAAGTCACCCCCCTACTTAGAGGCACTTTTTGTATTAATTGAGTATCTAAGAGGCTAGTTAAGTGCTGTATTTGCTATAGCCGCACGTGCCATATGTAATTTTTTATAACTTTCAATCAGTCGTAGGTGTCTGTCTAAGCCTTCTAGTTTCATGCTGGTTTTGGTGAGTCCAAAGAATTTTACTTCGCTGTTTACTGAGCCGATTACATTGGCCATAGTTTCTTCGCCAAACATTCGATTGAGGTTGCTGATGTAATCTTCAATCTGCATTTCTTCATCCAAGGCGATTTCTAATACCGTGTGAATTGCTTGATAGAACAAGCCGCGTTCTACGGTATTGTCGTTGAATTGTAAGAACTCCTCTACCAGTTCGATAGCATCATCCAGTTCACCCAATGCAAGGTTGGTCAGGATTTTCAGCTCTAGAATGGTGAGTTGTCCCCAAACGGTATTCTCATCAAACTCGATACCTATCAGCGTTTTAATATCGGTGTAGTTGTCTAGCTGGCTTTCTTCTAAACGCTCTAACAGGCTGGTTAAAGACTCATCGTTTAATGAATGGATATTTAAAATATCTGCGCGGTAATTAAGCGCTTTGTTGGTGTTGTCCCAGATTAGGTCTTCTATGGGATAGATTTCTGAATAGTCGGGAACCAGAATGCGGCAGGCACTGTAGTTGTTAACATCACCTAGGTTATCAAAGACAGCAACATAGGCTTCTTTGCCTAGGTCTTTTAAAATAGCGAATAGCTGTGCGCTTTCTTCTTGATTCGTACCTGTAAAATCCCACTCGCTGAATTCGTAATCGGCTTTGGCACTAAAGAAGCGCCAGGAAACCACGCCGGTTGAATCAATGAAGTGATCTACGAAATTTTCTGATTCGGTCACCGCTAGACTATTGAAAGTGGGTTTGGGAACATCATTTAAGCCTTCGAAACTACGGCCTTGTAACAACTCGGTCAAACTACGTTCCAGCGCCACTTCAAAACTTGGGTGTGCACCGAATGAGGCAAACACGCCGCCATTTCTAGGGTTCATCAGCGTTACGCACATCACTGGGAATTGACCGCCTAATGAAGCGTCTTTCACCAATACGGGGAAACCCTGTTCTTCCAGTGCTTGAATGCCTGCCATGATGTCTGGGTATTTTTCTAGTATGTGTTGTGGAACATCTGGTAGTGCGATTTCTTCTTCGATGATTTGTCGCTTTACTGCGCGTTCAAAAATTTCTGACAGGCATTGGACTTGCGCTTCATGCAGGTTGTTGCCGGCACTCATGCCGTTACTTAAAAATAGGTTTTCAATTAAGTTGGATGGGAAATATACGGTCTCACCATCCGATTGGCGCACGTAAGGAATTGAGCAAATACCGCGTTCTGTATTGCCAGAGTTGGTATCAATCAAATGCGAGCCGCGTAGCTCATCATTTGGGTTATAAATTGATAGACAGTAGTCATCGAGGATATCTTGTGGAAGTTGGTCATCTGCTTCTAATGCAAACCACTTTTCGTTGGGGTAATGAACGAAATCGCTATTCGCAATCTCTTCTCCAAAGTACTGATCGTTGTAGAAGAAATTACAGTTTAGGCGCTCGATAAATTCACCCAGTGCAGAACAAAGAGCGCTTTCTTTGGTTGATCCCTTGCCGTTGGTAAAGCACATCGGCGATGCGGCGTCACGTATATGTAGCGACCATACATTTGGCACGATATTGCGCCACGATGAAACTTCAATTTTCATCCCAAGGTCAGCTAAAATACTGGTCATGTTTGAGATGGTTTGTTCCAGTGGAAGGTCTTTTCCCAAGATCAACGTATTAGAATCTCCATCAGCTTGATTCATCAGCATCGCTTGTGCGTCTTCTTCGAGATTCTTCACCGATTCGATGATGAATTTGGGGTCTTCCTGAACAACTTTTTTTACGGTGCAGCGGTCGATAGATCGTAATATACCCTGACGGTCTTTATCCGAAATGTCTTCAGGAAGCTCGACCTGAATTTTGAAAATCTGGTTATAGCGATTTTCAGGATCTACAATATTGTTCTGCGATATACGAATATTTTCTGTTGAGATATCCCGAGCTAAACAATACACCCGCACAAAATAGGCGGCACAGAGCGCAGAAGATGCTAAGAAATAATCAAATGGACTCGGCGCAGAACCATCACCCTTGTAACGAATCGGTTGATCTGTAATCACAGTAAAGTCATCAAACTTTGCTTCAAGTCTGAGATTTTCGAGAAAATTAACTTTGATTTCCATTGGGTATGTTCCGGGATAAAGCTGCTATCGGTAGCAAATTGGTTGGTTTGTAGTGTTTATGATTTATTCTAGTTTGATATTAAAAAAATGCCACCTCCCTACTTATAGAGGGTTTTATAGAGGTATTTTTAAATACGCTTACTAAATACCTGACTGACTAAGAATAAGGATGAAGCAGCAACCACAATCGATGGTCCTGCGGGTGTGTCCCATAAGAACGAAGCACTTAAGCCTAGAATTACAGAAATCACACCAGCGACGATAGCGAGTATCGCCATTTGTTCGGGTGTTTTAGAAAACTGTCTGGCGGTTGCGGCAGGGATGATTAATAGCGATGTGATCAACAGCGCGCCGATTATTTTCATCGCAATCGCGACTAACACGGCAATCAATAATGTGTATATCGCACTGATTAATGAGATGTTTACGCCTTCTACCAATGCCAGTTCTTCGTGAACGGTTAGCGATAATAGTGGTTTCCAGATGGCTAGGAGTACTGCGAGAACCACCCCCACACTTATAGCGATTAATCCTAAATCTGACCAGGTGACTGCAAGTATGTCGCCGAATAACCAGGCGTTAAGATCGACGCGCATCCCATGTACAAAGCTGATTAATACTAAGCCTAGGGATAATGCACTGTGTGAAATGATGCCGAGTAGCGCATCGCTGCCAAGGCGTTTTTGTCTTTGCGAAAGTATCAGTAGGGCAGCTACCAATAGCGTTGAAATCAGAATGCCAATATTCACATTGATGGATAGCAGCATGCCAAGCGCCACGCCCAATATCGCTGAATGCGAAAGCGTATCGCCAAAGTATGCCATGCGGCGCCAGAGGATAAATACGCCGAGTGGTCCGGCAATTAATGCAATCGCTACACCTGCGAGAATCGCACGGACTAAAAAATCATCCATGCGTGTGATCTCCGTGATCTTTTTTGTCTGCGTTGTTTTTGTTGTCTACAATATCTATGTTGTCTTCAGCATGGTTGTGATCAGGGTGCTTACAGGTTCCTACAACAACGTCACCGTTTAATTCGTGGCAATGATTATGGTGGTGAGTGTAAACAGCCAAACCTTCGGTAGGTAAGTTGCCGAATAGGCGTTGGTATTCAGGATGGTTGCTGACATCATCGGGCTGTCCGCTACAGCAGATATGTTGATTCAAACACAGTACCTGATCGGTTTTTTGCATTACCAAGTGTAAGTCATGCGAAACCATTAACACGCCAAAACCATATTTGTTTCTCAACTCAGCAATTTGCTCATAGAGTTCAGCTTGGCCGGTAACATCGACACCTTGTGCAGGTTCGTCGAGTATCAATAATTCTGGTTTACGAAGCAGAGCGCGCGCTAATAATACGCGCTGAAATTCGCCACCTGATAATTGCTGAATTGCTTGCTTAGCGAGGTGCTTAACACCCGTTTCTTCAAGTGCAACCTGTGCTTTTGTTGTATTGTTAAATGATCGAGATGATAGTGATACAAAGCGTTCTACCGTTAACGGCATTAGTGCATCAATTGAAATTTTCTGCGGGACATAACCAATACGTAATTTAGGCTTAAGAATCACTTTCCCACTTTGAGCGGTTTCTAATCCTAAAAGAATACGAATTAGCGTTGATTTTCCTGCGCCATTTGGTCCGATCACAGTAAGTATTTTTCCTGCTTGCAATGTTAGGCTGACATCATGCAGAATCGTCTTCCCTTGCAGGCTTAGATTGATATGTTCTAGCGAAGCCAGTAACTCATCATCTACATTTACATTATAATTTTGGATAGGATCAGACATGCGCGGTATTGTACTCTTTTTTTTACTTTCTGGAATGCTCACTGCTTGTGGAAGCAAAGAGTCTGTAGAAACTAATATTGAAAAATCAGATGCATCGAAACCGCTACAGATTGTCACCACCATAAAACCCGTGCAATCCATCGTTTTAGCGATCTTGGGAGATCAACTAGAAGGACAAGCGAGTAGCTTTCAGTTAATTCCTGATTATTCATCACCACACAGCGCGAGTTTTAAGCCTTCTGATATTCGCCAGGTCTCGCAGTCAGATATTATTTTTCGGATCGATGAGCATATGGAAGTGATGCTTAACCCATTATTTGAAAAGCATCAAAACAAGCTAGTGTCTTTGGCTGAAATTGAGGGGATAGCATTAATTGATTGGGATATTCTTAAGAAAGCGAAAATCAAAATTTTAAAAAACGCGATTGAAGATGCTGATCTTGAAGGAGATGGTCACGAAGGTCATGATCATGAAACTCATACCGATGCTGCTGATGAAACAAAACCCGAAGAAGAAGCGATAGTTAAAACTGAAGCTAAAGCAGAACATACAGATCACGAAGAAGAGCATAAAGCTGAAGAAGAACATAATCACGCCGATCAGCACGCTCATGCAAAGCAAGATATGCATATCTGGACATCACCCAAAAACGCATTGCTAATGGCAAAAAAGATAGCGCAAGAGCTGTCTAAATCAGATCCCGAAAATCAGAAGATTTATGAAAAGAACTTGGCGGATTTTGACATTAAACTGGCCCAAGAATCTATGCAGATTACCCAGCAATTAAATGGTAAAACGGGTATTCCTTATATTGTGTTTCATAATTCGTGGCAATATTTTGCGCATGAATTTGGGCTAGCAGAACCGATTGTTCTTAATATGCATGAAGGATTATCGAGCGGAGCGAAAAAGCTCAGTGAAACGCGTGACATAATTTCAGAATTGGGTATTCACTGTGTATTTACTGATCCTGATATCGCAAAATCACAAGTTGATACCTTACTGTCTAATCAGACTACTCAAGCTAAAGAGATTAAGGTTGTGGAAATTGATGTGCTAGGAAGAAAAACAGAGCCAAGCCAAGATGCTTATCTCGGCTGGCTCAAAGATATGGGCAATGCCATATCAAACTGCCTGTAATAGTCTACTAGGAGAAGTAGATTAAACTATTACCAACGCAATTTCTTTTACCAGCGTAGTTCTACTGGAAATGGAGATAAGTAACGTTGTTTAGCAATATAGTCATTAGGGTGCTTTGAAAAATGATGCTTAAGCAATGTGAGTGGCATTACTAATGGCACCTCGCCTTTCTGAAAAGACATAATGCTGTGCAGTAATTCCTGGCGATCATCGCTATCAATTTGCTTTCTCAAATAACCCATAATGTGCTGTAAGGCATTGGTATGGCGTTTACGGTCAGGTTGTTTCTTTAGTACTTGCATGGCTAGGGCAATATATTCTTCAGCTAACTCATTGATATCAGCAGTGCCTGCTTTGGCAACCATTTGGCCCAGTTGACGAGCTACTTGCTGGTTGTGCGCCATAAATAAATATTTTTGACCTGCATGAAAATTTACCAATCCGTGCGGCGTCATTCCTTCTTTCAGCATATTCTGCCAATCGTTGTACAAGTAAACGCGAGTAAGAAAGCTTTCACGTAAATTAACATCGTTTAATCTGCCTTCTTCTTCCATTGGCATGTGTGGGAAGTTTTCTTTGATCACTTTTGCGTAAATGCCTACGCCGTCTTTATGAACAAAGTGGCCTTCTGGGCTATACACTTTTACACGTTCCATGCCACAGCTTGGAGAATCCTTCTTAAAAATATAGCCGCTGATGTCTGATAAATAATTACTCGCAATCATCTCTGAGTATTCGTTAAGCTGATCTGTGTAATCGAGCTCATTAGTTTTAACATCAACTGCGTATGCCTTTTTGCCATCAGCTTCATCCTTTCGAATCAATCTAATCGGAGGGCGGGGAGTTCCTAGGCCAATAGCGACCTCAGGGCAGAAAGTCTGGAAATTAAAGAAACGCCCAAGTGTTTTATCAATATAGTTGCTGCGTTTGTGTCCGCCATCGTAACGAACTTCATTGCCGAGAAGGCAACTACTAATACCAAGTTTTAGTTTTGGGAAATTATTATTAGTAAGCATTTCTATCTCCAAATTTAATCTGTTTCGTACATACTACAATAAACTATACGAAAGTTGTACAAAAATTGTAAATAATTATACAATAAGCGATAGAAAGTTAGTAATTCAGTGTTTTAAACGTTAAGGAAAAGGTTAATAAAATGGCTATGATAGGAATTGTCTGGTTTAGACAGGATTTACGTTTATCAGATAACTCTGCCTTGCACCGCGCCTGTGAAGAGTGTGATGTAGTCATTCCTGTTTTTATTGATGATCCTTTGAACGAGAGTATTAGTAGCACGGGTAGTGCAAGCCGCGCATGGTTGCATCACAGTCTGGAAAGTTTGTCATCAGAGTTGGCTTCACATAATTCTTCACTCGTTATAAGAAAAGGTGAGGCGCTGGCAGTTTTAAGCGAATTAATTAGTGAAACCAAGGCAACGCATCTTTATTGGAACCGTTGTTACGAACCTAAAGTACTTAAGCGCGATGAAGCAATTAAAGCTACGTTAAAAAATCAACTAGAAGTAACAAGCTTTAAGGGAAATTTATTGCTAGAGCCTTGGCAAGTATTGAAGAAAGATGACACGCCTTACCGAGTATTCACTCCTTATTGGAAAGCATTGACGCAGAAGTTGATGCTGACAGAACCATTGGCAACGCCTTCAGAATTCAAACCCCCAAAAAAATGGCCGCGGTCAATGAAGCTCGCACAACTCAACTTTCTTCCTCAATCACCTATTCCAAGGTGGGATAAAAGTATGATGTCTCATTGGCAAGTAGGCGAGAGTGCAGCGCATGATATCTTACATGATTTTCTGGATAATGAAGTGCAAAGTTATAAGGAACGACGTGATTTCCCTGCAATTGGCGCCACTTCGCTACTTTCGTCACATCTGCATTTTGGCGAAATCAGTCCATCACAAGTATTTCATTACGGCAATATGCATAAAGCACAAAACCCACATCACGATCACGGGGTTGGGCATATATTGCGACAAGTTGTGTGGCGTGAATTTGCTTATTCGCTGTTGTATCACTTTCCTGAAACAGTTACCGATCCATTATTTGAAAAATATAAGGGCTTTGAATGGCGAAACAATGAAGCTGAACTCAAACGCTGGCAACAAGGTCAGACGGGTTATCCAATTATTGATGCAGGCATGCGTGAGCTCTGGCAAACAGGGATTATGCACAATCGTGTGAGGATGATAGTGGCGTCTTTTTTATGTAAGAATTTATTGATTCATTGGCACTCGGGTGAGGCCTGGTTCCGCGATACTTTGGTCGATGCTGATATCGCCAATAATACTATGGGCTGGCAATGGGTCGCTGGCAGTGGGGCTGATGCTGCACCTTATTACCGAATATTTAATCCCATATTACAGAGTAAAAAGTTTGATGCTAAAGCGGAGTATATTCGTCGCTGGGTTCCCGAACTTAGTGAGCTTGATAATAAACAAATCCATGAGCCCACGGCTGAACAAGCCAAACAGTGTAATTACCCAGAAGTAATGGTTGATTTGAAAGCGACGAGAGAGCGTGCGCTGGAGCGATATTCACGAATAAAGTAGGAAGCAAATAGATAACTAAATATAAAGTCACCCCCCTACTTATAGGCACTTTTCACTTCTCAAGAATTATAAAAAACAGCCTAGCTCTGCATAAATTCTATTTACGTTTTTAATAAACAAAAACGTAATATCATTCAAAGTAGGGGGGTGACTTATTAATTATGCTTCAAACTATGTCTCGACTATTCTTTAGACAAGGATTCTTTAGACAAGGCTTCATCAATTACCTTTAATTGATCGATTGCATTATCACCTAGTAGCATTAGATTGTTGTCGTCTAATTCCTTAGCCTGAACTTCACTTTGCTCTCCAGCAATAAACACCGGAACCTTTAAGCCATCTGCTACGGCTTTGATAGAAGCAATCATCTCTGTTGTATGTGTTGATTCATTTTCATGCGTGGCTGATGAAGTTGATGCGGCTGAGTAAAGAATTAGCGCATCGCTACCTGCACGAGACAATGTCATAGGAATGGCATCAAAAGGAATATCGCTACCCAAGACTACAACTCGATAACCATGAGTAAGTAGCGGCAGCCCGAATAGCATCAATTCAACGTTGGCTTTCGCGTCCCCATACGCCATCAACAGAATTTTCTTACCGCGATTTTGTAAGGTGCTTTTTAAGAATAAACCACCGATCCGTTGTTGCAGAAAGTGCCAGTAAAAGTGGTAATTACCTGACAGTGATTGCAGCTGCTCTGCCTGATTACGGAGCTCGTTTATTAGAGGTGTTAAAAGGCTGCGACTTATAATTTCTACCGGATAGAGCGAAAATATTTCGTGGTGTAGCCTTTCGAGTTGCTCGTTATCGTAAGCGTTAATAGCTGCCATCAGTTTCTCGTTGTAGATCTTCCACTGGTTTTCTGAAGGCGCTTCCTTGTTTTGCTGATTACCTAATAAGTTGTCATCCGAATCTTTAGTAGAATCGTTGCGCATGGTTATATCAGCAAGGTCTTCTAACTCAGTTTCATTTTTGAGTGCTTTAGCAACTCGTCCAATTGCTACACCTTTTTCAAGCATTTGTAAGACTTGTTGAATGCGTAAAATATCTTGCTGACTGTATAGACGGTGACCTTTTGGCGTGCGTTGTGGTTGAAACAATCCGTAGCGTCTTTCCCAGGCACGCAGTGTAATGGCATTAACGCCGGTTACTTCAGAGACTGTACGAATTGGGTACAAGCCTTCTTCTGATGCGGGTAATAAGCTATCCAGATTTTCTGTCATGGTGTAAACCAGTTAATTCATCATGTATAAAATTGTCGCTAATACTAACATGCTGTACATGTGTTGTATAAGGAAGCATAAACGCGTTTTTTATGGTAAATGTTTCTCTATTAAGGAGACGATATTTTTACTATCCGGTGTTACCTGGCTTTTAAAAGAGCCAACTAGGTTGCCTTTGGTATCTAACAGGTACTTATGAAAATTCCATTCAGGAAACTCACCTGCCATGCCTCCTAAGGTCTTGTATATAGGAGAAGCATTATTTTCAGCAGCGTGTGTCTTTTGGAACATGGGGAATTTAACGCCATAAGTGAGACGGCAAAATGTAGCAATGTTTTGTTCGTTCTCTGGATCTTGATTCGCAAAATCATTTGAAGGAAAGCCTAAAACCACCAAGCCTTTGTCTTTATATTTGTTGTAGAGAGATTCGAGACCGTCAAACTGACCGGTGAAGCCGCATTTACTCGCAGTATTAACTATTAAAACAACTTTTCCTTTGTAGGCATCACAGAGGTTTATCTCTTCAGATTTCGCCAGTTTTCTGAGATTAAA
>RCNF010001556.1_pt1 | contig 12120 bp, 9 predicted proteins | sample 2041311 | NCBI WGS metagenome assembly RCNF01 (sample SAMN09708228, study PRJNA481090) | Marine sediment metagenome, whole genome shotgun sequencing project. | biome: marine sediment; feature: ocean; material: sediment; isolation source: Sewage treatment plant 2 marine sediment (STP2) ... | reverse complement strand
GGGTGCGCCGTGCGCACCGTGAAAATTCTTACTGGCTGGGATTTTGGTGCACATGGCGCACCCTACTATGATACTTATTCCCCTTAACTTACTGGCATTGGGGTCTTACCCCGTAATTTCATTAGAACTGGATAGAAAACTCCAATAACGCATGAATCAATCCACGTAAGGCTGTCAGCTTTTCTGTGTAACTGCCTATCATTAACTCCACAACCGGACAGGTATGTAATCAACTGTGTTCATTCCCATGGATTTTATACGTCTTCTATCAACCCATTGCCTGCTTAAATAAACCTTTATTCCTGTAATTTATATTTGTCTGCTGAGAAAAGATTAATGCATATTCCCTTTAACAATCGCTACGTAACCTTAGGCGATGCGTTTTACGTAAAGACAAAACCTGACCCGGTGTCCAGGCCAACATTAATTAAATTTAATGACGAGCTTGCCCATACTCTCGGGTTGCTGGCGACTGATATCAATGCAACCGAAGGTGCTGCATTGTTCTCGGGTAACGCTATTCCTGTGGGAGCTGAGCCACTAGCCATGGCCTATGCTGGCCATCAATTTGGTTCGTTTAATCCGCAGTTGGGTGATGGTCGTGCAATATTATTAGGTGAGATCTGTACTCCTGAGGGCGGCTGTTTCGATATGCAGTTAAAGGGTTCCGGGCGTACGTTTTACTCTCGCGGTGGCGATGGCCGCGCGGCTTTAGGGCCTGTGCTTCGTGAATATTTGCTCAGCGAGGCGATGGTTAAATTGAATGTGCCGACCACGCGCGCGCTGGCGGCGGTGACCACTGGCGAGCAGGTAGCAAGGGAGCAATTATTGCCCGGCGGTGTCATTACGCGCATAGCGTCCAGTTTTGTGCGAGTGGGGACGTTTCAGTATTTTGCTGCACGGGGTGATGACAGGGCCGTTAAGCAATTAGCAGATTATGTGATTGAGCGTAATTACCCTGAGGCCGCTGAAGAAAAACAACCTTATGTGAGTTTATTACAGGCGGTGATTACACGTCAGGCCAGGTTAATCGCGAAGTGGATGCAGTTGGGCTTTATTCATGGGGTAATGAATACAGATAATATGTCGATATCCGGCGAGACGATTGACTATGGACCATGTGCTTTTATGGACAGCTATGATCATAACAAAGTGTTTAGTTCAATCGATCGTCATGGGCGTTATGCATACAGCAATCAACCAGGCATAGGCTTGTGGAATTTAACGCGACTGGCAGAATCACTACTGCCATTGCTGGCAGATAACACGGACGAGGCAGTAGAGGTGGCGCAGACACTTTTGAAAAATTACATGGCTCAGTATGAGGATGCATGGATGTCTGGTATGAGTGCCAAGTGCGGTTTAACGGTCAGTGATGATACTAAGCAGAATGATAGAACACTTATTACAGCATTACTTGATTTGATGGCGGAAAGTAACGCAGATTTTACCTTAACGTTTTATTATTTATCGAAGTTAAATGCACAGTCGTCAGACAGCGACAGTGATTGCCGCATTTTATTTGATCAGCCAACGCAGTTTGATAGCTGGGCAGTTAAGTGGCGTGAGCGTTTAAGGCAGGGAACACAAAGTGACGAACAACGCCGCGCAGCCATGCAGACAGTAAACCCGGTTTATATCCCTCGAAATCACCAAATTGAGGCCGCGATTCGAGCAGCTGAAGATCATGGAGACTTTTCAGTTTTTCATGATTTGCACGAGGTGCTACAGAATCCGTTTCTCCTGCAGGCAGGAAAAGATCGCTATCAATTGCCACCAGAACCGAATGAAGTGGTTAGTCAAACATTTTGTGGGACTTAATCAGTAACACAGACCGGGGGCATAAAACAGCCTAAGCTTGAAACAATTAGCTAACATTTACATAGGAAATTAAATCAAACCGTGTACATTTGGGACGTTAAAGTCTGGCCAGCTTTTGTACTGGACTCAAAAGTAATAAAGCCAAACTTTTCATAATGTTTTCATCATCGAGTGATGAAGAACGATCTTTAACCAGTTTTTTGTGTTTTCAGACTCATTTCATATCATATTGGATAAGGCTGAGAGTTGACTTGAGTTAGAATGGGGCTATAAATATTCCTATACGTAGATTGTTGTATTTTCTCTGGTCCAGAGGGGGTTCCGGTTGTATTGCTGGAGGCGATGAACGCGAGTTGTGCCATAATTACCACTAATACCGATGGCTGCGCCGAGGTGGAGGGTAATGCCGGAGTTGTCATTGAAAACAAGGCTCGCGAGTGTGTTATGTCGTTCTCGTGGACTAATATCGCTGATCGTTATGACCGTTGTTTTCAGGCTGTTCTAAAAATGGATAAACCGCTTTTTTTTGTGTATATCACCGTTCGCGCGTTTGTAAACTGAATATTCTTCTACCAGGAACAAGTTGTTCAATGAGTCCCCAGCAAACTTCGACCAAGGACGATGCCCGGCCTTTTCAGCTTCTAGATGTCGAGAGAGTGTGCGAGAACAAGCCTGATTCAGCGGTGACCGACGGGCGTTCAATTATTCCCTTGCATGTCCTTGCGACACTTTTTCGTTTCTTGATGAAAACCGTTTCTATGCCTTTTCAACCTTCAATCTTTTATATTGAGCTGGCTGGAGTTGAACGAAACTCCGGTGAAAGCATGAAGGTTGTTTATATAGGCGATAAGTCGAGTTATGAGTATGTTGTATCGTGTTTGTTTGATGCTCAACCGGAGGTATGTTGTCAACGGCGCATTCCGTGGTGGTCTGTTAACCGGCAGGTAAAGGATAGCCGGCGAGTTGCTGATCTGTTAGTAGGTGACGTTGATTTTCCGCTTGATCCCCTTGTTAAAAAAAAGGGGGCGTTGGTATTGCCACGGTGGTTAAAGCAAAAAGTTGTGATTGCCGATAAGTGGGAGGACGTACTGGCAAAGCTTCGACGAAAAACCCGGCGTGAGGCCCTGCGTTCAATAAGAAAACACAATCTAAAGGCTCGTGTTGTTCGTGAGGCAGGTAGTGACAGTTATTTTTACCATCAGCTGTACATACCCTATATTCACCGACGTTATGGTGCCCAGGCGACGGTGGTTAATGAACAGCGTTTCTTGAGGGAATGCGCAAGCGGCCAACTGGTTCAGGTGCTGCAGAAAGATAAAATTCTCGGTGTGGTACTGGTGCATATTTCCGGCAAGCAATTGACGATTGCATGGATGGGTATAGATAAGGATGTCGAAGGCAATCAGCTCAACGGTGTGACCGACGCGCTAGATTTGTATTGTTTGATGTTTGCCTATACTCAAGGTTGTGATGTTATGGATATGGGCGGCAGTCGGCCACTGATTAATGATGGCGTTTTACGTTATAAGAAAAAGTGGGGTTCAACTGTGTCACAGGGCGTAATCCCCAAAGGCAGTATTTTCTACCTGCCTTGTCGAATGACCCGGCCGGTAGAGAGCTTTCTGGAAAATAACCCAATGATTCTTAGTGAAGGGCAAAAGTTACGTTGTGTTAGCTGGACCTTCGCTACAAAAAATGCCGGGGCTGACGCGAATGAGTTAGATCAGTTTACTGTCCGGCTTAACAAGATGTACCTGCCCGGTCTGGATGAGTTTCAGTGTTTTCAGGTTGTTGATGAAGGCCGGCAAGAAGAATTCACCGGCATCGTAGCGGGACTGCCTTACCGAATAAGTCGTATTTCGCGCAGCGGGGTGCCCGGCGTATTGTCGGCTGTGTCTTCATGACCCAGGTTGCTTATAAGGCCTGGTGGCTGTTGTTACTGACTGGGTTTGAGAATGAGTAGAGCTGCATCTTTTATCAGGAATATATCCTGGAACTACGTTAGTGCCGTTGCTGATATCCTGGTATTTTTTATTCTTACCCCTATAGTGGTAAAACATTTTGGTGTAACCGTTTATGGTGTGTGGATTTTACTGCATGCCATTATTTTTTACCTGAACTTCTTTGATCTTGGTTTATATACCACGCTGGTGAAGTATGTCGCGAATTTTCGAGAGGTCGGTGATTTCACCTCGCTTAATGACGTGGTTGGTTTAACATTGATGTCGATGGCTGTGGCCGGCGTAGCCGCATTTGTCACCAGTATTGTCCTTGCATGGTTTTTTGTACCGTACTATTTTAATGTGTCTGATGAGATGATAGACACCCTGACTCTGGCAGTTATGTTGTTCGGGGTAAATTTGCTGGTTTCTTTTCCAGGCTCTGTATTTAGAGCCATTTTCGAGGGTTATCAACGTTACGATGTGTTGGGTGCGATCAGTACATTGATGACTGTGCTGGCCGCTGTTGCCAGTTATATTGTCATTGTGGTTTATGATTCCGGAATTCTATTAATGGCATCGGTGGAAATTGCATTTTCCATTATTGGAGTGGTGCTTTACGTTTTTTTCGTCGGCAAGCTTTTTCCTGAAGTTAAGCCACGATTCAATGGTGTTGGAGGAGAGAACTGGAAACGGCTACGCAGTTATAGCTGGTGGGTAGCATTTAATGAGATGCTGGTGGAGGGAACCAGCCGTATCGATCGCCTGCTTATTCCAGTATTTATTTCAGTTTCCATGGTGACTCCATACTCGCTGGTTTGTTCCGTAGCGGGGGCAATATTCCTGATGATTGACCCGATTACGGATGTATTTTTTTCCCTTTCTTCGGTTTTTGACGCCCGTGATGACAAAGGACAGTTACGCACCCTGTTGTTAAAAGGGACCAAGTTGGTCATGGGTTTTAGCTTACCGGTATCGGTGTGTGCAATGGCTTACGGCGAAGAGTTTTTAAACTGGTGGGTGGGAGCGGATTACGTAACCCTGGATGGTCCTGTGCTGGAGTTGGTTGTGGCCAGTTTTGTGGTAACCGCTTTTATTATTACCAGCTCTAATATCCTGATGGCGTTATCCCGGCTTAAGGGTTTGTTTGTAATTTCTGTGATTGAACTGCTTATTGCAGTGATTCTGGCTGTTCTAACTTTGCCTGAGCATGGTTTAGTCGGTCTGGCGACCAGTTTTCTGGTGGCCAATAGCCTGGTAACGTTTTTGTTATTGGTTCCTTATGTCTGTAAGGCGCTAAACCAGAGTATCTTCGAGTACCTGCTTGATTCATTATTCAGGCCCTTCTTGCCAGTGTTGCCGTCCCTTGCCGTTGTTTACTTACTTGATCAGGTGCTGGTTTCCGGTGGCATCGTGGAACTTGTTATCAAGGCTGCTATAGTTGGTGGTGTTTATTTGCTTGGTTTTTATGTTTTATCCCTGTCAAAAAATGAGAAGGAAGAATATGGTGGTCATATCCGCGATTTAATTTTTGGGTCATAGATCTTATGGGTAATAAAGAAAAAATTGAATATCGCGAACTGCGCGTCAGTGACATACCTGATTACCAGATTCACATTGCATCCTTGCCCGGTTGCTCTTATCTCATCGATGGTGACGAATATTCGGTCAAACTACTCCAGTGTGAGCGTGACTGGTTAATCTATGAGACGGTTTGGGATTCCCTGGTGAAGCGATCGGCGAATCACAACCTGTTTCAGTCCTACGATTTCCTGCGTCACTGGTGGCAGCATTTTGGCCACAAGAAAGAGCTTTTTATCCTGTTTATATGTAAGGGAGATGAAATCATTGGTTTTGCCTCGTTTAATATTCTTCAGCGGAAGATACGCGGCCTGAGCTTTAAAGAGATTGGTTTCATCGGCTCTCCCTTTGAAGTAGATCGTCCTCGTATTGTGATGGCACAGGATGAAGTAGCGGGAATCAAGGCTGTAGTGCGTTATCTGGTGGATAACCGGCAAGCCTGGGATTTGTTACAAATATTTGAACAGGAGAAGGGTGAAGCCCTGGATGTAATGAAGCAGGCTTTCAAGGATAGTGCTTTATGGCTGGGTAACAAGGAGAGTTCGCTATGTTTCTACCTTGACTGTACTGAGTCCTGGGATGCGTTTATTGCGAGTAAATCTCGTAAGTTTCGCAGGAACCTGCGCGCTGCCCAGCGTAAACTGGAAAGCCAGGGTGATCTGCAGTACCGAGTGTATCGACAATGGCCGGAGATAGAGGAACAACTGGCCATTTATCGGGATATTGAAAGGCGCAGCCGAAAAGAATCCAAAGGGGTTGGTATAGCAAAAACGCCTCAAAGCCTGGCTTTTTATTATTCTCTTGCGGAAACCTTTGCCGAGAAGAGCTATTTCTGTCTGCGGGTGCTGACACTCGATGAAAAGCCAATTGTGGCAACTTTCGGGATCTATTTTGACAAAGTTTTTTACTCACTGCAGATTACCCATGACATGGCCTATAACAATGCTTCACCGGGTACTTATCTTGAATCGTTGGAACTGGAAGAATGTTATGGGGAGGAAGGCTGCAGGGTATATGACTTTCTCGGGTCTTTTGTGAATAATAAATCCCGCTGGTCATCGACCTCGATATTAACCGAGTCTTTGCATGTGTACCAGCGTAGCCCCTTGATGACTCTGGTTTACGCGACTCATTTTATCGTTGCGCCACGTGTTAAACCTCTGCTCGGGCGGGTTAAGGCCAGGCTGAAAAAGGTATAGTTGAACCGTTTGAGGTAGGGCAGGTGCGAGCGGGTGCCTCTGGCGATCGAGGTATGCTCGCTGCAACTCCTATGGGTGGTATTGGTAAATTATGCCGAGTATCTTCATCGATTACTTAACCTTCGATCTTGTTCTCTATGACGCGAAATTTCTTCCCGGGAGGTGGCATGATCGAGTCTTCAAGTTTTATCATAAATTGTGCATTAGATCCCAGTACTGGTCTTAATGCATTGTAAATGCAGAGTTTCATGGTTGTCTGATCTGAATTATTGTTTTCTATTCGCACCGTAAATAGATCGATATCATTTTGTATAATCTGGTAGCGTCCCAGGCCAGCTATTTTCTCAAGCGCAAGGGTGATGCGGTATGGTGATATCACCCTGTTGTTACTAAGACGAATGCAGTCGATCATTCTTCCCTCAATGCGCTCAATTCGCTGTAATTGACGTCCACAGGAGCAACTGACATTATCCATGACTTTTGCAAGGTCGCCAGTTTGAAAGCGGATAAGGGGCATGGCTTTGAGTTCCAGGTTGGTCATTATCAGTCTGTCTGATTGATATTGCTCATCATGTTTGAATTCAACGATGGTTGTATCTTCTGATAAGTGGTAACCCTCCTGTGCAGGGCACTGCCATGCCACAAGTCCCATTTCAGTCAATCCATAGAGATCATAAACAGTAGCCCCGAATGTTTCTTTCAGTAGAAAACGCGTGTCCTCATCGAGTGTCTCTGCGGTTGATATGACTGTTTTTGGGTGATATAGCTTGCGGCCTGATTTTTTGGCATGTAGTGCCATAAGTCGCAGCGGTGTTGTGCAGCCATACAGAATACTGGGGCGGAATTTATTAAGTTGCTCGATTAAGTTATCAGCTGAGCTTTCGATAGAAGCATAATGCCAGCGAAACCATCGACGTGTTCTGTTATGCCCGGCAGTGATCAGCATAAGTTTTTGCCCTGGTCTATATCCCATCACACGAAGTGCACGTAGAAACATGTTGTTTCTTGTTATTACGAAGTGTTCATCAAAATATGCTGTGAACGGCTGGCCGGTAGAGCCGCTGCTCTGTTCCGCTACTAATTCATCCAGATTGAACCGATCGCTTATTCTCTCGACAGGTGGAATTATTTGTAAATTGGCTTTTGTTGTAATGGGTATTTTACTTAGGTCATCCAATGAATTGATATCTGTTGGTTTCAGGCCGATATCGTCAAAAAGTGTATGGTAGTAGGGAACATGCTGATAGGCATAGCGAATTAGATGTTTTAGTTTGTCTTCCTGTAAGTTTCTAATTGCTTCGCGATTAAACCACTGAGAGTGCTGTAGAGAACGATACGATAAATATATAGAAGCAGGATTCAAGATTTCATACCTAATATCAAACGATTAAACGAATAAATGTTATCTTTTAATTTTTCTATGCGTTTAGTGGTATCGGGTTTTTTTGTTAGTGCCCTTGAGGTTAATTCAGTCAATTCATCAATAAGGTCGAGGCTTACAAAATCACTGACATCCATAACATAATCTTCTAATTCGAGTAGTGAGAAAAAGCCATGAAACTTTGGATTGTAGGCAAGTCCTACAACTGGCGTTCCTGAAGCAGCGGCGAAAATTGACGGGTGCATTCGGCCGCATAGAAATACGTCAAGTTGTGAACTGACCGCTTTGTAAATTTGCGGCGTGTCGATATGAAGAATTTTGGCAGCGTCAGTTTTCATCCGATGCAGAATATCAAGGCAGAGTTCGTCATCACTTTCATGCGATACATTATAGGTGGGCATGAAAATAATGGTCGCATCATGTGTGATAACAAGTTGATCGAGAACTTTGGCAAAAAGCTTGCACAGATGTTCTGATTGCTTAACGGCTGTTTTGTTTTTTCTGCGAAATCTTGCAGAGATTTTATTGGGGATAATACGGGCCTTTGCAGGAAACCAGCGTCTTACCGCTACACCTATAAGTGGCCTGCTCAGGTCATTGATGCCTTGAGCAGACAGAAAGTCTTTTGCCTGGTGTTCAGGCAGAGATGGTAACAGCAGTGCCGGGTCTGGAACGATAGTAACGGGTTTGCGGGTCAGCTTCTGAGCAGTATTACGGGCAATTGGGTCACGTGTGCTAATGTGTTGCATACATGAAAATGCAAGACGCGCAAATAAGCGACTTGTCGGCGCTGACAGCGGACCAACACCTAAAGAGTAGCCAACGATATTATTACAAAATATGCGCACTAAAAGTAGTCGTAAAGCCCAGTAGGGCATTTTTATCAAACTGTCATCGTCCTGGAATAATCCACCACCACCACAAAGGATGATGTCTGCATGTCTTGCTGCGTGGATAAGTTGAAAAAAACCGCGGATACCAGGTCTGACTGTATGAGTATTTTGTTTACCGGCACAAGGTTTTGTTTTTTTTGAGATTATGCTTATCTGAAGTTCGTGCTTGATTGATAGCAGTTCGTTGCAAGTCGATTGTAAGATCGCCCAATCTCCAAGATTGCCTTCTGTATCGCCAGCAAGTATTAGTACGTTGTTAATGCTGGCTGTCGTGGTCATTATTATTAGCAGTGTTGATGTATGTTTTGTTAGATATAAAATACAGGTTAACGTATAGTACTGAATGCCTTCTTTTGCGAGCTTGTCTTAAGCTTATGTTCAATCAATTCACATTGTAAAATTATCTGAAACATGAGATGTTTAGCTACGAGCGAGGTAATTGGTGATTTGTGCGCCCAGTATTTATTGCTGATTTCGTGTGATCATCGTCTCTAATTTGGACGATATCATCGTCTATACACCAATGTTTGCTTAAGTACTACTTGGTTATAAGAGCTTAATCACATAGAAAATGCCGTTTGTCAGAAAAATCATCTGTTTCGCTTTATTTTATGTAATTACACCTAAGTATATAAGTAGAAACAATTAATTTCTAGTGGGTCTGTTGAACATGAAGATTCTTTGTATCAATTATGAATATCCACCCATAGGCGGTGGTGGCGCTTCAGTCTGTAAAGGGCTGGTTGAGTCGTTCGTTAAGCAAGGTCATGAGGTCGATCTAATAACCTCGGGTATGAAAGGTTTGCCTAAATACGAAGAAGTAAACGGCGTGCATGTGTATCGTGTAAATTGCATAAGACAGCATAAACATTTCGCAAGAACTCCTGAACTGATCAGTCAGGTAATACCTAGTTATTTAAAAGCAGTAGAATTGATAGGTAAGAAAAAATATGACATTAATCACACCCATTTCATTGTACCGTCAGGCTTAGTTTCGTATTTAATAAAAAGAAAAACGGGGCTTAATTATGTGATTACGGCACATGGCTCAGATGTTGCTGGATATAACCCAGATCGTTTTAGTTTTATGCATTTCCTTATGGCTCCATTATTGAGGATGATAGTTAGAAACAGTAGTGGCATTACAGCGCCATCATATTTTCTGAAGAAGTTGATACAAGATGCCAGCAGTATTCCCGTCGCAGTAATACCAAATGGATTTGATCTGAAACCTGTAGAAAAAATACAAAAGGAAAATACGATCCTTGTTGTGAGTCGTATGTTTGAGCGTAAGGGTATTCAATATCTAATTGAAGCGTTGCAGGGCATCTCAACAGATTGGGATGTGTGTATAGTAGGCGATGGACCCTATTTGCCTGTTCTAAAAAAGCTCGCTAATAAACTCGGTGTTTCTGTGAACTTTTTAGGGCAAGTCCCCAATGAGAAAGTTTTCGAAATTTACCAAAAATCAAAAATTTATGTATTTCCATCGCAGGTTGAAAATTTCCCAGTTGTACTTTTAGAAGCTATGGCGTCTGGGTGTGCAGTAATCACATCAACAGCTGAGGGCTGTGTCGAAGTGGTTGGTGATGCAGCTATTAAAGTAGATACAGGCAGTGTGGACGCTTTACGACGTGCGTTGCTTTCTTTAATGAATAATCAGCAGGAAATAAATAGCCTTGGTCGCTTAGGTCAAGATCGTGTTAATCATTTCGCCTGGCATGTGGTAAGTAATAGATATGTACAAATGTTTGATAACATTATAAACCTGAAGAAACATCACAAACAAGATGAATTTAATGCGTTTACAGATGAAGAAGTAAAATCAGTTACAGATAGTAATAAAAAATAATTAACATTGTTCGTACCTTATTTAAAGGCATAGCTTTGTTAGTAAGGTCAGTAATTATTGCTTCTCCTGTTTATTTGTTGCCCTTGATCTGGACGACAACGCATCCATCATCACTGTACCTCGTCAGCACCAGTTGGACATAATCACCTGATTGTATAAGACAGTTTTAGCTCATCGTTAAGCCAAAGAGGAAAACCATTAAAAGAAGTAAAGATTGCAGAGAAAAAACTGATCGTCAGAAACCTTACCTGACTAGCAACTTTTCAGGAAAGTATACCTATTTGTAGTGGTCAAGTAAATCTGTACACATTAATGGGAGCAAATTAATTTTTCAGCCGCGTCAGGCGATAAATAGTTATTATAACTGTGGCCTCTTACTGTGTTGTAATGAAGAATGATATATTTTTGCACATCGGTCTCAGCTTCATCGTATGATTTATAGCATTCTTTTGGCATCCATTCTGTTTTAAAACTTCTAAAAAACCGTTCCATGGGGGCATTATCCCAGCAATTTCCACGTCTGCTCATACTTTGTACTATTTGAAACTGCCATAGTTGCTGGCGAAATTTCAAGCTTGTGTAATGGCAGCCCTGGTCAGAGTGAAACATAACATCTTTAGGCTTAGCTCTACTTTCATAGGCCATCCTCAGTGCCGCGCAGGTCAACTCTGAATCGGGGCTATTAGAGCACGCCCAACCAATTATCTTCCGGGCATATAAATCCATTACAACGGCCAGATATAGCCACTGCGAACCCGCCCAGATGTACGTGACATCACCACACCAGACTTTGTTCGGCGCACTAACATTAAATTCACGCTGCAGTAAATTAGAGGCAATTTTTGATTCATCCTCGACAATTTTATATTTGTGTTTATGTGGCTGTTTACTGCGAATATGTGCCTCTTTCATTAAACTAGCTGCTTTGTATCGACCCACTTTCTCACCTTGCTGTGTCAATTGCCCTGCGATGGTTCGAGCGCCTGCAGAGCCTCTACTTGCCGCGTGAATTTCAATGACCTGTTGTTTTAGTTGCTCTCTTTGCGGGTTAACAATATCTTTATGATTGATCCGGTAATAGTAGCTGCTCGTGTGCACGCCAAAAAGCTGGCATATAGGCTTAACTTCACCATGCTCTCTTGATAAATCTTCTATGAGGTCTATCGTTTGATGGTGTCCGACATCAAGAGAGCTGTAGCCTTTTTTAGTATGTCTTTCTCCCATTCAATTTGTTTAATTTTTGCTTCCAGCGCCTGAATTGTCTGTTGCTCAAACGTGATGGCTTTAGCTTTGGGTGTTGTACCTCCACGTTCAGATTCAAGCTGTTTTACCCACCGCCTAATCGCGGTATAGCCTACACCCATAGCATTACAGGCTTCGGTAATGGTATAGTTTTTATCAACAATTAGGCTTGCGGATTTGTTTTTAAATTCTGCTGAGTAACTCGGTCTCT
>RCNF010001555.1_pt1 | contig 12120 bp, 9 predicted proteins | sample 2041311 | NCBI WGS metagenome assembly RCNF01 (sample SAMN09708228, study PRJNA481090) | Marine sediment metagenome, whole genome shotgun sequencing project. | biome: marine sediment; feature: ocean; material: sediment; isolation source: Sewage treatment plant 2 marine sediment (STP2) ... | reverse complement strand
ACCGAATCGATCGGAGCCCTGGAAGTGGAAGAAGGAAATGGCGTCGCGCACCGCCGCCAGACCGAGGCCGACGACCCTCGGGTTCTCGACCTCGTAGATCAGTTCGTAGATGATTCCTGGCTGGACGCCCCCTTCGAGCGCGAGGGAGGTGGGATCGGGAACGCGGACGCCGTTTTCGATTCGGGAGAAGCTCCAGCGTTCATTCGGGACAGGGACCCTTGCACCATCCGGCACACCGCGTTGGGTGAGCACCGCGTTGCTGTTGTCGGTGGCATCGAGCGCCGGATAGCAGCGGCTGTTGCCCCACGCCAGGGGCATCGACGCCGGCGCTGTCTGGCCGTAACTGTTGATGATCTCGGCCGCGATGCGCTGCCGGATGGTCCGGCCCTCGTCGGTCGCGATCGGCAGCTCGATCTGCAGGCGGTGATTGCCGGCACGTACGTCCCAGTTCCAGGCCGACCACAGCAGAGCGTAGCCCTGCCGCATCAGAAAGCCGTTCCCTCCGTCCTCGGCCGATGACGGGTCGTTGGTGCGGCTGCCACCGTTGATATGGCGCAGCATGTAGAGGTTGCCGCGGTTGTTGACATCGTAGAGCAGACGACCGTTTCCCTTTGCGAGATCGACCGGTTTGAGGAGGATGAAGTCACCCTGAAAGCGAACCTTGCCATCAGCACCGCGCGGAGCGAGATCGAGATCGACGATCGCTGCGTTGGCCGCGTTGTCCGGGTCAACGGCGTAGAAGAGTTTGCCCCTGATCTTCTCGTAGGATCCGGCCGCGCCATATTCCATTCCATCGGCAAAGACCGAGCGCGAGGTGATCTCGATTCGCTCGACTTCCGCGCTCGCAGCCCCCGCGAAGACAAGCAGACCGGCAACGATCCAGATGATATTTCGAGCTGATGCGGTCATTTCTTCTCCTAAAACTGGTAGCCGACCTCGAGCATCACTCCGAGATCAGTGCCTTCGTCAGCGTCCCAGCGGACGAGTGGCGCCACACCCAGATTCCAACCTCTGCGGTCGAGGCCTCTGAAAAAGAAAACGTAGGGCAACCGAATCGATGGTTCTACCTTTGAGTGGAAGCCGTCATAATCCAGCGCGATATTCAGACCCAGCCCGTGTTTGCTGTTCTTCTTTGTCAGGATGTCTGACCTCAGCCAACCGACGCCTACGCCGCACGTCACGTGGGTCCCGTCGAGGGATGACGACATGAACTCCGAACAGCCCACGGAGATGTACTTCAGATCATCGGCCTTGATCAGGGCGAAGTTGCCGCCGAGTCCGTTGTAGAGGGCGCCGACGCCGAGACCAAAGGATGTTTTGTCGGCCGCCGAAAGGGTGCTCACTCCACCTGCGACGAACCACAGAAACACGATGAACAATCGTTTGGCCATTGATTCTCCTAAGAATTCGTCCTGCTCCGCCGGTCTATTCGGTTCCTCCGTCTATCTCGACGCCGTCGAGCTCCCAGGGCGGAAGCCCGGTTTTCCCGTCCTTCACAAAATGGTCCATCCAACGCATCAATCTCCGGGCATAGTCATCGCGAGAAGCAGCGCGACGGTTACCGTGCTGCTCACCTGGATACCGTACGTAGCGAACGGGCGTCTCACCGATCAGCTTGAGTGCCCTGTAGAACTGCAGGCTCTGCGACGGGTGGACGCGGCTATCGGCAGTACCGCCGGCAATCAGCAGCGGGGTCCGGCACTTTTCGACGTGATAGAGCGGGCTCCGCTCGAGGCTGAACTGCCAGTTCGTGTAGGGAGCAAATCGAGCGTGGACCATGATGTCCTCGACCGGGATCTCGGTCGTCATCCCTTTACTGATTTTGTTGCTGATACCGACAAACATCACACCGGCTTTGAAGCGATCGCTGTAGGTTGTAGCGAGCCATGCTGTCGCGTAGCCACCGTAGGAACCACCGGTGACCCCGACCCTGTCGTTGTCGGCGATTCCCGCCGCCACCAGGGCGTCGACCGCATCGACCAGATCGTCGAACTCCTTGCCCGCGGCATCGCTCTGCCCCAGCTTCGAAAATTCGACGCCCCGCCCCGTGCTGCCACGATAGTTCGGGTAGAACACCGCATATCCTCGCGCCGCGGCCAACTGGCCCGGCGCCGAGTACCTGCTCAGCCAACCATTGCGGCGATGTCCCTCGGGCCCGCCGTGGACAAAGAGAATCAGTGGTGCGGGTTCTTCCGGGTCACCGGCCGGCCGGATCAGCACACCGCTCAGGTTGAGTCCGTCACGAGCCTCATGGTGGAAGACTTCCTGCGGAGCGAGATCCACCGACGCGAGCCAGGGGTTGCTGTCCGTCAACCGTCTGGGGGCCACGTCGCCACGGTTCATCGTGTAGACCTCTCCCGGATGTGACGGCGACTCGCCGACCAGGGCGATCCGTTCGCCGTCACCCGAGAGGCTCATCTTGGCCATTATCGGAGTTCGAACGCCGTCCTTGATTGTGCCGGAGGTTGCGTGGGTCTTCTGCTGCAGACTCGAGATGTCGACCTCTCCGAGGCGAGTTTCCTCGCGCTCGTTTGAAATGAACATCAGGGTCGAAGCATCCTGCCAGACGAACGCAGAAACGTGCCCTTCGAGTCCTGGGAGTACGTCCTTCAACATGCCTCCCGCGACCGGGCCTACCATCAGGCGACCCTGGGCGGGGTCGTTTGGATCTGCAGCCGAAATCATTGCCAGCTTTGTCCCATCGGGACTGAAGTCGAACGAACCGAGCTTGCCCGGGTTCTCAAAGCGCGCGCGAACTTCACCAGTTTCGGCATCGACGATCGTGACCTTCCGCAACATCAGGTCGTCGTCGACCAGGGGGCGGGGCGCGATGTCAACCGCCACGCTGCGGCCGTCCGGACTGAAGCGCACGTGGTAGGGCGAGCCATCGATCTGGAGCGCCTGTGGTTCGGATTTCTCCTCAGGTGCCGATGGATCAGCGGCGGGCGCCTCGTAGCCCGGCAGCGGCGCCAGCCAGACCCTTTTTGGCAGCCAGTCCTCCTCGAAAACTTCCTGCGAGTAGCCCGCCGCCTGGCGGGCCTTTCGCTCTTTGCCCTCTGGCTCTTTGGCGACAAACGCAACCCTCTTCCCATCGGGAGAGATCCGGTAGTCGGAGATCGCGGTCTCGAAGGCCAGCAAACGCAGCGACTCGCCTCCGGAAAGTGGAATCGCCCACAGCGAGGTATGGGCGTCACACCCGCGTTTCGCCAGATAGGTGATGAGCTGGCCATCCGGAGAGAACCGAACGGACGACACCTTGATGTCACCACTGATATAGGAGGCATCAGCACCAGCCTCCACCGAAACAACGTGCAGCTCTCGCCAGGCGGCACCGTCAGGATCAATTCCAGGTTTACGGGGAACGTCGAGCGTATAGGCGATAAACGATCCCCCAGGCGCCATGACCACATCATTGACCGATCTTACGGTCGCCAGCTGTTCGAAGCTCAGACCTTCCCCGGCCTCGACGTCACCCCCGAAACCCACCATCACACAAGCGATGACCAAACATCCTCGAAAAATGAATCGCGACATGTCCCCTCCTTTTGCGACGACCGCCATTCTATCGCGGCGGAAGCGACTCCCCGGCCGTATTATTTGGACTTCGGTGGGCGGAGCTGATATAAATCCTTTAGAAATCGAGACAGTGTCACAGAACGACGAAATTTGAGGAGGTTCACATGGTGTCCCTGACAGCTCTCTGGCTCCCGATCGTGCTCGCAGCGGTAGCGGTTTTCATCGCGAGCTCGGTCATTCACATGGTCTTCAAGTACCACAATTCCGAATTTCGGCAGCTGCCCAACGAGGGGGCGATTCTCGACGCGATGCGCGGCGCGAAGACGGAACCCGGCTTTTACTCCTTCCCGTACGCCGCAAACATGAAGGAAATGAGCTCCCCCGAGATGACGGAAAAGTACACTCAGGGCCCTGTCGGGACCGTCAATATCAACCCGAGCGGTCCACCTGCAATGGGCAAGCATCTCCTGCTGTGGTTCATCTACAGCATCGCGGTGGGCGTCTTCGCCGGCTACCTCGCAAGCCGCACTCTGGCGAGCGGCACCCACTATCTCCAGGTCTTCCGTGTCGTTGGGTGCGCGAGCTTCATGGCATACAGCTTCGCCCATTTCTCGGATGCGGTCTGGAAGATGAAGCCGTGGACGATGACCTTCAAGCAGGTCTTCGACGGCCTCGTCTACGCCCTGTTGACCGCCGGTGTCTTCGGTTGGCTCTGGCCGCAGTAGTAGCACCTCAAGAATTGAACAAGGGCGGGATATATCCCGCCCCTACAAATCGGATGGTCGACTCGTGTCACTCGTAGGGGCGGCATATATGCCGCCCTGATGACACGTCAGGATTTCATTTCAGCGGCTTTTTCGACCGCGTTCCCAGTCAGGAATCCGTCCTCCTCCCCGCCTGTTCGCGCCGTAAACCCTCCGTGTCCCATGCCTCGTCAACATTGGACCACAGATCACTGCTGTCGGTGGCGAGGACGCGTTCCAGCGCTTCGCTCTGCTGGCGCACGAGGTGCATGTAGGTTTTTGTGTCCCCTCTTTTTCCGCTCAGCTCGCGCAACGCCTGTTCGTCGTGGACCCGGAATCGCCGTGTCCGCCGTAACGCTTCGAAACCCGGCATCCCCAGCTCACGCAAGACGTCGAATCCTATCCGCAGCGAGCTGTCGAGGGTCTCTCGATAGACCGAGTCCAAACCCGCTTCGAGGAGCTCATATGCGTGAGTCCGGCCGATGGCGCGACTGAGAACCTTCAGGTGGGGAAAGTGTTTCTGTGCTGTTTGGACGAGCTCCAGAATCCGGTCCGGATCGTCGAGCGCGATGACCAGGACGCGGGCCGAATCAGCGCCGGCTGAGCGCAGCAGGTCGAGCCTCGAAGCGTCACCGTAGAAGACCTTGTGGCCCAGCTTGCGCAGGAGCTCGACCTGATCGGAATCGACCTCGAGGACCGTAGCGGCGATCCCGCTCACTCGCAGCAGCCTGCCGATGATGGTGCCGACCCGACCATAGCCGGCGATAATCACCGGGTTGGACTCATCAAAAACGTCAGCCTCACGATGGTCCTTTTCGAGGGTTCCGAACTGTGGTTGGACCAAGCGCTCGTTGACCAGCATCAACAGCGGCGTCAGCGCCATTGTCAATGCGACGACAGCTACCAGGGGACTCGCCACCTCGAGACCTATAACCCCCTGCTGAGTCGCGAACGAAAAGAGCACGAACGCAAATTCACCGGCTTGCGCGAGGGCGAACGAGAAAAGGAGATTCTGGTCGGAGCCGAGGCCGAAGACTCGACCAAGAACCAACAATACCAAGAACTTGACCACGATGAGGGCGGCCACGAGGCCACCGATAAGAGCCGGCCGCGAGATGATCTGCGCGAAATCGATGGAGGCACCCACCGAGATGAAGAAAAGGCCCAACAGGAGTCCTTTGAACGGCCCGATATCACTTTCGAGCTCGTGCCGATATTCGCTCGTGGCGAGTACCACGCCGGCAAGAAAGGTGCCCAACGCAGGGCTCAATCCGACCCGTGTCATGAGGATTGCGATGCCGATGACCAGGAGCAGTGCTGACGCAGTGAAAATCTCGGGCACCCGAGCCCGTGCGATGAATCGGAAGGCTGGCCTGATCAAGAGCCGACCCCCAATCACGATCGCCACAACTGCGGCCGCGACGACCAGGGCGGTCGCCCAACCCGGAAGGCCTTCAACCCAGGTCGTGGAATGCCCTGTTTCCGCCGAGGCGTGGACGGCACCGGACCGAGCCAGCAGCGGCAGGATGGCCAAGATGGGTATGACGGCGAGGTCCTGGAAGAGCAGCACCGAAAATGCACTCCGCCCGCCGCCGGTTTTCATCAGGCCTTTTTCCTGCAGGGTCTGGAGCACGATCGCCGTCGAGGACAAGGCAAGGATCAGTCCGACGGCGAGTCCGCTCCGCCAGTCGAGGCCGACCGCGATCGCAATGGCAGTGATCACGGCCCCGGTGACTCCCACCTGAAGGCCGCCGAGGCCGAGAATCGAGCTCCGGAGTCGCCATAAGAGAGATGGTTGGAGTTCGAGACCGATCAGGAAAAGCATCATCACGACGCCGAACTCGGCGAAGTGGAGGACGTCTTGGCCTTCCTCGCCAACCAGGCCAAGCGCAAAGGGACCGATGGCAATACCTGCGATCAAATAACCGAGCACCGAGCCCAGACCGAGCCGTTTGGCGATCGGCACCGACACAACCGCCGCCGCGAGGTAGATCAGGGCCTGGTAGAAAAAGCCTTCACCGTGCATCGCTCAGTCCCCCAACAGGGCGTCGAGGTCGGAGTTGAGCCGCCGAAGGCCCGCCACACCGTCCGCCCTCACACGACCGTCGCGGAGTGCTTCCACCAATCGCCGGTAATCGACCGCATGGTCCTCGATCTCAGATGCCGTGAGTCTGAAAGTTCCATGAACGACGAAGGGCGGAAGAAAATCCATCCCGCACAGCCGTGCGGTCTGCTCGATCGGCGCCAGGAGTTGCCGTACGGAGAAACGATTGGACCCCTTCGCGCAGTAGGCGTCCTCGCTGCCGCCCGTGGTCATCGCGCTGAGCAGGGCTTTGCCCCGCAAAGCGTCGCCATCATGCCCGTAGGCCCAGCCGTGCTCGAGCACCAGATCCTGCCACTCTTTGAGAATTGCGGGAGTCGAATACCAGTAAAAGGGGTGCTGAAAAACGACGATTTCGTGGGCTGCGAGCAGTTCCTGCTCTCGGGTGACATCGATGTTGAGATCCGGATACTCGTCGTAGAGATCGTTGACCGTCACCCCGTTGAGGTCCCGCACGGCGGCGACGAGACGGCGATTGACCCGCGAATTGCGAATCGCGGGATGGGCGAAGAGAACGAGAACTGGATGAGCGATGTCCATAACCACCGCCATGCTCAACCATAAGGAGTCCCTGACGATTCCAGACCCGCCCTTTAACGATGATTTTGGGGGGTTCTTTTCAGCGCGGTGGTAGGTCCAGAGCGAGCCTGTTGGTCGATCTGATCTTTTCGAGCGTATTGGTGTAAAGATCGAGGCGCATTTCCTCGATATCTCCCCACTCGGTACCCGCAATCTCGGTCCCGCCGAGCCCTTCAAGGCGCATGATCTCGAGCGTGAACCTGAAATCGGGGTGGGGATCGATGAGGCTCACCCACTCCTGCTGCTCAGGCTCGAGCCTCCACAGATCGCGCTCTTCGGGAGCCAGCCCGTTGAGCACCAGCTGATCAAAGGTCTCGACCAGCCACGGCTCGTCGGAGCCGGGGCGCAGCAATGCAGCACGAAAGTGAATCAGCCAGACCACATCGTCGGTGTTGTTCTCGGCCTTGAACTCGATCACCGGCCACTCGAGGAAGCCGCGATTCCGCTTATAGACCCTGCTCTTTTCAAGCTTGAAGCGATCGAGCTCGGCTCGAGCTTCATCAGATCCAATCCTGGCCTGCTCGAGCTCCGTGACCGCTGCCCGAACCTCGCCCAGTCGTTTTCGCATCGCTTCGGCGATGATTCCCTCCGCAGTCATCCCCTTGAGCGGCTCATATAATGCGAGAATCAGCTCTGGGTGCGAAGGCACTTCGCCCTCTTCGCTGGTCACGATAGCTTCCTCGCCGACCAGATATTTGAGAGCCTCGTCAAGCCGATCGCGCTGCTCGAGCTCGCTCTGCTCACGGAGGACCGTGAGCGATTTCTCGAGTTTTTCGACGCTGGATGTCTCGAGAGTGTTTGGACCGCAGCCCACTCCAAGAACTCCGAGACCAACGACTGCAACCAGTCGGAACCAGATTTTGGCCTGCAATATCTTGCTCATCGCCTCTCACCTCGGTTCAGAAGTATCCCTCTCAACTCTACCAGCCCTGAGGAGTGGCGAAGACAATGATCGAGGAACAAAGGGATTCAACAAACACACAGCGTCGATACGACTTCACGGCTCTACGGCTCTACGGCCGTTCGGCCAATCGATTGGGCTCGGCGTCAGCGTTATAAGGAGTCCGTGCCGTAAAGCCGAATAGCCGTCCCGCCGTATGGCCTCGTGTCGTCAGTAGCTATGCTCGTCGAGTTTCACCTTGCCGCGGAAGGTCCAATAGACGATACCCGTGTAGGCGAGGACGAAGGGCATGCCGACGAGGGCGATGATGAGCATGATGCCAAGGGTCTTGGGACTCGACGCGGCCGAAAAGACGGTAACCGAGTGCGCGGATTCGTTGCTTGCGGTCACCAGATTGGGGAAGAGGGCAAGGCCGAAGAGCATCACCAGCGTGGCGATGACTACACAGCTTGAGATAAACGCCCAGGCAGGCCGTCCCCAATGCAGCGTGCGCGGGATGTTGGCAACCGCGAGCACATTGACAATGACCACGATCGCCGCCACCGGCCAATGCTCGAAGTTGGCGGTTGCCCGCGGAACCAAAGCCAGCGTGTACATCGTGGTCAGCATGTACGTGACCAGAAAGATGCCCCAGCTTCGCCACAACCAGTCGCGCAGTCGTTCCTGGAAATCGCCTTCGGTCTTGAGGTAGAGGAAGAGGCCGCCGTGCATCGCGAACAGGGCTACCGTCATCAAACCCACGAGCAGTGTGTACGGACTGAGCTGATCGAGGAGGGTACCGGTGAAGTTGCCGGCCTTATCGAGGGGCATCCCGAGCATCGCGTTTCCGATCGCGACCCCAAAGAGGAATGTCGCGGTGGTCGAGCCGCCAAAGAAAGTCAGATCCCAGAATCGCCGCCACCGGTCATTTTCGACCTTGGAGCGAAACTCCATCGACACTGCTCGAAAGATGAGCGCCGCCAAAAGCAGCATGAAGGCGGTGTAGAAACCCGAGAAAACGGAGGCGTAGGCCTCCGGGAAGGCGGCGAAGAGGACGCCGCCAAACGTGACGAGCCACACTTCGTTGCCGTCCCAAAGCGGGCCGATCGAGTTGATGGCGATCCGCCGCTCGCGATCATCTGCCGGTACAAAGGGGTGGAGGATGCCGACCCCAAGGTCGAACCCGTCAAGGATCGCGTAGCCGATCAGGAGAGCGCCTTCGATGAGAAACCAGATCACGGCCAGGGTTTGCCAATCCATCTTCCCCTCCCCTCAGCCCGACCCGCCGGAGCCGGTTCCGGCGACAGCCGGCAGACCATCGTCACCCCCATCCGTGGGTCCGGCGGGGTCCGGTCCGTGGCGAATCTTCTGGTCGAGGACGTAGAGCCAGGCCGCCAGCAGGCTGAGGTAGATGATGCCAAAGCCGATCAGCGAGCCCAGCACCTGGGAAGCGTCAACGGAGGGACTGACCGCATCGCTCGTCCGCAGACCCAGGGTCTCGTCGTACTCGACGAATCCTGAGGGCCCGGTCAGGAGGTCACCGTCCGCAGTCCACTCCAACGGCGGATGGACAATCCATGGTTGGCGCCCGACCTCGGCAGCGACCCAGCCAAGCTCGTTGGCGGCGAGAGCGCCACCGACCGCGAAGACAAATGCCCACAGCAGCCATCGGGTCTTGAAGAGACTGCCACGCCAAAACAGCAGGCTCGCCAACGTTGTGAGGCCGATGAAGGTCATTCCGAGACCGATCATGATGTGGTAGCTCGCAAAGGACACCAGGACCGGCGGCCGGTCCTCTGGACGGAAGCGATCGAGGCCCACCACCGGTTCAGAGAAATCCTCGTGGACGAGAAAGCTCAGCCCACCGGGAATGGCGATGTTGAATCGAACAGTCTCGCTCGAGTCATCGGGCAAGCCAAAGAGGTTCATGGCGGCGGGTCCCGATTCGTAATGACCCTCGAAGGCGGCAAGCTTGGCCGGTTGCCAGTGATAGACGTTCTTGGCCTGGAAGTGACCAGAGGCCAATGCGGCCAACGAGGCGATGGTGGCAAAGAGAAGGGCGCCGGAAAAGCTCTTCTTTGCGAAATCGAGGTGGCGGCCCTTGAGCAGATACCAGGCCGAGATCGACATCACGAAGAAGGTGCCCAGAATGAAGGCGCCGATCCACACGTGGAGCAGCCGTTGGACTGTCGACGGGTTGAAGACCAGGGCCCAGAAGTCGACAATCTCGGCGCGCAATACGGGCACGCCATCGATGATCAGCGGCTGCCCGTCGCGCAAAACGGGCACGATGTGGTGGCCTGCAGGGGTCTGCTGCCAGCTGTTGGCGACCACGATCCAAATCGATGAGAAGATCGATCCAAGGGCCACCATCAGGGTCGCAAAGAAGTGCATCCTCGGCGAAATCCGGTCCCACCCGAAGACCAGCAGAGCCAGAAATCCGGACTCGAGGAAAAAAGCGAAAATCCCTTCGGCCGCCAACGCCGACCCGAAGACGTCACCCACGAACCTGGAGTAGACGGCCCAGTTGGTGCCGAACTGGAACTCCATGACGATGCCGGTTGCGACGCCGATCGCGAAGTTGAGGGCGAAGATCCGGGTCCAGAACCTGGCTGCGGTCTCGAACAGGGGGTCTCCGGTGCGGAGGTGTTGCGCCTCGAGGTAGACCATCACGACACCCATCCCGATCGTCAGAAGCGGAAAGATGTAGTGAAAGCCGATCGTGAATGCAAACTGAAGACGCGACAGCAGGACCACATCCATTGGGCGCGCTCTCCTTCCCTCAGACACACTCGCCACTCTGAAGAATCATCCTACTCCACCCTTCGATTCCTTGCCGCCGCAGCGATAAGCCCGGAACCCGTTCCCGTACCCGTACCCGTACCCGATATACCGTGCACGCAGGATGTCCCCATCGGGAACGGGAACGGGGACGGGGACGGGAACGAAGGGCAAACTAGCCGAAAAAGAGGACCTTGTGCTTGAGAGTTTGGCCTGATCAAGCTAGTGTTTCCACCATGAAAAATATCGTTATTTTTGCTGTATTCGCCATTCTGCTCACTTTCAACGTTTCTGCGCAGGTACCAGAGACGCCTCCGGACGTCGCCGCCCCGCCAACGGACGCCACCTGTACCGACAGCGGGCTCTGCTCCAAAGTGCAGGTCGCCGGCAGCGGCGAGGAGCACCCGGAAGCGTGGGACAGCGTCACCGTCCACTACTCCGGCTGGACTACCGACGGCAATCTCTTCGACTCCTCATTCAAGAGGGGCAAGCCCGCGACCTTTCCTCTCAACCGGGTCATCCCGGGTTGGACCGAGGGAGTCCAGCTGATGGTCGAAGGCGAAATCCGCCGCTTTTGGATTCCGTCCAACCTCGCCTATAACAACGCTCCTGGAAAACCGGCCGGCATGTTGGTCTTCGACGTTCAGCTGATCTCGATCGACAACAAACCCGAACCGCCACCGCCACCAAAGACTCCGGAAGACGTGGCCGCACCGCCCGCCGATGCCGAGAAAACAGCGAGCGGGTTGGCTTCGAAGGTCCTCAGGCCCGGTGTCGGAGAAGAACACCCGAAGAAAAGCTCGACCGTGACGGTCCACTACTCCGGTTGGACCACCGACGGCAAGCTCTTCGACTCGTCCGTCGTGCGGGGTGAACCGACCTCGTTCCCCCTGAACCGCGTCATTCCAGGTTGGACCGAGGGTGTGCAGCTGATGGTCGTGGGCGAGAGACGTCGTTTCTGGATCCCGGAGAAATTGGCCTACGCCGGTGCCGCCGGCGCGCCGAAGGGCATGCTGGTCTTTGACGTCGAGTTGCTCGAAATCGAATAGCTGTACAAGCAGATCGTTCGGCTCGGGTTTCACGGCTCTCGGGGATTCAATAGATGCCAGATGCCAGATGCCAGATGCTAGATGCTAGATGCCGGATTCAACCAGGATTCTCGTGGGCAGGTGGGCGGATCCAGCATCCAGTATCCAGCATCAGATTGGATTCTGCGGAACATCCCGCTGACAGATCCGCGATCTAATTTGCCCGCAGATGACGCAGATGAAGACCCGGACTTATGAGATGTCTTCTGCGTCAATCTGCGTGATCTGCGGTTTCTTATGGATGGGCGGACGGAACATTCCGATCCCTCAGAGCGTTCTTGACACCAGCCAGCGCTGAAATGGGGGATCGATGCCCAGACCTGAAAAACACGTATTCGTTTGCCTCAATGCCAGGCCGGCTGGCCACCCCAAGGGGTCCTGTACCGAACGTGGCGCCGAAGGGCTACTGATGGAGTTCGGTCGCCTGATGGA
>RCNF010001554.1_pt1 | contig 12120 bp, 13 predicted proteins | sample 2041311 | NCBI WGS metagenome assembly RCNF01 (sample SAMN09708228, study PRJNA481090) | Marine sediment metagenome, whole genome shotgun sequencing project. | biome: marine sediment; feature: ocean; material: sediment; isolation source: Sewage treatment plant 2 marine sediment (STP2) ... | reverse complement strand
TTTGACCATCCAGAGACTAGATCGCGCACCTCACCGCCGGGCGGCTACGCCACCACCAATTGTGGTGTGTCGAGATGCTGTTCAAGCTCAGCATAGAATTCCTTTGTTGTCTTGATTGTACCGCATCGGCGACTCCTGCGCAACCCGGCAGACGCGTCGCCGACCTATTTATCGCGTCGGAAGACAAACACGCTGCCCGAATTTTCTTCGGGGCTAAATCCGCGCCCACTGAAATCCGAGAAGTGTCCCAGTTTGCTGAAGCCCGCATTGCGATGGCCGAGCAGATAGTCCACGCTCGTGCGGGGATACAGCACGACTTCGCCCCCGAATATTTCGCCTTCGGGCCCCATCAAGGCCGTGTGAAAACTGAGACGCTCCAGCTTGATGTCCTCGTACCAGCGCATAAACGTCAGCTCGTGCTCGGGAAAAGTGAGATCGGGAAATACGAAGTCGTCGAGCTTGAGGATCGGGTCGAAATTCACGGTCTGGAAAATCCACACGCCGCCGGGAGCCAGCAGGTTGTGGACATCCATCAGGAAGGCCGCCAGGCGTCCGGCCGCCAGGTGCGGCAGGACGTTGCCGATGCACACGACGCCGTGGAAACTTCCGGCCGACAGCAGGTGAAGTTCTTCCATGCCCATGATACGAAACTCGCCACCCGGGTTCAGGCGCCCCGCTTCGCTGATCATGCCGGGGTCCAGGTCGACGCCGACGCATTCGCGCCCCGCTTCGGACAGCTTGCCGCAGTAGCGACCCGTGCCGCAACCCACATCAAGGACCCGCCCGTTCTCGGGCAACCACTGGTCCAAAAACTTATAAACGCCTTCCCGGTAAGGGAAAATCTTTTCGTAGTGACCGGCAAAATCAGAGTAGAAAGCCATTTGCGGCAAACCTTTGTGTGTTATATTGGAGATGAGCACAGGTCACGGTCTGTCATGATCTGACCTGGATGAACTATCATGAACCACGCCAAGACAACGGTTCAAGGCGGGTTTCAGCGAGAGGTCGGCTGATGTTTCCGTTCAAGAAAATCCTCTGCCCCACGGATTTCAGCGAACCGTCCCAGTGCGGGTTGCGCATGGCCAATGAAATGGCCCAAAAATTCGGCACGGAAGTGATTGTGCTGAACGTGCACAAGCCCATTCCGCATCTGCCCACGCCGCGTCTGGAAGCCTCCGACATCACCTTTGATGTCACGGCCTATGAAAAACATGTGGCCGAAGACGCCCTCGAAAACCTGGCCGTCCTGACCAGCTCCATCTTCGATGACGAGATCACTGTGCGCCATGAGGTCCGCATGGGCCGTCCGTCCCACGAGATTCTCAAATTCGCCGAAGAAGAAGGCGTTGACGCCATCTTCATCGCGACCCACGGCCGCACGGGACTGAAGCACATCATGTTCGGCAGCGTGGCCACTGTTGTCGTGCGGCGCGCCCCTTGTGTGGTCATGACGATCCGGGCTTGCGACTAGACTTGTTCCTAGAATAGCGCATTCAACAGGATGTGCGAATTATTCGGTGAGCGGGCCCAGGATTGGCAGATACTGCCGCCAGGGGCCCGCTTCCTTTGTATAACGCCGGGCCATCACCCGGCTGATCTGGGCCAGATGCCCCAGGTCGTGAACCACCCACGTGGACAGCAGTTCGGCCAGAGTCACGTTGCCGAATTCTGGATGTTCCCCCGTCCAGGCCATTTGTTCGGGGCTGATATCCAAGGCCTCCAAAGCCGCCAGATTCCGCAACCGCAGATGGGCAAATTCATCCAGCAGCTGGTTCAACTGCCGCCCCACCGATTCCTGCTCCTGGGCAAAACGGCCAAAGGGCGCAAAACCCTTGTCGGTTCCCTGGGCCAGGATGATGTGCGCCCGGGGAATCCAATCCGTTTTTTCGCCGTGGATGAAGTGCCCCACGATGTCGAAGGGACTCCAGGTGTCCACACCTTCGTTGGCGTGGGTCCAGGTGGCCGGCAGGTCCCGCAGCAGAGCGTCGACGGTCATGGGCGTGCGGGCCAGGATCTGAGCGGCTTCGTGCAATTCGAAGGTCATTGGTCTTCCTCTATTTTCAGCGCACATAACCCAGTGAGCGCAACATTTCCAGGCTTTTCTCATCGATCTGAATGTCGTCGATTCCGGCCAGGCCGTGGGGCAGGCCGTTTTTCAAATGGCCGTCGAGCAGCGCCCCCAGCTCGTTGGTCAAAGGGTGATCCTCGCCGTAGAGATTGTTGGTCTCATTGGGGTCAACAGCCAGATCGAAGCACAAACTCGAGGTGGGGAACAGCAAGTCCCGGATCAGCTTTTGTTGGCCATCCTGCACGCTGACCAAAAAATCGCCGGGGCGCGGATCGTGGTCGCCTAACAGGCGAAAGTCACGCCATTCGGCAAAAACGGGTTCCGATGCGGCAGCCCGGCGCAGACTGCGGCCCTGGGCCGTGGGCATTTCCGCCACGCCCAGCAATTCCAGCAATGTGGGCACCAGGTCTACGGTCGAAACCGCAGCCCCGCGGCGCTCGACCGCCTTCAAATCACGCCAGTGGATGAACATCGGCACGTGCAGGACTTCGTCGTACAGACGGTGGTGATTGGTCAGCCCGTGCTCCTGCAAATATTCGCCGTGGTCGCCCACCACGGCAATGATCGTATCGTCGGCCAATTCCAGTTTTTCAAGCTTGGCCAGCAACTCGCCGATGAAGCGGTCCATCTCAAAAACTTCGGCGCGGTAGGCCTGACGCACATCCTGAACCGGCAGCGTAGCCACGTTGGCCTCATCGACGGTCTGGGCAAACGCGATGCCCAGCGAGTCGCGCCCAGCCGGACGATTGAGGTACGGCAAGTGGGGCACAAAATAGTGCACCCATAGGAAAAAGCGTTCCTGTTGGCCGGTGTGTTTCCAGTCGAGCAACCAGTTGCCGGCCCGGCGGGTGACCTGGGCCGGGTCACCACCGCTGTCCGGATACCCCATCTGTGGCACCAGATTATACCCCTCGAAGCCACGGCCAAAACCAAACCGCGCGTCGAGCGGACCACCCGAAACCACCGCTTTGGTATTGAAGCCAGCCTGACCCAGATGTTCGGCCAGGGTCACACTTTTGGCCCCAATGGCCAGACTGCGCGCCCGGTGACCGTTGTAGATCACGCCGTGGGTCGAGGTGTGCTGACCGGTGAGGATCGAGGCGTGGGAAGGGCCCGTGAAAGGCGCGGTGGCGTAGGCATTTTCGAACAGGAGAGACCGCTCGGCCAGGCGGTCGAGATGCGGTGAAACGACTTCAGGGTATCCAGCGCTGCCCAGAAAATCGGCGCGCTGGGTATCGAGCGTGATGAGTATCAGGTTCGCGTTGTGGCTGTTCTGGTCGCCACATCCGGCCAGCAGGAACAGGGTGCAAAACAGGAGGGCGAAGGGCCTTCTCATCAGAGATCCTTTGCGGTCGGTTCGGGTGTGCGCCGGTGGGGACGCATCAGCCAACCGAATCCAGGAAACGGGTGTCCATGCTGACGATCATCCCGGCCGGATCCGGGGCTATGGCTTTGCGCTCGGGCGAGGCATGAAAGGCCGCATCCAGGGTTGCCCAGTCGTCGGAACCACTATAAGCCATCAGCCAGACAAACTGGTTTTTTTCGGGCACTTCCCAGGCGGCAGGCACCACAAAACCCAGCCCTTCGCGAATCGGTTTGATCTGATCACGCCAAACTGTGCGCCAGGCGTCCATGGCGCCGGGCTTGAGGGTGTAGGTGCGCAGCTGCAGGATCATTTTTTTGTCGCTCCTTCGTTCAGTTGCATGATCAACTCCCGGATCTCCTGCCCCCGACCGTGGGCGAAGCCCTTGTGTTCACCCAGGTTTCAAGCTATCCGGTGGGACCAGGATCTCATGATACATCTCTTGTGCGCCGCGGCAATACAGCAGTTGGCAAGAGACTGATTTTCCTGCCCTAATGGCCTCTGGTGCCTTAACTTTGGCCTGGTACCACCGCGATTTGACATCGCTCCTCGCACCGGACGGTTTCAGATGCCCATTCTCCTGAGTTTGCTCGGCGCCCTCATTTTTGGCCTGATGCTGTGGGTTCATCTGGTCTCGGTCCGCGAGAAAGAACGCACGGCGGCGCGGCGCTCGCTGTTGGCCGCTGCGATCTTGCCCCTCCCGTTTCTGCTGGTGGCCTGGGCGCCCGTGCCGGCGGCCAGCGTATGGGGTTGGCTTTTGGTCGCCTTGTCGGTGCTTCCGATCCTGATCTTCCTGGTACCCACCGGCACGCCCACAGGCTTCCGCAATGACCAACCCACCGGCCGCATCGACGAACGCAACGTCATGTTTTCCCGCGCCACACTCGAACCAGGCACTTCGCGCTTTGACGACTACTACGACCAGTTCCCCGAGCACCGCGCCAGCGACGACCGCTTCCGCGCCCTGCCGGGCCTGATGGGTCCCCAATCCGGCAAGTATGAACCATTGGCTTTTGCGGCGGCCGACGCGAGTTTCCGAACCGTCGGCGAATTGGCCGGGCTGTGCGAAGGCGAACCCGCCGGCGACGAACAGGACCACGACCCGGTCGTGGCCACGGATTTTGTCAAAGGCTGGGCCCGCAAACTGGGGGCTTTGGCTTGCGGCGTCACCGAACTGCAGGCCCACCACCTGTACACCATCAAGGGCCGCGGCGAAAAATATGGCCAGAAGGTTGACCTCAATCACCGCTACGCCATCGCCTTTTCGGTCGAAATGGACCACGCCAATCTGGGCACCGCGCCCGAAAGCCCGACGGTCATGGAATCGGCCCAGCAATACCTGACCGCAGGTGCGGTGGCGGTCCAGATGGCGCTTTTTATTCGCAATCTCGGCTGGTCCGCCGAAGCCCACATCGATGGCAACTACAAGGTGATTTGCCCGCTGGTGGCCAAGGACGCCGGCCTGGGCGAAATCGGCCGCATGGGCCTGCTGATGACGCCGAACCAGGGGCCGCGCGTGCGCCTGGGTGTCGTCACCACGGACCTGCCTTTGCTCACTGATGCGGGCACTTTTGATCCCGCGGTGCTGCACTTCTGCTCAATCTGCCGCAAATGCGCGGACATCTGTCCCGTCGATGCCATCAGCAATGAGGCGCGGGGAGAAATCGAGGGCATCCAGCGGTGGCGCATCGATTCCGAATCTTGTTTCAGTTACTGGTGCGCCGTGGGCACCGACTGCGGCCAATGCATGCGCGTCTGCCCGTATTCCCATCCCGACACTGCGTTGCACAATTTGGTGCGCGCCGGTTTGCGGCGTTCGGGACTGTTTCGCCGGGCGGCCCTGCGGTTGGATGATCTGCTGTACGGGCGGCGGCCAGCACCCTTGCCCAAGGCCTCCTGGCTGCCGGACCGCAAGCGCAAACAGCCAGCACGGCGTCCATAACCCATTCGCCGAGAAATTCCAGTTCAATACACACCTTAAGGTTGGTCCCTAGAAGCCGATAAGGAATCATACGTTTGTACTCCAAGGAGATCTTGAATGCGCCTGATGACTCGATCCGATTTCGACGGCCTCGCCTGCGCCGTGTTGCTGGTGGACGCCGGTATCGTCGACAACTACGAATTCATCCATCCCAAAGATCTGCAGGATGGGCTCATCGAGGCCTCCAGCGACGACGTCCTGGCCAACGTGCCCTACGTCCCGGGCTGTGGCTTGTGGTTTGACCATCACAGTAGCGAACGGGAACGGCTCGAGCTGCTCAATGAACATGACTACGAAGGGGCCAGCGAGATCATGCCCAGCTGCGCCCGGGTCATCTACGACTACTACGGCGGCGCCGAAAAATTCAGCAAGTTCGATGACAACGGCATGATGGCCGCCGTCGATCGCTGCGACAGCGGCCAGTTGAGCCTCGATCAGATCCTCCACCCCACGGGTTGGGATCTGCTGTCGTTCGTCATGGATCCGCGCACCGGTCTCGGCTACCACCGCGACTACCGGATTTCCAACTACGCCCTGATGAAGGACCTGATCCAGTACTGCCGCACCATGTCCGCCGAGCACATCCTGCAATTGCCGGACGTGCAGGAACGCATCGCGCGCTACGATTCCCAGGAGAAGGAATATCAGACGATGATCCGCAACAACTCGCACGTCGAAGGCAACGTGCTGATCATCAACCTGCTGGACGTGGACGAGATCAAGGTCGGCAACCGTTTCAAGGAATACGCCATGTTCCCCGAACAGAACATCTCGCTGCGCATCTTCTGGGGGCAGCGCAAAGAGAAGGTCGTCTTCACCTGTGGGCACAGCATATTGAATCGTTCTTCGCAAACCAACGTGGGCCAACTGATGCTCGAAAACGGCGGCGGCGGTCACACGCGCGTGGGCACCTGCCAGATAGCGATCGAGGACTGGATTACCGTGCGCAACGAATTGGTCGATGCCATCCGCGAAGCACCGGTGCCCGCCTGGTAAAACTCCCGCTGATTGCGGGCCTCCTCACCCAACTTCTTGCCACTTGTTGCGCTTTTGCGCATACTTGCGACCGCTGATCTGCCATCCGAGCTGAAATTCATGGATAATTGGGAGGAATATCATGTCGCGCCGCGCCCCAGCCCTGTTCATTTCCATCGCCTTGCTGGTCTGCCTCGTCGCCTGTGGGGGTGCCGATTCCGACAATCAGGCCACCGCTGGAGCTGACGGACCGGCCATCTCCGGCCGCCTCGAGGCCGGGCTGCGGGTATTGACCGTCGACCCGACAGCCAGCGAAGGCGCCACCTTCACGATCTACCGGGGCGACTACGTGCGCCTCGAGTCGTCGACCGATGCGGCCATCACCATTGCCATTGCTGAATTGGCAGTGGAAAAGACCTACCCCGTGGCCGAGGGCGAAAAGGCCTATTTCAAGATGCCGACTGCCGGCAGCTTTGCCTACACCGTGGGGCACACCTCCGGCACGATCGAGGTCCTCGAATATGTGGCCTCCGGCTACAAGGAAGTGTCCGCCCTGGAAGGTGCCAAACTGATCGCCAACATTGATCCGCTGGTGCTCGACGTGCGCACCCCCGGCGAGTATGCCAGTGGGCATCTGGAGAATTCGGTGCTGGTGCCGGTGCAGATCCTGCAGGCCGAGATCGCCCGGTTGGGCACCGACAAGGACAAGCCGATTTTTGTCTACTGTCGTACCGGAAATCGGAGCACCGTGGCCTCAAAGGTCCTGCTCGACCATGGTTTCACCAACGTGGTGAACCTGCGCCGCGGCATTCGCGATTGGCAGGCCAAGAATCTGAAGATCGTGCAGTAGCCATTCGGTCAGGGGTGGCGGGCCGTCCCGGTCACGTCACCCCGAACCGCCGTTCGCTGAAGGTTTCGCCGCCCGAGGCGGACAGGAAATCGACGATTTCGCCCACGACCGCCGCCGGCGACTGCAGATCTCCCCGTTTGGCAAAACCCTGAAAGATGTCGTGCGAAGGAAACTCGGCCGGATCGGTCGCCCGCGCCGCATCCTGCATGCCCGTATCGACGATTCCCGGTTCGTAACTGAGGATCCGGGTCTGGCCCGAATCACGCCCCGCTGCAGCTCCCTGATCCAACTCCGCCCCCAACGCCATGCCCGCCAACCGCAGAGCAGCTTTGCTGGCGCAGTAATCCGCCAAGCCCGCAATGCCCTGGACCGCCGCGCCCGACGAAATATTGGCGATGCGCAGCTCGGTCTGGGCCGGCACCGCGCGGATCGTCAGGCCCATCAGCCAGATGGGCGCCACGGTGTTGATGGCAAAAATCCGGGACAGTTGTTCTGGCTTCAGGCTGGAAACCTCCCGCAGGGAGCCCAGGAACGCCGCGTTGTTCACCAGGCCCACGCGCTCCCACTTCGGGTCCCCCAACAACGGCGCCAGGTGCTCGTCAGCAAAATTTTCGAGGCCCTCGGTGTCGCCCAGATCCCACGCAAGATGCTGGTACCGGGGGCTGTCCAGTGCCGCCTCGCGCCGGGACAATCCGGTCACAGACCACCCTTCGCTCAGCAGCGCGGAAGCCGCGGCCAGCCCCACGCCCGAGCTGGTGCCGGTCACGATGGCCAGGCAATTCGACTGGTCCATTTCATGGTCCATTCCATTGTCCATTTCATTCACCTTTGCTGAGCTGGAGTGATTCTGATCTAGCCCGACAGTTCGCACAGCTTGAGGACCGTTTTCCAGTTCCTGGCCGTTGCCACGGTGCCCAACTTCTTTTCGATCATCTGGTTGGTCAATTTGGTCCGACCGAAGCCGTCGGGGCAATGCAGATAGACTTCACGTCCCATGACCACCAGTTTTTCCGGTGGATGAACGTGCTGGGCGAGTTTCGCGACAGCTGATGCTGCGGGTTGGTCACCCAGGAAGGCAACCGCAACCCTTGAGCCTTCCGCGACCAGATCGACCTCAGCAAAGGGGCAGTTCGCGATCACTTGCTGCAAGTCGTGGCGCGACCTCAACTCCACCGGCACGTCAAAGCCGTACTTGGCGGCAATGGCTGACTGGATGCTGTTCTGTAGGTGTTTTCGGCGGCGATCCGAGGTTTCAAAAACAACGTTGCCGCTCTGGATATAGGTCGTCACCTGGGTGAAGCCCAGGCCTTCATACAGCCGTTTCAAATCGGCCATCAGAATTTTCTTCTGGCCACTGACATTGATGCCGCGCAACAGCGAGATCATCTTCATGGGCACATTTCCCGGGGCTAAACGGCTCCATCGGTTCGACTCCACCCCAGTCTACGGCCAGGCGATTTGATTGGCAAACACTTCGGCTTCGGCAAGGGTACTCGAGATGATCAGGTTCATGGTCTTCTCGTCCAGGTCGTACTCCCGCTTCGCCATTTCAATCAACGGCTCCAGGGCGACACCGTCGGTATCGTACCGAATCATCGACGCCATACGCACACCTGGCTCCAGGGCCGCACCTTCTTCGCCCTCTTCAAGGTGGTGACAGGAAATGGCATCGACCAGGTAACCGGGCAGCCGCCATTGGCGGGCCATGTGCCCACCGAGGTCCGTGTGATCAAAGGAAAAATGGTCGCTCTCCAACTCGTGCAACCAGTGACTGCGGTCCTGCATGGCCGCCAGAATTTCCGCGTACACTTCGCTGCGCTGCCGGATCAGCACCGGCACCGCCATATCCTGCAACAGACCTGCGGTGAACGATTCGACCTGCGTCGCCGGATGCAACCGCTTGGCCACAGCCCGCGCCAGACACGCCCGCTGCGAAGCCGTGACCCAGAACTGCTTCATGCTGAAATTGGGCGCCTTGGCAAATGGCAGCGCACCCTTGACCGCGTGGGCCAGCAGGATGGTCTCCAACCGCACGTGCCCCGTCATCGAAACGGCCGTGTGCAGGTTGGTCACCTCGCGCGACAACCCGAACGCAGCCGCATTGACTGTGCGCAGGATCTTGACCGTCATGCCGGGATCCCCTTCGAGCTTGCCGGCCACCACGCCCAGGCTCTGGTTGGGGTCCCGCAGATCGCTCAGAACCTCCATGATCAGCGAAGGGAAACTCTGCAATTCCAAATTGCCGAGCAGGTCTTTCATGGCCCCCTCGCTGTCCGGGCGCTTTTTTTTGAAGATGTTGAGCATGGCATTTCTCCTATTCGGCCCGACGGGCAATCTTGTTGCTGAAAATCGCGAGCAGGCCACCAAGCATCATATAGCCCAGGACGACCTCGGTCACCGCCGCCATCTGGCCGGCCAATGTGGTAGGCACAGCATCACCGTAACCCAGGGTCGTGATGGTCACGACGCTGAAGTAGAAAGGTGAGAAGGCCGTCTCGTATGCGCCAAAATTGATGCCGACGTTTTGGTAAATCATCGCAAAGATCAGCGTCAGTATGAGAATCATACCGCACCAACGCCCGAGACTCCGTCCGCAATCGCTGGTGATCAACCAAGGGTAGTACAACAGGCCAGCGGTGCGGCTGCTGCCCCGAAATTCCATGATGTAGTTCTGGTCCATGATGAAGCGCCGCAACATCAGGCAGCCGGCGAAACTGACATCGCGGATATCCACGCCAATCCAGTTCGCGTCCAGGTAGCCCCGCACCATGCGCATGCGGGCACCGCGCAAATCGGCGTTGCGAAATGAGGCGCCGTCAACAGCACTCAACGAAAGGTGGGCGCCGCTCAGGTCGGCGGAGTTGAAGTGGGTATTGCGAAGATCAACTTCGCGCAGGCGCGCATTTATTAAGCTGGCATTGTCCAGGTTGGCCCCGCGCATATCGGCCCCGCTCAGGGTCGCATCATCAAGACAGGCCCTTTCGAATTGCACGTTCTTGAGGCAGGCCATGCCAAAGCCCGCCCGCGTGGCCGTCACGCTCTCCAGATTGGCGCCGGTCAGGTCCGCACCCGACAACTCGGTATTGTGAAGAATTGCACCGTTGAGCAGTGCCCCCTGCAGATTAGCGGCAAAAAGACGGGCGTCCGTCAAATCGGCGCCTATAAGGTTAACCCCGGCTAAATTGGCCCCATTGAGGTCGGCACCCGTCAGGTCGGCGTTGGTCAAATCCAGACCGGAAAGGTCGCATCCGGCAAATTTTTGCCGCCTCAGATTGATCCGCCCGTTGCTCACCGGCGGACGTCCGGCATGCAAAGCAGCCAACACATCTTCTTGTGCAACAGGGTCTTGTGTCTCAGACACGGAGGTCATGCAGGCTCCCCGATACAGGTTTCAGAGGCAGCGCCCGAACTGGGCTACACCTATACAGCAATCGGAGGGCCAGAATAAAGAATCCCACAAGATGGATTGCAGGCAGATTAGCCGCCGGAGGGCACTTCGGTCACAAATTCCCGCAAATCCGAAACCAGGATGTTGTCCAACTCTGCGGTCATTTCAGCCGGGGTCTCGAGAAACAGGAAACCGAACAGAGGGAAGCGCCCGTGGTCCACGGGACGGCAATCCAGTACCCGGTGGAGCCGGGCCTGCAGGGCCTCAAAGTCGAAGGCCGCAACCCGGGGCCCGGGCACGCCAGTCGTATTGTCCAAAACCACGATGCTCCACAGGTGATCTTCGCGGCCCGCACAAATCGCTGGCCAATCCGGCCGCATTCCCGTCAGAAAAGCCAGGTACGGATTGAAGCCCCAGCAGTGCGGCGTCAGGTCGGCCGTGGTGCACCAGCCACCGAAGCGCAGCGGATTGATTTCGATGGGCACAATGCGCCCGTCCGGCTGGACCCGCACCTCCACGTGCATCGGAAAATTGCGCACGCCTGCCAAGGCGCCTACTTCTTCCAGCCAGGCTGAGAACGGATGCAGCCACCGGGTCATGGTCTCGGTCGAGGTGCTATAGACGCGGTCACTGACATCGGCGGCCGAGCTGAATTTGTGGACCAGGATATTGGTGATCACCGGCTGACCTGCCGCATCGAAGTAGGCATCGATGGCATACTCTTGACCCACGATGCATTCTTCGGCCAGAAAAAAACCGGCGTCCAAAACCCGGCTCGGATACTGTGCCGCGGCCGCCCGCACCTCGCCGGCCAGCTCTCTGCGAACCATCCGCCAGTGGGACCGGTCCGCCACCAGATGCACACCCAGGCTGAAAAAGCCCACCGCAGGTTTGATCACGAAAGGAAAAGGCATGTCCGCCGGCTCCCACGAGGCCAGCTGATCGGCGGGAATTTCCCGATAGCGGAAATCCGGATACAGCGGACGCAACAGGTCGCGGGTGCGGGCCTTGTTCTTGAAAAGTTCGATCCAGGTGGGCAGCTGGGTGCCGGCTGAATTATCGCCCAGCCAACCCAGGGCGTTTTCGCTGTTGGTCAGGACCCGCAAATGTTGTTCACCGGCCAGTCGGGCCCGGCCTTCGGCTTCACTCAACAGGCCCGCGCCAAGCCCCGTCCAGTCCACTGCGGCCTCGGTGCGCACGACCGGCAGATCGTTGGCGCGTATGGTCTCCCGCAGGTACTCGGACACAAAGGGACCATCGAGCAGCAGCAGGGCCTGCGCCAGGTGGTTAGCTTTGCGCGTCATCGGGTCAGCCCCGGATCTGCCGCACGCAATCGATCACCGTGCCATCGACCCACTTGATCGCCGCGACGACCTCGTCGCCCAAATCGGGCTTGGCCGCCGCGCCGCCGCAGATCTCTTCCACCTCGGCCTTGATCTCGCCGATCGGCCGGATGGGCAGACTGGAGTGCGCCAGCCCTTCCCGCAAATCCCAC
>RCNF010001552.1_pt1 | contig 12126 bp, 6 predicted proteins | sample 2041311 | NCBI WGS metagenome assembly RCNF01 (sample SAMN09708228, study PRJNA481090) | Marine sediment metagenome, whole genome shotgun sequencing project. | biome: marine sediment; feature: ocean; material: sediment; isolation source: Sewage treatment plant 2 marine sediment (STP2) ... | reverse complement strand
GGACGGCTGATCGGATGGTGTGACGCGCGGTTTAATCGCGGCCAAAGCAAGCAAATTATGGGTGCAGTGACTCTGGTCGGCTTTTGCCTATCAGCTGGCATATTGGGATGGCTGATCCAACTATTTCCAACCAACATTCTGGACATCGTGATCCTTGCGATCCTGCTGGCGCAAAAATCGTTGGTCGAACATGTGCAAGCCGTTGCAAATGCGCTGCGTCTGTCACTGGGTGATGCGCGCAAAAGCGTGGCGATGATCGTGGGGCGCGACACGCGTGCGATGGATGAAGCGGCTGTTGCGCGCTCTGCCATCGAAAGTGCGGCGGAAAATCTGTCGGACGGGGTGATAGCGCCGATCTTCTGGTTCGCTGTCGCAGGTCTGCCGGGGCTCTTGATCTACAAAATCACCAATACCGCCGACAGCATGATTGGTTACCGCACCCCCAAACACGAAGATTTCGGGTGGGCCTCTGCCCGATTTGATGATCTGATGAACCTGATCCCTGCGCGCCTAACCGCGCTGTTGATCTGGGCCGTCACGCATCGCCCAAACCCAAGACCAATCCTGCGCGAAGCTCCGCTTCACCGCTCTCCAAATGCGGGCTGGCCAGAGGCCGCAATGGCCTATGGTTTGGACATCGCGCTGAGCGGACCACGCAGCTATGATGGGCAAATGCAGGATTTTCCGTTTGTGAACGGAGATGGCGAACGCGACCTGGGTGCGGACGATATCGACCGCGCAATTGGCGTGCTTTGGAAAACTTGGGGCGGCGCGCTGGTGATTGCCTTGATCTTGGCACTGCTCTAGCAGATCGGCGATTTGCCCCGCAGCCAAGCAAGACCACTTGCGCGCCTGTCCTGCACTGTTACGCTCGACGCAATCAATCACGCCGGAGATTACTATGCGCGCAGCAGCCATTGCCCTAATCCTTTTCGCAAATGCCGCCAGCGCACAAACCTGCGGTGGCCCCGTCGGCGCATTCATCAACGGCGTCAAAGCCGAAGCGCAAGCAACAGGCATTCCGGCTGCCACCACAGACGCCTTTTTCCAAGGGGCGCAGATCGAACAGTCGGTGATCAACGCGGATCGATCACAGGGCGTTTTCCAAAAGGACTTTGTGAGTTTCTCACGCGCCTTGATCAGCCAAAATCGTATCGACAACGGTGCGGCATTTAGCCGTCGCCTTGATAGTACATTCGACACCATTGAATCCCGCTTTGGCATCTCGCGCGGCGTCCTTTTGGCGTTTTGGGCGTTTGAGACGGACTATGGTCAAGTCCAAGGCAACTTTAACACGCGCAACGCATTGCTGACGCTCGCACATGACTGCCGCCGCCCCGAATTGTTTCGCCCACAACTGATCGCCGCAATCGAGCTTTACCGCCGCGGCGGGATGAACCCTGCGACAACCACTGGCGCGTGGGCGGGTGAAATCGGGCAGTTGCAAAAATTGCCCCGCGAAATCGTGCGCCAAGGCATGGACGGCGATGGTGACGGGGTCGTTGACCTCAAAAACTCCTCCCCCGATGCCCTGATGACAGGGGCAAATGTTCTTTCATCGCTGGGGTGGCGAGCGAACGAGCCTTGGCTGCAAGAAATCATCGTGCCTGACAATCTGGACTGGTCTCAAACCGGATTGAACCACAAAGCGGACGTGCGCGAATGGGCCAGCCGCGGGATCAGGGCGCGCACGGGATCGCTGGGACCTTCCAATCTCGAAGCATCTGTTTTGTTGCCCATGGGGCGCAATGGCCCAGCATTCTTGGCCTATCCAAATTTCGAGGTCTATTTTGAATGGAACAAAAGCTTTGTCTACGTCACCACGGCCGCATACTTTGCGACGCGGCTGGGCGGTGCACCGGTCTATGACGCGGGCAATCCGACACCTGCACTTAGCGGCGGCGAGATGCAGCAGCTGCAAAGCAAGTTGACCGCGCTTGGGCATGATGTGGGCGGCATCGACGGAATATTGGGTGCCATGACTCGGGCAGCAGTGCAGGCTGAACAGGTACGCCTTGGGTTGCCAGCAGATGCATGGCCAACGCGTGATCTGCTAGGGCGGCTCTAGGTAGGCGAAGGCCGTTGATGCTGTTTTTAAAAATTATCGCGCTCACTCTGAGCGTGGCGGTTGCAGGCTTTTTAATATTTGTTCCCGGCATTGTTGAAAACAAACGAAACGCTGTCACGCCGCATGCCCCATTTCCCATCTCGGCGCAGGCACAAGCGTTGCACGACGAACTGATCATCGGCGATTGGCATGCCGATACATTGTTATGGAGGCGTAGCTTACTGGATCGTGCGGATCGTGGGCATTTGGATTTGCCACGTATGATCGCAGGCAATGTTGCCTTGCAAATGTTCACTTCGGTCACGAAAAGCCCGACGGGGCAGAACTATGAAGGCAATTCGGCTGACGCGTCGGACAGCATCACTTCACTGGTCGTCGCGCAACTTTGGCCGCCGCGCACATGGAACAGCCTGCTTCAACGCGCGATTTATCAAGCAAAGCGACTGCATGACTACGCCGATGCGTCGGACGGACAGCTGCGGGTGATCAAAACCCGCGCCGACCTCGAAACACTGCTTTCAGACCGCGCTGCAGGGCAAATCGTCGTCGGCGGTTTGCTGGGTATCGAAGGTGCACATGCGCTCGAAGGAGACCTCGCCAACCTCGACAAACTGGTGGCAGCAGGGCACCGCATGATCGCGCTGCAACACTTTTTTGATAACGCATTGGGAGGGTCTTTGCATGGCGAGGGCAACCACGGTCTGACCGACTTTGGACGTCAAGTTGTGGCAGAAGTCGAAGCACGCGGGCTGATCCTCGACCTTGCGCATTCATCGCCGCAAGTGGCGCGTGATGTCCTCGAGATTACCGACATGCCTATCGTGGTCAGCCACACGGGTATTTTCAGTGTTTGCCCTGTGAAACGCAACTTTCCAGACGACCTGATGCAAGCAATCGCGACAACTGGCGGGGTTATCGCAATTGGTTATTGGGCAGATGTAACCTGTGACGACAGCCCATCAGGGGTGGCCGCCACAATCAAAGCAGCTGTTGATTTATTGGGCGAAAACCATGTCTCGCTAGGGTCCGACTTTGACGGGGCTGTGACAACCGGTTTTGATGTATCACAACTGGCAGCCCTCACCCACGCATTGCTCGAGGTGGGATTATCCGACGCACAAATCACCAAAATCATGGGCGGTAATATGATCAGGCTTCTGCGCGCGCGCCTACGCTAGTTCTTCTTCAGAGCAAAATATCCCCCGCCGGAGGCACCTGCCCTACGCCACCATCGCGGCGGCATGTTTCAGATCAACCGAGACCAACTGCGACACGCCTTGTTCACCCATCGTCACACCAAACAACCGGTCCATCCGGCTCATTGTCACAGCATGGTGGGTAATAATCAGGAACCGTGTTTCAGTGCGACGGGTCATTTCATCCAGCAAATCACAGAAGCGAGTGACGTTGGCATCGTCCAAGGGCGCATCAACCTCATCCAGCACACAGATCGGCGCTGGGTTCGCCAAGAACACCGCAAAGATCAACGCCATGGCAGTCAGCGTCTGCTCGCCACCTGACAACAGAGACAGCGTGCTAAGTTTCTTACCGGGCGGCTGGCACATAATCTCAAGTCCAGCTTCAAGCGGATCGTCGCTTTCGACCAGAACCAACTTGGCCTCGCCGCCGCCGAACAAATGGGTAAACAGCAGGCCAAAATTATCATTTACCTGTTCAAAGGCGGTCAAAAGCCGTTCGCGACCTTCTTTATTCAGGCCCGCAATGCCAGAACGCAGGGCAGCAATCGCCGCTTCAAGATCGTTCTTTTCGGACACCAAACCATCATGTTCGACCTGTACGTCTTTGGCATCTTCTTCGGCGCGCAAATTCACCGCACCCAGGCTGTCGCGTTGCCGCTTAAGCGCGTTAACCTGCCCTTCGACGATGTCTGACGCAGGCATTTGGCTGGCGTCGATATCAAGCGTTTCCAACAGCTTTTCAGGGGCGACTTCTTGGGCCTCAATGATCCGCTCTGCCGCATAAGCGACCGTTTCGCGGGCGGCATCTGCACGCGCCTCGGACCGCGCACGGGCTTCGCGCGCTTCCGACGCCATCCGCTCGGCATCACGTTCCAGATGCCCCGCATCACGCAAGGCCGTATCTGCCTCTGCCAGCTTATCAGACGATGCCCGACGTCGCATTTCAGCCTCGTCAATCGCATCCGCCAGCTCTTCACGTTTGGCCGCGATTTCTTCTGGGGCGGCTGACGCCTCGGCCAGTTCTGCCTGCGACGCGTCCTTGCGTTCCGCCAATTCAGCCGTCCGCTTGCTGGCCGTCTCAAGACGATGCTTCCAGCCGCTGACTTCTTTCGTGATCTCTTGGCTACGTTTGAGGCGAGCTTCACCTTCACGGCGGACTTCATCATGCGCCGAACGGCGAGACATCATCGTTATGCGTGCGGCCTCGACAGTCATTTTTACGTCTTCAACAGATGCACGGGCCGTCCCAAGATCGCCCAACGCCGCGGCTGCATTTTCAGCCTCAACCATCGCGCGGCGCGCGCCCAGCGCTTCATCTTCATGACGCTTCACCGCCAAACCAAAACTTTCCAACTTGCCTTCCGAAAGATTGCGATCCGCCTCTGCGCGGCTGGCTGCACGGTTTGCATTTGCCACAGCGCTGTCCGCATCACGGCGCGCTTGGCGGGCAGCATGATCAGCCTCGGTTTGCTGCTTGAGCATTGCTGTCAGCGTCTCGTGCGCTTGTGCAGCACCTTGCGCCGTCGCAGAAATTTCTTCCAAATCGCGCTTAAGCTCGGTCAGGCGGTTCAGCTGTTGCAACCGCAATGCAGCAGCAGAGGGCGCATCTTCGGCACCAGCGCGGAAACCGTCCCAGCGCCACAAATCACCCTCGACAGATACAAGCCGTTGTCCGGGTTTCAGTTCAGCCTGCAAGCGCGGACCGTCTGCCGCATCCACAAGGCCAACTTGGCTCATCCGTCGGGCCAAAACCTCTGGTACGGTCACGTAGTTGGTCAGTGCCTTCACCCCTTCGGGCAAGGTTTGCGGGGCTTTATAGCCCGGCAGTAACGCCCAGCCGGATTTCGCACCTGCGTCAACCGCTGGCGCGCGCAAGTCATCGGCCAATGCAGCGCCAAGCGCTTTTTCAAAACCACCTTGAACCCGCAAAAGATCCATCACCTGACCGCCTTCTGCGGTGTCGCGTTCAACCAGTCGCGCCAAAGCTGATACTTCTGCGCGCAGCGCGTTGGCTTCGCCTTCGGCCTCTGACCGCAAGGCGCGTGCATCGCTTTCTCGCGATTGCGTGTCGGCGCGCATGGCCTCTGCATCAATCAACGCGGCATCGGCGGCGGCGGCGGCGGCAACTGCGGCAGTTTCCGCTTCGCCTGCCGCAGCAAAATCAGCTTCGGCTTTGGCAAGCGCTGCGGCAGCATCAGCCATCGCCGCCTTGGCACGCACGGCCTCTGCTTCGCTTTTCGTCATTGTCGTGCGGTTATCTTCAAGCAAACGCTGCGCAGATTGGTGGCGCGCGGCCAACCGAGCGACGTCTTCTGTCAATTGCGCCAAATCCGCTTCGCGTTGCTGTAACACGCCTGCGGCTTCGCGTGCGCCAACTTGGGCTTCTTCCAGTCGGGCCTCATGACCTTCGCCAGCTTTGCCAATCTCGCGGGCTTCCCATTCTAGGCGTTCGATCGTTTCGTGCGCGTCTTTGTTCAAACCACTTTCGCGGTCCATATCGCGGGTCAGCTGATCGATGCGCGCAAGCAGAGTTTCAATCATTTCGCGTGCGCGAATTTCTTGATCCTTCAGCGTGTCACGCTGAACCTGCAGGCGCTGCAAAACTGCGGCTGCAATCGCTTCTTCCTCGCGCAAAGACGGCAAAGCATCCTCGGCGACAGCGCGGGCTTTCGCGGCTTCGCGGGCCGCCTTTTCCGCCGCACCAGCCGCCGTCGTGCGCTCGCGCAATTGATCAGCAGCAGCAAGCAACGCTTCGTCCGCTTCTTTCCAGCGCCGAAATAGCAGCAATCCTTCGGCCTTACGCAGCTTTTCCCCGATTTCACGGTAGCGCGCGGCCTGCTTGGCCTGACGAGCAAGTTGCGCCAGTTGTGCCGCCAACTGTTCAATCACATCATCAACGCGGGTCAGGTTCAATTCCGCGCCCCTCAGCTTCAATTCCGCCTCATGGCGGCGTTGATAGAGGCCGGAAATACCAGCAGCTTCTTCCAAAATCCGACGGCGCGATTTTGGTTTCGCATTGATCAATTCGGAAATCTGCCCTTGCCGGACCAACGCTGGAGAATGCGCGCCTGTTGATGCATCGGCGAACAACATCTGCACATCCCGCGCGCGCACGTCCTTGGGCCCTACCTTAAAGGCAGAACCAGCATCGCGGGTGATCCGGCGCGTGATTTCAAGGTCATCATTGTCATTGAACGCGGCGGGGGCCAGCCGTTCACCGTTGTCGATGACCAGCGACACTTCGGCAAAATTGCGCGCAGGGCGCGTGGCCGTACCCGCAAAAATCACGTCGTCCATGCCGCCGCCACGCATCGCTTTTGGGCGATTTTCGCCCATCACCCAGCGCAGGGCCTCAAGCAGATTAGATTTTCCACAACCGTTTGGACCCACGACACCCGTCAAACCATCGGTGATGATCAAATCGGTGGGGTCCACAAAGCTTTTAAAGCCATTCAGTCGCAGTTTACTAAAGCGCACCTAATTCTTGTCCCAAGTGATTCCTAAAGGTCCAAAAGCATCGCCCTGCGCCGTGGTAGCTGTCAACGGGCAGCCCCCGTATGTGGCGGAATTGGGCTACTTATCCACAAGATATTGCGGTTTTGGACGTATTTGCGCCAGGAATAGCCGCCCAGCACCTCGGCAACAGCGACACGACGGGTTATTGATGCCCTGCGTATGATTGAATAGGTCTTCGGACAAACGAAGCTGCGTCACGATTCTTTAAATTGACTGACCTTTTTGAACTGGACTTACCCCATGGCCGCTAAAATCCCTGCTACCGTCGTCACCGGCTTTCTTGGCGCGGGCAAAACCACATTGATCCGCCACATGCTGCAAAATGCGCAGGGCAAGAAGATCGCTCTAATTATCAACGAATTCGGCGATCTGGGCGTGGACGGGGATATCCTTAAGGGGTGCGGCGCAGAGGTTTGCACAGAAGACGATATCGTAGAGCTGTCAAATGGCTGCATTTGCTGCACCGTTGCTGATGATTTCATTCCAACGATGGAAGCCTTGCTGGCCCGCGATCCCAAACCCGATCACATCGTCATTGAAACTTCCGGCCTCGCGCTGCCGCAGCCTTTGGTGCGCGCGTTCAACTGGCCCGGTATTTCGACCAAAGTGACAGTCGATGGAGTTGTGACCGTTGTGGATGGCCGCGCCGTTCACGACGGCCAGTTTGCACATAACGTAGCGGCTGTTGATGCACAGCGTGCGCAAGATGAAAATCTAGATCACGAAACGCCACTGTCAGAATTGTTCGAAGACCAGATCGCATGCGCCGATATGATCGTTGTGAACAAAGTCGATCTACTTGACGCCGCAGAGGCTGACGCCCTGACAGCGCGTCTCAAGTCGTCGTCCCGCGCAGGTGTGCAAGTTGTTAAGACATCAATGGGCGCCCTGCCTGTCGACATTCTGCTTGGCCAAGGCATTGGCGCAGAAAGCGATCTAGAAGCGCGTCACGAGGTGCACCACCACCATCACCATGATGACGGCGAAGACGACCACCATGATCACGCGCATGAACATGGCCATGACGAATTTGAGAGTTTCATCGTCAACCGTGGCGAAATCACCGATGCGGGTGCGTTTGCGGCACAAGTCGCCGACGTGATCCGCGCCCACAATATCCTACGTCTCAAAGGGTTCGTGGCCATCACAGGCAAACCGATGCGCCTGACGTTGCAAGCAGTTGGTCCACGTGTCGACACCTATTTCGACCAACCCTTTGGCGATGCGCCGCGCACAACACGGCTTGTTGTCATCGGCGAGGCTGGATTGGACCACGCCGCGATCACCACCGCCCTGCAGGCTTGAATGCACGAATGATCATCGTCGAAAAAAAAGACCCCCACCATCCGCAGGCCACAGCGCTGCTCGAGCAAAGCCATGCTTTGATGAAAAGCCTGTTTGCGCCCGAGGATAATTTCTATCTCGACATTGCTGATCTGGTTGATCCGAAAATTCACTTTTTTGCGGCTCGGATCGGCACGGATCTTTGCGGCACTGGCGCGCTGAAAGTCAAAGATGGCTACGGCGAGATAAAATCAATGTTCGTAGCTGAAGATGCGCGTGGCAAAGGTGTCGCTAACGCCATCCTGCGCCAGATCGAAGATCAAGCGCGCGCAGATGGGCTGCCAGCTCTCAAGCTTGAAACCGGCAATGTTCTGCATGCAGCCCATAGGCTTTACCGCAGGTTTGGGTTCGAAGACTGCGGCGCGTTTGGCGACTACGCAGAAGCAAACAGCTCTATCTTTATGGAAAAGACGCTGTGAACTTACTCTGCCTTTTTGGCCTCAGCCGCTGCTTTCATCCGCGCCAGCAATTCTTCTTTGCTAGGGCGCTGGCCAAACGGCTTTTTGGTGCTGCCGTGGGCATTGTGCTCATTGTGTTTCGGTGCATTTTTACCCAAAGTCGCCGCTCCTGTAGCTTTGTAATCCATGGTCGTAACCTTATGTTTGGCCGCTCTTTAGCACGAGGGTTTCGCCAATGCACCTGCTAGCCGCCACACCTGGTGCTATTTCTGATGGCACTGAACCGGTCGATCTTGGACAGACACCCGCAGACGTGGTGATTATTTCGGCGGCAGATACCGAATTGGCGGCACTGTCAGAGGCGCGTTCAGAAATGAAGGCCCCGCCCAGCCTGCGTTTGGCAAACATGATGCACCTGATCCATCCAATGTCGGTTGATTTGCATCTGGATGATTGCGCCACAAAATCAAAGCTCGTGATCGCGCGTATTTTGGGCGGTGCGGGGTATTGGAAATACGGGCTGGTCCAATATGCGGCACGATTGCACGAGGCCGGCGTCCCGTTTGTGGCTTTGCCCGGCGACGACAAGCCCGACCAAGAACTGCGCGAACTCTCGACCGTCAGCGGCGAAGACTATGACACGCTTTGGTCCTATCTGGTCGAAGGTGGGCCGCAAAACAGCGCGAACATGCTGACCTACGCCATGGCGATGCTGCACGGCGGCTACAAACCCGCAGCACCAAGCCCGCTCTTGCGCGCCGGCGTCTATTGGCCGGGCGCAGGGATCGCCGATTTGTCTGCCGCCCAAGCAGGCTGGACCGATGGTGCACCAATCGTGCCGATCATCTTTTACCGCGCACTGGTCCAAGGCGGCGGCCTAAACCCAATCAATCGCATGGTACGCAGCCTGTCACGCGCGGGGATGAACCCTTTGCCGATCTTTGTGGCTAGCCTGAAAGACCCTGTCAGTACGGCCACACTCGACCAGATATTCACCAATGCCCCGCCCGATGTGATTCTGAACTGCACCGCATTCGCGGTCGGCAGCCCGCATGACGGCGACGACAGCCCTACCAATCCGCTGCTCAGTAACGACGCGCCCATTTTCCAAGTCATCCTTTCCGGTTCTGCAGAAGCATCTTGGGCCGACGGCCTGCACGGCCTGACCGCGCGCGACATCGCGATGAATGTAGCCCTGCCCGAAGTAGACGGGCGCATCCTGTCCCGCGCGGTGAGTTTCAAAGGCGAGGCGTTCTTTGACGATGCCACAGAATGCCCCATCGCCACCTATCAAGCACGCGGCGACCGCGTCGATTTCGTCACCCAATTGGTCAAAGGCTGGACTAAGCTGCGCCGCACGCAAGCGAACGACAAAAAGACCGCCCTGATCCTCGCCAACTATCCCAACAAAGATGGACGGCTGGCCAATGGCGTTGGGCTCGACACACCTGCGGCGACCGTGCATGTGCTCAACCTGCTCAAATCCAACGGACATGCAGTTACACCACCCGATGACGGTGCTGCCTTAATGGCACAAATGATGGCAGGTCCAACGAACTGGCTGACCGATCGCGCCGAAAAAGAAGGCGGTGAATTCCTGCCTTTGGACGTCTACAAAAAACACTTCGACGCGCTGCCTTGGGACGTCAAAGAACAGATCACATCGCGCTGGGGTGATCCCGAGGACGACGTCTTCTTCTGTTCAAAAATACCTCCGCCGGAGGCTCCGACAGACGCGCCACAAACAGGTTTCGCCCTCAGCATCCACCGTTTCGGTAATGCAGTCGTCGGGCTGCAACCTGCGCGCGGCTATAATGTCGACCCAACTGAAACCTACCATTCCCCCGATCTGGTCCCACCCCACAACTATCTGGCGTTCTACTTTTGGCTGCGTCACCACTGGGCTGCAGACGCGATCATTCACATGGGCAAACACGGCAATCTGGAATGGTTGCCCGGCAAAGCAGTCGCATTGTCAGAAACATGCTGGCCAGAAGCCGTCTTTGGCCCCACCCCGCATCTGTACCCCTTCATCGTCAATGACCCCGGCGAAGGAACGCAAGCCAAACGACGCGCATCCGCCGTTATCATCGACCACCTGACACCCCCGCTGACACGTGCCGAAAGCTACGGGCCGTTGCGTGATCTTGAAGCATTGGTAGACGAATACTACGAGGCCGCAGGCATCGACCCGCGCCGCATCGCGCATTTACGCAAAGAGATTTTGTCGCTGTCGGATGTGACTGGCCTTGGCAAAGACGCGGGCTTTACCGGTGACAGCGACGGTGATCTGGGCAAGCTCGACGCGTATCTTTGCGAACTTAAAGAAGCACAAATCCGCGATGGGTTGCACATTTTCGGGCAATCCCCGACTGGCGACCAAGAACGCGATCTGGCGATTGCGCTGGCCCGCGTGCCGCGCGGCAGTGGCAAAGGACGTGACGCATCGCTATTGCGCGCTTTGGCCGCGGACCTTGGCCTCAGCATCGACCCGCTCGATTGCGATCTTGCAGCACACGCACCAGAAAAACCTGACGCGCTGCTGGATGAAACCCACTGGCGCAGCAATGGCGACACAGTTGAAAAACTCGAGGCGCTCAGCCAACGGATTGTAAGCGGCGAGGCATCCGCCATAGGCCCGCAAAGCGCGCAGGTTGCAGCAGAGATCGCCGAACGCATCTTGCCGACAATCCAAACCTGTGGTCCCGCCGAAGGGGCAGCATTGCTGACTGGCCTTGACGGTAAATTCGTCCCTCCCGGCCCGTCTGGCGCGCCGACCCGTGGACGGCTAGATGTGCTGCCCACAGGGCGCAACTTCTTCTCCGTTGATAGCCGCGCGGTACCTACACCGACCGCTTGGGCGCTCGGATGGAAATCGGCCAACCTGTTGATCGAGAAGCATCTCCAAGACCATGGTGATTGGCCGCGTAGCTTGCTGGTTACAGCATGGGGCACGGCGAATATGCGCACAGGCGGCGATGATATCGCCCAAGCGCTGGCCCTGATGGGGGTCAAACCCACATGGGATAGTGCCAATCGGCGTGTCACTGGTTTTGAGGTGCTGCCGCAATCCATTCTTGGGCGACCAAGGGTCGATGTCACTTTGCGCATCTCGGGCTTTTTCCGCGATGCCTTTCCACAGCTCATCGCACTAGTCGATTCAGCGTCCCGCGCTGTCCAAGATCTGGACGAACCTGCCAACCTGAACCCTGCCGCTGCGCGCACCAAAGCAGGCGAAGACCAAACCCGCGTCTTCGGATCAAAACCAGGCGCTTATGGCGCGGGCCTGCAAGCCCTGATCGACGAACGAATCTGGGCCGACAAATCCGACTTTGCAGAGGCTTATCTGGAATGGGGCAGCTACGCTTACGGCAAAGGCGCCGAAGGCCGCAAGGATCGCAGTGCTTTTGAAGAACGCCTTGGCCAAGCAGAAGCCATTGTGCAGAACCAAGACAACCGCGAACACGACATTTTAGACAGCGACGACTACTACCAATTTGAAGGCGGTGCCGCGGCTGCAATCAGCACGCTGCAAGGCCAAGATCGCCCGATTTACCACAACGACCACTCGCGCCCCGAACGGCCAGTTATTCGCACTTTG
>RCNF010001551.1_pt1 | contig 12129 bp, 11 predicted proteins | sample 2041311 | NCBI WGS metagenome assembly RCNF01 (sample SAMN09708228, study PRJNA481090) | Marine sediment metagenome, whole genome shotgun sequencing project. | biome: marine sediment; feature: ocean; material: sediment; isolation source: Sewage treatment plant 2 marine sediment (STP2) ... | reverse complement strand
GCAAAATATCGGCGCGCAAAGGCTTTATGCTTCCTTGGGCCTGCAAGCTGTGGGAACCTATGCGTATCGAGAAAAACAGGGCGGACACGCGCGGTGACACCCCAAGGCAAGCAAGCGATCTGTGGCACGGCTTTGCTGTGCACTACCCTGTTGTGCCTCCCCACTCACAGCCACGCGGTAGAGTTGGCCTTTCCCGGCGCTCCCGTCCAAGTCGCTACGTCCTCTGCCAATGGTCAGCACCTGATCGCCACAGCACCTTACCGTGACGGCGCGTTGCCCACGCGCTTGGCAGCAGGGCTGGTCCAGGAGGTCACGTGGCAGATCACGGGTCCTGACACCTCAAGTTCCGCCCTACAAACAACTCTCTCCGCTCAGTTGGCTGAACAAGACTATGAGATCACCTTCACCTGCACCGCGCAGACCTGCGGCGGCTTCGACTTCCGCCGTAGCCTCTTCGGTTTCTGCTTCGGGCTCTTCCACAAGGCCGCCGAGGCGCAAGGCAGCAGCCATGGCGGTCTCGGGTTGCGAAACATCGACTGCCTCGGTCCCGATCTCCTGTCCTTCTTCCTGTTGGACTCCGTGCATGGAGAGACCGATCCGACTCTCGTGCCAGTCAACTCTCAGAATCCGGCACTGGACCTGCTGCCCGGCGGAAAACATCTCTGCCAGCGACAGACCCTCGTCGCGATCGATCTCCGAAATGTGGCACAGGCCCTCGACACCAGGGGCGAGTTCGACAAAGACTCCGAAATCGGTGACGTTTGTGACCGATCCGGTATCGACGTCCCCGACACCATGGCTGTTGGCGTACTCTTCCCACTCGTTGGGGAGGAGTTCCTTCATTGAGAGTGAGATGCGCTGGTTATATGAGTCGACAGAGGTGATGACGGCCTCGACGTCATCGCCCTTCTGAACCACCTCGCTCGGATGGTTGATGCGCCGGGTCCACGACATATCGGAGATGTGGACCAGCCCATCGACGCCGGGTACGATCTCGACGAAAGCCCCAAAATCGGTCAGGTTGCGGACCACTCCCTTGATGGTGCTGCCGACGTTATAGGTTTCGGCCACCTGCTCCCAGGGATTGGCCTGGGTCGCCCGAAGGGACAGAGAGAGGCGCCGTTTGTCGGCGTCGACCTCCGACACCACGACCTCGACCTCCTCGTCGATCTCGAGCATCGACCGCGGGTTCTTGATCTTTTTCGTCCACGACATCTCACTGACGTGAATCAGACCCTCGACCCCCTCTTCGAGGACGACGAAAGCGCCGTAATCGACGATGCTGACGATTTTTCCGGAGACCCTCTTGCCGACCGGGTACTTCTCCGGAACCAGAATCCATGGGTCTTCAAAACGCTGTTTGTAGCCGAGGGACACACGTTCCCGCTCGCGGTCGAACCGCAGAATGACGACGTCGACCTCGTCACCGACTTTGAAGTACTCCGACGGGTGGCCGACGCGGCCCCAGGAGATGTCCGTGATGTGAAGCAGACCGTCGAGACCGCCGAGATCGACGAACACACCGTAGTCGGTGATGTTCTTGATCATGCCGTTGATTAATTTGCCCTCTTCGAGGGTGGCCATGGTCTCGTCTTTGATCTTGCCCTGGGATTCTTCGAGAATGGCCTTGCGCGAAAGCACCACGTTCGAGCGGCGGCGATCAAAGGAAATGATGCGTGCTTCAATTTCCTGTTCGAGATAGTCCTCGAGACGACGATTCGGCAGCAGATCCACCAGAGATCCCGGCAAGAATGCGCGGACGCCGATGTCGACTGAAAGACCGCCTTTGACGCGCTCCAGAACTTTGCCGGTGACCGGAGTCCCCGCTTTGAACGCCTCTTCGATCGAACTCCAGGTCTTGAGCTTGGCAGCGCGATCGCGTGACAATCGGACCCTGCCCTCGGCTTCATCCAGGCGCTCGACAAAGACTTCGACTTCGTCGTTCACCTGCACCTGGACTTCGTTCGTATCCGGGTCGGTGAACTCCGCCACCGCAACGCTGCCCTCGCATTTGTATCCGATATCGACGAGAACTTCTTCGCTGGTCACGGCAACAACGGTGCCGTGCACGACCTCGCCCTCTTTCAGGGACTGCAGCGAGTTCTCCATGAGCTGTTCCATGGAGAGCCCGTTCATGCCCTCCTTTGATTCCTGATCGCCATTCACTTCCGGGTCCGTGTTCAAGTTCTTTCCTCCTCGCTAGATACACCCGATTGTGAACCTAGCCTCCGTAATTTGATGACCTTACGGGTTCATCCCCTGTGCTGTCAAGCAATCCGCGACAAAAGCCTCTCGGCCTCCGCGAGCATCCGATCCACCACTTCTTCGAGGCTGAGACCGGTGGTGTCGATGACCATCGATCCGCGAGCCACCTGGAGGGGAGATTCAGCCCGAGATGTGTCCTGAAGATCCCGTTGGTGTTGCTGTTGACGAACCTCGTCGAGAGTCAGTCCGTCGCTTCCGGATGAAAGGTCGCGGTGACGACGAATCGCCCTTTCCTCCGCACTTGCGGTCAGAAAGAACTTGAGGTCGGCGTCAGGCAGGACGACGGTTCCGATGTCCCGGCCCTCCATGACGCCTCCGGAGCGGGCCGCCAACGCCTGCTGCAACGGAACCAGGGCCTGCCGAACAGCGGGAAGGGCCGAAACCGCGGATGCCATCAACGAGATTTCCGCCGTTCGAATCTCCGAACTCACGTCACTGCCGTCAATCAGGACCTTTGTGCCGTCGCAACCGACTTCGACATCGATCGAGTGTTCACTCATCAGCTGCGGCACCCGTTCCGCGGCCGCGCGGTCCAACGGGATTTCCAGACCCTCGCGCATCGCCAACAACCCAACCGCCCTGTACATGGCGCCGGTGTCGATATACGGCAGGCGGAGACCTTCCGCCACCCGAGCGGCCACGGTTGATTTTCCCGCGCCTGCGGGGCCGTCGATGGCGATCAACAATTTCCGGGCGTGATTGGGGAGGGTCGTTTCGGCCACCGATTGGCGTCCTTTCTCGGATGCGCGAGGCGGCAGTGTACAGGGTGCCGTATCCTCGTCCAATGAAATTCAACCAGTCGGACATCCTCAGAGACGAGTCGCGGGTCTGTGCGACGCCACCTGTCGGCGCGCTGCGCGTTGCCATCGGTTATCCCAATTCCTATTTCGTGGCGATGTCATCCCTGGCCTTTCAGTGGGTGGTCGAATTGACGGCGGCAGCCGAGGATGTCGGAGTCGAGCGGTTTTTCACCGACCCTCCCCTCCTCGGGCGGACGCTGGAGGACGGCAGCCATCTCGGTGATTTCGATGTCCTGGCCTGGACCTGTTCCTTCGAGCTCGATGCTCCGAACATTCTCTCGACGCTCGACGCCGCAGGTATTCCGCGACGCTCGATCGACCGCGACCACTCGCATCCGATGGTGGTGGTGGGCGGCGCCGTCGCCTCCATCAACCCCTTGCCGCTGTCGCCCGCCGTCGACGTCTTCGTCCTCGGCTCAGCCGAACTCCTGTGGCCTGAGTTCCTGGAACTCATGCACGACGAGCCCGATCGCGAACGGGCGCTCGAGGTGCTGGCGGCTCGGGATGGTTTCCTGGTTCCGCGACACCACCTCGACGCGAACGGTGTTCCGCTGGGGAAACGTCGCCGGGTTGAGAAGCGCGATGCCCATATGCTGAATCCGGCCATGGTGCCGGGCTCTCACATCGTCACACCCCACACCGAGTACAGCGGAAGGGGGTTGGTCGAGATGTCGCGGGGCTGCCCTGAAAAGTGTCGGTACTGTTGGGTGAGCTACAACTATGGGAAGCTCCGGTCGTACTCCACTGACGGCATCATGGAGCGCGTCGAACGGCTTCAGGCGATCACAAAACGGATCGGTTTTGTCGCGACCGCGGTCGGTGACCACCCTGAGCTCGCAATCATCCTCGAAGAATGCCGCCGTCGCGGGCTCGAAGTGGCCCTGTCGTCGTTGCGCATCCCCGCCATGCAGCGAGAGATCCTCGAACCTCTGGCAGCTTCAGGAGCTCGATCCGTGACGATCGCCCCGGAGACCGGCACCGACGAGCTGCGCCGGGCCCTCAACAAACCGATATCGAATGCGGCGATCCTCGAGGCCGTGGACACCGCTCAGGCCTGCGGTATAGAGAACATCAAGATGTACTTCATCATCGGTTTGCCGGGCGAGACTGATGACGACCTTCGCGGCATCGCCGACCTCCTGAGAGGCGCGCAGGCGCTGATGGTCTCTCACGGACGCGACCGCGGCAGGGTGGGAACACTCCTCGCCGGATTTAACGTCCTGGTACCGAAACCGTACACGCCGTATTCGAAAGAGGCGATGTTGAGCCGTCGCGAAGCCAAGAGGAGAATGGCCATCGTCGAGGCCGCTGCGGCGGACATCTCGAACCTGCAGATCGACCGGCCCTCCTACCGGCAGGCCCAGTGGCAGGCCTACCTGAGTCGTGGCGATATCTCCGTGTACGGGGCGCTGGAGGACGCGGCAGCAGGGAAAAACCTCGGTGCACTGCTGGCGTCCCATCGCTCGGCAGTCGATGCCTCAACCTTGCATGCGGTCGAGGGCCCTCCGATCTGGCAATTCGTGGTCTCGGCGCCGGTCACTGCAAAAAAGGCCATCGGCCAACCCGCGCCAGTTTTGCCGTGAAAGATGCCGGCTATCGCCTGCCGTCAACGGGGCGGCGGCTGAGCGTCCGGGTCGGCGCCACCAGGACCGGGATCTCGAGAATTGGCTTTTCTGGATCGTCGGTTGTGACCCGGATCCATCCCTCGAAACTTGCACCGAGAGTTGCGGCGTCGAGCCCCTCGACGAGAGCGGTCCGAATCGACTGCTGAGTTGACGGATCCTTGCCATAGGCCACGGCGGTGAAGATCTCGGGGTGGGAAACTTCGATTGAAGAAACACCGAACGAACGGTCGCCATGGTGCTGAAGGGTCACGATCCCGGACCTGCCCGGGGAGTTTGTCGTTGGAGCGGTCCACATTCTGACCACGGCAGGCCGTGCCTCGATCAGGGGCCGAACCCGTATGGTGAAAGGGATCTCGATCTCGGGCGCTTCGGGGTGGTTGGTCGCAAGTCGAACAGCGTCTGAATAGCGACCGGCAGCGAGCGATGTGCTCGCCTCCATATCCAGCCACACGTCGCCCGTTTCAGCCGCCTGAGTCTTCTGTTGATGCGCTTCACCCCAAGGGGTTTGGGTCGCTTCCGGTTGTGGAGAGGCCTGAGGAGGTGGATTGTCCACCGCGTGGGCCGTCACCGTCACTCCCGTCAGAGGCACCTTGGTCCGTCGAATTTCCAGCGGTTCGCCGTCGGTGCGGCGCAGCAGGATGCGCTGGGAAGCATCTTGGCCCTCGATGGTGTTGAGCACAAATCTAAAGGAAGGGGTGGCGGCAATCGGCATACGGACGTCGACGGTGAAACGGAGCCTGAGGTTCTTGGCGCCCGGTTCGCTGGTGTAAACGTTGACCGATTTGGAGACACGGCCGTTCTGCGAGACCGCGGTTTTCATTTTTGCTGTGAGCGTTCCCGACCCACCTGCCGGGATGACCGAGTCGTACTCGGCTGCGGTGCAGCCTCAAGAAGGTGCGGCGCGTAGGATCTCAATGTCACCATCGCCTTCGTTATGAAAAATGAATGTTGCGACGGCCGTCGAACCCGCGGTGACAGGCCCGACCTCGAGTTGGCTCGACTCGACCCAGAATGTCGGTGGTGCTTCGTCCGCCACCGCTCCGGCCACACAGAGTGACGCCGTGCACGCAGCAACACAGACGGCGACGCCAAATCGGAGTCTCATGGGTGCCTCCCTGGGGTTCTCGGATGAGAAACGAGCTGCGTCGGCTCGTTCCGGAGCGCCGATTGTATCAGCCGGCCAATGGGTAGGCGCCGAGAATCTGACCGCCGGTTCCGACAACCAGCAACTCAACAGGGATCTTCCGCTGTGCCCGTTGCACGGCTTCCTCGGCAAGACGAGCCAGACCGCCGCAACACGGAACCTCCATGATCATGACCCGAAGTGACCTGATCTTGGCCGTGTCGATCATCGCCACCAGTTTTTCGAGGTAGATCTCCTGGTTGCTGTCGAGCTTTGGGCACGCGATGGCGAGCGATCTTCCCGCGAGGTGGCGGTTGTGAAAATCGGCGACTGCAAAAGCCACGCAATCGGCGGCAAGCAACACGTCGGCGTCGCAGAAGAAGGGCGCAGTCGGAGGTACGAGGTGCAGCTGTACAGGCCAATGACGGAGCTGAGACGAATCTGAGGCCGCAGCCTGGGTGCCCGCAGGCGGCTGGATATTCCGCATCGTTGGACGTGATCCGGGACAGCCGCCGCCGTGGGCCTGTCCCATGACAGCAGAGGCCAGGGGCAGCGAAGGGACAGTGGCCGCACCGAGGCTCGCGAGGTTTTTCGCTACCGCCGCCTCGTCAAATTCACCTGCCTCGCGGCGGGTGACTGTGATCGCCCCTTGCGGGCAGTGTCCGAGACAGACGCCCAGACCGTCACAGTAGATGTCACTGACCAGCCGGGCCTTGCCGTCAATGATGGCGAGGGCTCCCTCGGCACAGGCGGTGACGCAGTCTCCACATCCGTCACAAAGATCCTCATTGATTTCAATAACGTCGCGGACCGGCATCCTTCACCCCACCTGCTCGATGTCTCGAAGCATGGTGAGCACCATGCGACTCGCCTCCGGTGCATGCAGGGCGTGGGGCACACCGGCCGGCATGAGAACGATCTCTCCCGCGCCAACTTTGACCGGTTGGCCGCCGATCGTCAGATCGAGCGAACCATCGACGACCTGGACGAGAGCGTCGAAGGGTGCGGTGTGCTCGGACAGCCCCTGGTTCCGGTCAAACGCGAACAAAGTGACGTTGCCTCCCCCGGACTTTGTGAGAACCCGGCTGACGACAGCTCCCTCCGCGACCGTGATCAGGTCGATCAGGGCGCTGCTGCGGTCGGAGGGAAGCGCTTCAATTGGGCTTGAGTTGGGTTGAGCCATATCGGTTTTCCTTGTCCCTGACGCCGGCGGCGTCTCTGTCTGGATGTAGTTTCGGCCATCTGGGTTTCGACGTCCTTGATCGCGGTCAAGATCAGGCTATTACGGGAGGATCGCGGGATAGACTGCCCCGGAGGCCATGACCCCGACGGTGACACCGGGGAATTCCTCTCGCCACCTGTCGATGAGGTCCTGGACCCCGTCCACCGGCTTGAAACCGAGTCGCCTCGACAGCACCGGGTCGAGGTGGCAGTGGAGTGCAATGCTGAAGCGGGACGTCTTCTCCAGCATTCGAAGCGTGGTGTGGCCATACTGGACCCACTTCTCGGAAAGACTCTCGAGAATCGCCGCAGGGTCGGGGTCATCCAAAAACGGCGACATGGCCGTTGAGCCGGCGCCCTGGTCTATTGCCGCGACGAACAGCAGTTGCCCCCCCGGGGCCAGGAATCGACACGCGGCATCGAGGCCCTTGTGTGCTTGGATCAGCGTCGAGTCGGACGGAGCCCCACCGCCGGACGCCACCATCACATCGAATCGACGGTCTTCGTTCACTTCGTACCACGATCTCGCCTGCCCGACGGCAGCCTCGAAGGCCTGCCGCCAGGGCCCTGCGGCCGCCCACGATATCTCCCGTGTCCCTCCCTCTACCAGACAGACGGCCATGTCTGGCGGGTGGGCATCGGCCGCTCTCGCGATTTCCTCTGCCACCGGGTTTCCCTGCAAACAACCCGGTTCGCAGCCAGGGTGTCGGGTTCGCGCTCCGTCTGAAGATTGGGCGAGCACAAGCGAGTGATTAGCCTGAATTTCCTCGTACCCAGCGACTCCGGGGAACACCATTTTCGGACCGCCGCCAAATCCCGCGAAATAGTGATGGCGAACGGAGCCCACTGTGATCAGAAACCCCGCCTCGACCGCGGCGCGGTGGAGTCGCAGAGGCAGTCCGGGCCGCAACTCGCCGACCCTTGCCAGCTCCTCGGTGCAACGGCTGTCGTGCTCGATCACAGTCACACCGTCCGGCAATTCACCAACCAGTTCCCGGGTTCCTTCCCTCCCGATCCCCGGGTGGGTCCCACAGGCAACCAACACGGTGATATTGCGGGCGCGAATCCCTGCGCCGTGCAGACGTTTGAAGATGACGGGCAGGATCTCCGGCAGTGGCAGCTTTCGGGTCGAGTCCGGAACGATGATGGTCGCCGATCCACGATCACGCGCCAATTCCTGCAACGGTTCTCCGCCGAGGGGGCGGTCGATGGCCGTGGCGACCAATTCCCTGGCGTCACGGTGTCCTGACGGCGCACCCGGGACGATCGGGCGGACCCGCATGCCGCGGAGATCGAGCGCCACCGTTTCTTGACCGAATGGCAGTTTGACAATCACACCGGCACGATAGCATCCTGGGGTGGATGGCAGCCGCGACCAACCCACAGACAATCTCGGATCAGGGGCGCATCATCCTCCTCCGCCTGGCCCGTGAAGCGATCACGGCACGTTTGGAAGACCGGTCTCCTCCTTCGACCCGACCTGAGGATCCAGCGCTTCTCGAGCACCGCGGTGCCTTTGTCACCCTCAAAATCGACGGTCGCCTCCGCGGCTGTATCGGACATATCGAAGGGGTGTCGCCACTCTGGCTCGCGGTCCGAGAGAATGCCGAATCTGCAGCTTTCAGGGACCCACGATTCCCGGCGCTGGGTCGCGACGAGCTCGACGAAGTACACATCGAAATTTCGGCTCTCACGCTGCTCTTGCCGAGTTCGCCCGAGGATATCGTCGTCGGCCGCGACGGCGTGGTGGTCGAGCGCCGTACGCATCGAGCTGTGCTGCTACCTCAGGTTGCACAGGAGTACGGCTGGGATGCGGAGGCCTTTCTCGATGCGACGTGCCGCAAGGCGGGTCTCGAGTTGGGTTGCTGGCGCGATTCCGAAACCCTGATCAAGAGCTTCAGCGCCGACGTCTTTGCTGAGGATTAACGCGCTTCAGCGGGTCAATCGATGACGCCGAGCACTTGGTGTTCATAATCGGCGAGCGATTCGAACGATCTGAACGGCTGGCCTCTGGCGGTCTCCCAGTCGGGCAAGGGTGACGCCAGGGAGACGTCGAGGATATGAGTCGCCATCGCGCGGAACGAAGTCAGCCCGTCGTCACTTGCAAAGAACGTCCGCGGGTCGAAGGTGTTGCTGAAAATCCGGATCAACCGGACACGGTCCTTCTCAGCACCGGGTGGATCGAGCAAGAGATCCATGACGGCGATTGATTTTCCCTGCTCGCGCGCCACAATGCTGACCGCAACGGCCTGCAGTTCGTGAAGATCGATCTGTTGCAGGATCCCGGCGACATCGACGGTCAGTACATTTCCGTCGAGCGACATCGGCACCGCCTCGGTTACGAGGAGCGGACCCTGATCGTCGTCCAACTCTGCCGTAGCCGTCTCTTCCTCGACGGTGGTGTTTTGCCGGGCCACTTCGCGATCGGATGCCAGCCTGGCAAGACCCCACAGTGCCACCTCGAGTTCGGGACGGGCATCTGCGGGAAGTTCGGGGTGATCCAGTGCCGACTGCACGATGCTGCCCGCGTTGGGCGCTTCAAGCAACAGCGCGAGTTTCGCCATACGCAGGCAGACTGCCATTGGCGTCTCGTCGGTAGTTCTGGCATGACCCAGTTCGAGGGTCTCCACGGCCGACACGACCCGCTGTTCACGATCGAGGATCTCCGCGAGGCGGATTGCCAGGATTGGTTCGATGACAATGTCAGGATCGTGGATAAGGATGTCATCCCAGTGCGCGAGGATGAGTTCGGTGTCGCCGCTGCGCACGGCGGACTCGATGACCTTCGCCATGAACGGCCCGGCGCGGGACGCATCACCGCTCCCGGTGCCCAGATTCCATAAAGCGACCACGGCATCCACGTTCTCGGGGTGCTCCTTGATCTCGGATTCCAACGCCGTCATGGCCGCTTCGGATTCTCCCGCCCGTGCCTGGCCGATGGCCTGGTCGACCGCGGTGTTGTCGAGCATCATGACCTTGGCCTCGATGGCGTGGTGAAGATACCGCTGTTCGACCTTCAACTGCGCCATTGCAGCTGCAAAAACAACTCCGAACACGAACCCCCAGACGTGGGCCCAGAATGCGACGCCGCCGCCTTCAGGAAGTCTCTGTTCCAGACTCTGGGCGGAGAAAAGCTGGATCGCGAACCAAATCGGGAAAATGACCCATGCCGGGGCTCCGAACGGGCCGACCGGGAGACCGACCCAGACGAAGAAGCGAATCCGTGATCTGAAGTAGCGAACAAGGAACGCCCCCATCACGCCGGCTATCGCTCCCGACGCTCCTACCAGCGGCATCTGGAGGTCGGGATACTGGATCGCGAACATACCTCCCGCTGCGGCGCCCGCCGCGAGGTAGAAGGCAGCAAAAATCGGTCGACCCCAAACGTCTTCGATGAATGGTCCGACAACAAACAACATGAGGAGGTTGAAGACCAGGTGGAGCCAACCGACGTGCAGGAATTGATAGGTCACGAGGTGGGAGGATTGGAATCGTGAGGGCACCAACCCGTATCTGCTCAAGAACGAAGAATCCATGCCCGCGAAGTAGGCCTCGACCAGGGTATCGAGCCGATCCTGTTCGTACTCCAACTGGGTGGGGTCTTCGGGTGGGGTCGGCCCTGCCAGCCGCATATGCTCGGCGAAAACGACAGCCTGATCTTCCCCCAGCTCGTTCACGAATATCGATCGAAACCGGGGTTCCATCTCCAGGTAGGGGTGTTGGGTAAAGTAGCCCAGCGACTGTTGGAGTCTGAGAAAACTCTCCATCTGCGAACGATGCTCACCAGGCGCAATGAGGACAAAAATCACCACACACAGACCCATGATGGTGAAGGTCACCCACGGCAGGCGGCGGACACTCGTTTGCTCGTGGCCGAGCGGAATGAGCACTCTTCCTCCTCGACGATCCCCACGCTATTATAGCCGTCCATGAAAGTAGCATCGGTGATTCTCGTGCAAACCTCTCTGGCGGGGAACCTCGGGGCGGCGATGCGGGTCGCTGCGAACTTCGGCGTTCCGCGGATCGATTTCGTCCGTCCGGCTGTCGATCCCGCCGATCCAGAGGTTCGCAGTTGGGCCTGCGGCGCAGATGAGCGTCTCGAGTGCCGGGTGTGGGACAGCCTGCCGGATGCCGCAGCCGGGTACCGCACGGTTATCGCGTCGGCTTCAGGTCGCGGTCGCCACACCCTCCCGGTGGTGTCACCGCGGGAAGCCGTACCATTGTTGATTCAACGTGGTCTCGAGAGTGCGGCACTGGTTTTCGGAAACGAGTCCAGTGGTCTCGCCAGGGAGGATCTCGACTGTTGTGATCTGATCGTTCGGGTGCCGACCGAACCGGAGTTCCCGGTGCTCAACCTCGCCCAGGCGATCGCCATCCTTGTCTCCGAAGTCCACTTTGCGGCGGAACCAACGCTTCAGTCCGCCCCCGAGCCTGCACCACAACATGAGGTCGATGCGTTGATGTCGCATCTGAGAGCCAGCTTGTCGACCATTGGCTTTCTCGATCCTCAAAGCCCGCAGCGAATTCTCCGCAAGCTTCGCCGGCTGTTCGGTCGCGCCGGAATCACTGACAACGAGGTCCGAATTCTCCGTGGAATGTGTCGGCAAATGGAATGGGCCGCAGGTTCGAAGCCGGGAAGATTCGCCGAGAGCATTGACGCCGTCCCCACGGAGAATCCGGATCCATTCGAGACCGGATAGTTCTTCAGCGAATCCCGATATCCCGGCGGAGCCGGTCGGCAAGGGCGAGGAGAGACGGGTTTGTTGGGTGCCGGTCCAGGGCATGAGAGAGGGTCATCGTTGCGCTCGTGAAATCTCCCATGCGGATCTGCAGTGAGACGAGTTGGACCACCAGTTCGGGAGACGAGGGGTCGATTTCCACCGCGCGTTCCATTGCGAGCACAGCGTCCGGCCCTTTTCCTGCCCGTTCGGCCACTCCTGCGATCCGGACCAGCAGCCCAACATCGGACGGTGACATGCCCCACGCTCGCCGCAGGTGTTGCAGCGCCCCGGTGTAGTCCCCCCGCCTCTCCGCGACACCCGCCAGCGACACGAAAGCATGGGGTGAATTTCCATCGAACTTGAGTGCCTCGAGT
>RCNF010001549.1_pt1 | contig 12133 bp, 9 predicted proteins | sample 2041311 | NCBI WGS metagenome assembly RCNF01 (sample SAMN09708228, study PRJNA481090) | Marine sediment metagenome, whole genome shotgun sequencing project. | biome: marine sediment; feature: ocean; material: sediment; isolation source: Sewage treatment plant 2 marine sediment (STP2) ... | reverse complement strand
TCATGCCACTGCGCCGCATCCGCGCAAAACCGGGGCACGTGCAGGTCCGTTTTGGGCAGCCAATTTCAACAGTCGGTCTGACAGAGGGCGACGCAAGGTTGCTTGCCGACCGCGTCCAGCAAGAGGTCGCACGGCAATATGCAGACCTTAAGAAAGAGGCGCAGCAGACGCGATAACCGGCAAGCTGACTGCTACTGGGTCATCTCATGCAAGATCCGTGCCCATGATCTGATCCCCTTATGAAACGATGACAGATCATATTTTTCATTCGGTGAATGGATTGCATCGTCGTCTTTGCCAAATCCGATCAACATCGCGTCCATGCCCAAGATATCTTTGAAATGCCCTGCAATCGGGATTGATCCACCGCAGCCGACATAGGCCGCCGCATTGGGCCATTCATCCGATAGCGCCTTGCGTGCTTGGTCGAACGCGGGATGCGTCGTGGTCATTTGCCCTGCAGCGCTGGCGCCATGATCGCTAAAGCTTACCGTGCAGTCGGCGGGCAGCATGTCTTGGACCATTTTGCGGAAAGCCGCGCGAATTTTGAGCGGCTCTTGCGTGCCAACAAGCCGGAAGCTAATTTTGGCGGAGGCTTCGGAAGGCAGCACCGTTTTGAAACCGTCACCAGTATACCCTGACCACATGCCGTTCACTTCGCAGGTGGGGCGCGACCAGATCATCTCAAGTGGGCGGCGACCGCGTTCGCCTGCGGGCTCTGACAGGCCGACTTCGCCAAGAAAGTGTTTTTCATCGAATTTCAGGTCGTCCCACGCAGCGGCCAATTCATTCGACAGTTCTGGCACGCCGTCATAAAAACCTGGAACTGTAATGCGTCCGTCGTCGTCGTGCAGGGCTGCGATGACTTTTGCCAAGACGCGCGCAGGGTTCATCGCAAGGCCGCCATACATGCCTGAATGCAGGTCTTTGTTCGGGCCAGTGATGGTCAGTTCTTCGCCCAGCAACCCGCGCAATTGGGTTATGATCGCAGGCGTGCTGTCGCCATAAAGTCCCGTGTCACAAATCAGCGCGATGTCGGCCGTCAATTCTGCACTGTTTTCTTTCATGAAGGGGGTCAGCGATGGTGACCCCGATTCTTCTTCGCCCTCAAAGAAAATCGTGATGTTCGCGGGCAGGGTGCCATGTTCGACCTTCCACGCGCGGCAAGCTTCGACAAAGGTCATCAATTGGCCTTTGTCGTCGGATGATCCCCGACCGCGAATAACGCGGCCATTTGGCGTATCTTCAATCTGGGGATCAAACGGATCGCGGTCCCACAGGTTCAGTGGATCAACGGGCTGCACATCATAGTGGCCATAAAACAGGATATGTGGCCCTTCACCGCCCGTGTGTGCGACGACCATGGGATGGCCTGGGGTAGGGCGCTTTGATGCCTCAAACCCAATTGATTGCAGATCAGCGACCAGCCAATCGGCGGCAGTCTGGCAATCGCCTTTGTAGGCCGGATCGGTCGATATTGAAGGAATGCGCAGCAGCTCCAGCAGACGCTCAGTTGCGTGGGGCAAATCAGCGTCAATGCGCGAGAGAACAGGATCAAGTTTCATGGGTGCAGCCTATCGTTTGGGATTTGCCGCAGGGTTGTCGCTTGCGCGCGGAAGGTCAAGGCAATGTGCCTAAAGATCCAGTTGAAAATACCGCAGTTCAGGTTTTAGTGCGGGAAGGCTTAAGGCTGTGTGGCTTTCGGGGTAGCGGTCAATTTCGCGAAAGCCGAATGACTTATAGAGTGCTTGCATGGCGACCGTGCCGCGCAAGGTGTCTGCAAATACCTGTTTCATTCCCATCTCGCGTGCCGCATCAAGCCGCGCCTTTACCAGCATGCGCCCTAGCCCAAGTCCGCGCCCCTCGGGTACTACAAACAAGCGTTTGAATTCCGCAGCATCTGGTCGCATGGTTCGCATCATACCCCCGCCAAGCAGAACGCCTGTTTCATCATGCGCCAGCGCGATCCGACCGCGGGGCGGCATATAGTCCCCCACCTCCGTCCAGAATTCGTCAGCATTTTGGTCAGCGCTAAGGAATGCAGCAATCTCGGGCGGGTTCATCGGGATCATTGTATTGTAATAATCTAGCAGTAACTGATGAAATGTCGCGCGCTCTGGCGGCTGTGTTGCGAATGAAACTGTTATTGTCATCGTGACCTCCAACCATTCAAGGATAGATTTACATACGATGTGCGCACTCGCTACGATTTTTTTCATCGTTTGATGCAAATCAATGAAACCTTTGTGGGAAACCTGCATCAAGATCTTAAGTGGGGGCGACACTTTGTAACGTCTTGTCGGATGGCAAACCGCCCTATATGAGGCTTAGAACGATTCAAAGGTCGCGCGCGTCGTGGCTTTTGCACCGCAAGAAAAAGGACGTAACCCGTGGATTACAACGCAAAATTGGACACTGCGATTGACCGTTTGCACGCAGAAGGCCGTTACCGGACCTTCATCGATATCGAGCGTAAGCGCGGGCAGTTCCCACATGCGACATGGCGTAAAGAAGACGGTTCAGAGGCGCCTGTTACAGTTTGGTGCGGCAACGACTATCTTGGCATGGGGCAACATCCGGCAGTTCTGGCGGCAATGCACGAGGCAATTGACGCTACGGGCGCTGGTTCTGGCGGGACGCGCAATATCTCAGGGACGACGGTTTACCACAAACGCCTTGAAGCTGAATTGGCAGATCTGCACCGCAAAGAGGCAGCATTGCTGTTTACCTCTGCCTACATCGCCAATGACGCGACGCTTAGCACTCTGCCAAAGCTGTTTCCGGGGCTGATTATTTATTCCGACGCGCGCAACCACGCGTCGATGATTGAAGGTGTGCGCCGCAATGGCGGTGCAAAACGTATTTTCCGGCACAATGATGTAGCGCATCTGCGTGAGCTGCTCGCAGCTGATGATCCTGCGGCGCCCAAACTGATTGCATTCGAATCCATCTATTCGATGGATGGCGATTTTGGCCCGATCGAAGCACTGTGTGATTTGGCCGATGAATTTGGCGCGTTGACTTACATCGATGAAGTGCACGCAGTTGGCATGTATGGCCCGCGCGGGGCAGGCGTGGCAGAGCGTGATGGCTTGATGGGCCGCATTGACATTATTAACGGCACATTGGCCAAAGCATACGGCGTTATGGGCGGCTATATCGCGGCTTCGGCTAAGATGTGCGATGCGATCCGGTCCTATGCACCCGGCTTTATCTTTACGACATCCTTGCCGCCTGCCGTGGCTGCGGGGGCCGCTGTTTCAGTCGCGCATTTGAAAACCGATCAGGCTGCGCGCGAACTTCATCAGACCCAAGCGAAGATCCTTAAGCTGCGCCTCAAAGGCATGGGTTTGCCGATTATCGATCACGGCAGCCACATCGTTCCGTTGATCGTGGGCGACCCTGTACATACCAAAAAATTGTCGGACATGCTGTTGTCGGAGTACGGAATTTACGTGCAACCGATCAATTTCCCGACCGTGCCGCGCGGAACAGAGCGTTTGCGCTTTACGCCGTCACCCGTTCACGGACCGCGTGAAATGGATGCATTGGTAGGCGCTTTGGACGGATTGTGGTCGCATTGTGCGCTGAATCGCGCCGAACTGGCAGGCTAACTCTTTTTCAGCCTGTGCATAACTTGCACCGGTATGTTAGGGTTTTTTAGGCACTTATCCATTTCCGATTCGAAATGGATTGGGTGTCTAGGGGCATTAAGCGACGGGACAGTCGATGATCGGGAAGACCTTCAAGCGTACTGACGCATCGGAGGACGTGAAAACCAAGGGTTTTGACGCCTACGATTTGCGTCTTGGCGATTTGATGCGCGGCGAACGCGCAACCATGGGCAAAAGCCTGTTGGATGTGCAGCGCGAGCTGAAGATCAAGGCTGCCTATATCGCGGCGATTGAAAACGCTGACCCTTCCGCTTTTGACACGCCTGGATTTATTGCAGGCTACGTGCGGTCCTATGCGCGATATCTGAACATGGACCCCGATCAGGCCTTTGATACATTCTGCCAAGAAAGCGGTTTTGAAACCGCGCACGGCATGTCCGCCAAAGCGTCATCGCTCAAGGGCAAATCCTATGACCCCGGCGCTGCCCCTTTGGGCAAAGATATTTTTTCCGCCTCTGCCACACCTTTCATTCCGGCAGGCGACGCGGTGTTTTCTGGTATTGAGCCACGTGCAATTGGGTCGGTCATGGTGCTGGTCGCTTTGATCAGCGGCCTTGGCTATGGCGGTTGGACTGTGTTGCAAGAGGTACAGAAAGTACAATTTGCGCCGGTTGAACAAACACCCGTTGTCGTTTCTGATCTCGATCCGCTCGCGGGCGCAAACAATTCCTTGCAAATCAGTGACACGCTTTCGGATTTCCAAGCACCGTCCACTGAAGCATTGAACCGGCTTTACCGCCCGCAAGCGCTAGAAGTGCCTGTTTTGGTCGCGCGTGACGCACCGATTTCAACGCTGAGCCCGGGAAGCATTGGATCGTTGATACCAAGTGTTGTGATGCCGCAATCAGCCGTTTTCGCTGCTGCTGATCTGGATGCACCGCTGCTACCTGCAATCCAAGTGGTAGAGCCTCCCGTGCCAGAACTACAATTGGTCGCCGTCCGCCCAGCGTGGGTGCGCGTGCAATCTGCAGACGGTACGATTATTTTTGAGGGCGTCATGGAGCCTGGTCAGAACTTTGTTGTGCCCGCCACCGAAGACCCTGCACGTCTGCGTGTCGGCGAAAGCGGCGCGATGTATTTCGCAGTGAATGGCGTGCATTACGGGCCAGTCGGGCCTTCTGGCGTTGTGTCATCGAATGTTGAACTGACGACCGCAAGCTTGACGGAAATTTACGCTGTTGCTGATCTAAGTTCCGACAATGATTTGGCTGAAATCGTGAACTTCGCCGAAGCATCAATAGACGAATAGACGCAGCCGCTACTGCTTGCTGCCAATCGGTTTGATCCTTAAGTGTGTTCAAATGATCTGCACTTGAAGGCTGACCCAAATGTCGTTGAACCACATCCGTCCTTGGCGCAATATTTATCGCCGGAAATCCCGTCAGATTATGGTCGGGAATGTGGCCGTCGGGGGCGATGCGCCGATTTCGGTTCAGACAATGACGAACACATTGACCACCGACATCAAAGGCACCATCGCCCAAGTGCAAGCTGCGGCTGACGCAGGTGCTGATATTGTGCGCATTTCGATCCCAGACGAGGCATCAAGTGCCGCGCTCAAGTATATCGTTCCAGAGGTATCTGTGCCGATCGTGGCCGACATTCATTTCCATTATAAGCGCGGAATTGAGGCGGCTGAGGCTGGTGCGGCTTGCTTGCGGATCAACCCCGGAAATATTGGCGATGAGGCCCGCGTCAAAGAGGTAATCAAAGCCGCGCGTGACAACAATTGCTCAATCCGTATCGGTGTGAACGCAGGGTCCTTGGAAAAGCATCTACTTGATAAATATGCCGAACCTTGCCCCGATGCGATGGTTGAAAGCGGGATGGATCACATCAAACTCCTGCAAGACAACGATTTTCATGAATTCAAAATCTCATGCAAGGCGTCCGATGTGTTTATGGCAGCTGCCGCATATCAGCAGTTGGCAGATTTAACTGATGCGCCGATCCACCTTGGGATCACGGAAGCGGGTGGGTTGACCTCTGGCACCATTAAATCTGCGATTGGTATGGGCAACCTGCTTTGGATGGGGATTGGCGACACGATCCGTGTCAGCCTGTCCGCTGATCCTGTGGAAGAGGTCAAAGTTGGGTTTGAAATCCTCAAGTCGCTTGGGCTGCGTCACCGCGGTGTGAATATTATTTCTTGCCCGTCCTGCGCGCGGCAGGGCTTTGACGTTATCAAAACAGTCGAGGCGTTAGAACGGCGGTTGGAACATATCAAAACGCCGATGTCGCTGTCGATTATCGGCTGTGTTGTGAATGGTCCGGGTGAGGCGCTGATGACCGATGTTGGTTGGACCGGCGGTGGGGCCGGATCGGGTATGGTCTATCTGGCGGGCAAGCAAAGCCACAAGCAGTCGAACGAAGATATGGTCGAGCACATTGTGGAACAGGTCGAAAAGAAAGCTGCTGAAATCGATGCCGCAACGGCGGCTGAAGAAAAGTAAGGTAGATCAAGTTCCACCTTACCTATCATTCATTTAGCCGTACCAAGGGCCGAGTTTGACCTCGATACCATCTGCAATCATGTCCGCGAATACGGCTGGATCTTGCGTACCATTGTCGCGCCCGCGGTAGTGGTAAGGGTAGACATAAGTTGGCGCGAACTCGGTTACCGCTGATGCCGCTGCTTCTGCGTCCATTGTGAACGGCAGGTTCATACAGACAAACGCGATATCGATGTTTTCCAACCTACGCATTTCAGGCGTGTCTTCGGTGTCGCCAGACACATAAATCCGTAGGCCATCCACGCTGATCACATAGCCGTTGTCGCGGCCCTCTGGGTGAAAGTTCAAACGCTCTTCGGTGATGTTGTAAGCAGGGATTGCGTCAATGCTCACATCGCCAGCCATCATGCTTTCGCCATTGGCAATCGATGTCGCGCGGGCCTTCATGTCATCGGGCAGCATCTCAAACACGGCGGGGTTTGTGATCATTGTAGTCGCATCGCCCATGATCGCGGCCAGCGTTTCGGCATTGTAGTGATCGCCATGCTCATGCGTGATGATGATCATGTCAGGCGCGGGCATGTCCGCATAGATTTCTGGCTCACCAACCGGATCAACATACATCGTGCCCGCTGGTGTTTGCATTACAAATGATGCGTGGCTTTTGGGGGTGATGATGATCTCACCGCTATTGGACGCAAAGCTATCGGCCCCATGACCGCCGGCCGTGGCCTGATATGGCAAGAGCGTGATACCGCCCATCGCGGCGGCGCCTGTAAGAAAGGTACGACGTGTTGTCATTGGTTTTGACCTCTGATGTTTTGATATTACCCAAAGTAGCGCACATCGGTCTGGTGTCCAAATGGTGTTGGCTCTTGACCTGACCCGTGATGGCTGGGCAAACAGTCAAAAGACTTAAGCGAGGCATAGCATGCGACATTCAACCCGAGGCGACGTTGATCCCTTTATCGTCATGGATGTGATGGAAGCCGCGCGCAAAGCCGAAGCCGCAGGGCGTCATATCATCCATATGGAGGTCGGTCAGCCCGGCACCGGCGCGCCAGAGGCTGCAAAGGCCAAGCTGATTGCGGATATGGCCGATCCTTTGGGGTATACAGTCGGTTTGGGTCTGCCAGAGTTGCGCGCGCGCATCGCACAGCACTATGCGGATTGGTACAAGGTTGATATCGATCCTGCCCGTGTTGTGATCACGAGTGGTGCCTCGGGTGCCTTTTTGTTGGCGTTTTCAGCGCTTTTTGACAATGACGCGCGGGTTGGTTTGGGCACGCCCTGCTACCCATCGTATCGCCAGATACTCAAAGCTGTGGGTCTTGCACCCATTGATATTCAAACCACACTTGAACAGCGGTTTCAGCCTGTGCCAGCTGATGTTTCAGCATACAATCTTGATGGATTGATTGTCGCTTCGCCTGCTAATCCAACGGGTACAATGCTTGATGAGGATGCCCTGAGAGCCTTGTCAGAGGCTTGCCAGCGCCAAGGTGCCGCGTTTATCTCGGACGAAATTTACCACGGGATCGATTACGACATTGCACCCGTCACTGCGTTGCAGGTGACCGATGATGTTTATGTCATAAATTCGTTTTCGAAATATTTTTCAATGACGGGGTGGCGTGTCGGCTGGATGATCGTCCCCGAAGATCACGTCCGCCGGGTCGAGCGATTGGCACAGAACATGTTCATTTGTGCACCCCATGCCGCCCAGAAACTGGCCCTATATGCGCTGGATTGCGCGCCAGAGCTTGATCAGAACTGTGCCGTCTATGCTGCCAACCGCGATCTGATGATTGCAGGCCTGAAAGGCGCTGGATTGGCCAAGTTCGCCCCCCCAGATGGGGCATTTTATATCTACGTAGATGTCTCGGATTACACCGACGATGCGCTTGGGTTCGCTGCTGAAATTTTGGAAACTGCAGGGGTTGCGGTCACACCCGGCCTTGATTTTGATGCCGCGCGCGGCCAGCATTGGTTGCGCTTTTCCTATGCGCGAGCCACCAACGATATCGTCGAAGGATTGGCGCGACTTAAGACATTTATGCAAGGTCGCAGCGCATGATCCGTTGGCTGCTTGCATTGATGCTGTTGGCAAACGTGGCTGCAGCGCAAGTCACAATTGACCCTGATCGCGCATCGATAAAGGACGGCTGGTGGACCCTCGAAGTGTCGCTAGGCCTGAGTGATATTACACCCTACCGCGCCTTTACGCTTGATGCGCCGCGCAGGTTGGTTGTGGATTTCGAGGATGTGTCGTTTGCGGGTCTGTCATCGCAGGATATCAGATCAGGTGACCGCGCCACCGCTGTCCGATTTGGCCCGTTGCGTCCGGGCTGGTCACGGATGGTCGTGGATTTGGCGGAACCTTTGATTATCACCGAGGCAGGCATGGCCAAATCCGAAACGGGTGCCAATCTAACCATCATCCTTGAACAAGCCAATGCGGTAGAGTTTGCCGAAAATGCAGGCGCGCCACCTGATCCTGGTTGGGATGCGGCAATGACATTCGATCCTGTCGTCGCAGCGCAGATCGCACAAAGCGGTGATTTCGTTGTTGTGATCGACCCCGGTCATGGCGGCATCGATCCCGGCGCCAATCAAGGCGGCATCAAAGAAGCTGATTTGATGTTGATTATGGCCGAAGAACTCGCCTTGAAGGTCAATGCGACCGAGGGCCTGCGTGCAGTGCTGACCCGCAAGGGGGATACGTTTGTTCCGCTGTCGTCGCGACTGACGATTGCGCGACAGGTGGGGGCTGATTTGTTCATCTCTTTGCACGCCGATGCGCTGGAAGAAGACGAGGCCCAAGGTGCGTCCATTTATACGTTGTCGCGCGATGGTGGTGAGGACGCAGCACGGCGCATCGTTGAACGTCACGAGCGGGGCGACATGCTGGCAGGCGTGGATTTAATCGCAGTCGAAGACCGTGTCGCGACAGCATTGATGGATTTGGCGCGTGCGCAGACAGGCCCCGAAGGGCGTCGCTTTGCCGATGCGCTAGTGGGTGCAATGGGCCGCGAAGGGGTGCGCTTGAACAGCCGCCCGCGCCGTGAAGGGCAGTTTGCCGTGCTCACAGCCGCAGATTTCCCAAGCATTCTGATCGAGGCAGGGTTTTTATCAAATGCGCAGGATCGTGCGATTCTGGCAAGCCCAGAAGGTCGCGCACAGATCGCGCGGGCCATCGTTGAAACCGTGAACATGCTGGCGCAGTGACGCAGGTCAAAACGGGTCAGGCGATTGTGATCGATTTATGCGCGCAGCACCGCTTGGCATCGCATTTGGCCTTTTGACCATTGGGCTGCAGCCGCGTATAGTTGGGTTAAACAATATAGACTGAGTGTGCCCCCCGTGTTTCGTTTTATTCTTTCATTCTTTGGCGGGTTGTTCACCCTGCTTACCCTTGGTTTGGTCATGGGGGCGATTGGCCTTGGTGGCGTGCTGTATTTGTATGGCCGCGATTTGCCCAGTTACGAGACACTGTCGCAGTACACCCCCAAAACGATCAGCCGCATCTATTCTGCCGAAGGGCGGATTATCGATGAATTCGCGGTAGAACGCCGCTTGTTCACACCTGCCGAGGAAATCCCTGACATCGTAAAGCAGGCTTTTATTTCTGCAGAAGATAAGAATTTTTACGAACACCAAGGCTTTGACGCGATGGGTATCGCTTCGGCTGCTTTTGATGCGATAAAATCGCGTGGTGAAAACGTACGTGGCGCATCGACCATCACGCAGCAGGTGATGAAGAATTTTTTGCTTGATGGTTCGGTTTCGGTCGAGCGTAAGATCAAAGAGATTATTTTGGCCGTTCGCATCGAAGGTGCGATGCCCAAAGAGCGTATTCTGGAACTTTACCTGAACGAGATTTTTCTGGGCCAGAACAGCTTTGGTGTGACTGCAGCGTCGCTTACCTATTTCAATAAGCCGCTGACCGAACTGACGGCAGGCGAGGCGGCGTACCTTGCGTCGTTACCTAAATCACCCAGCAACCGCCATCCGGTGCGCGACCGCGAAATAGCAGTGTTTTGGCGCAATAACACCCTGCGCGAGATGTTCGAGAACGGCTATATCGATCAGCAGACATATGACAGAGACCGCAATTCGCCGCTTTTGTCGGTGCAAGGCGGCGACTATCAAGACTTCCGCGACAGCCTGCCGGATCGTGATTACTTCACTGACGAAATTCGCCGCCAGCTAAGCCAGAACTTTGGCGAGGAAGAGTTCTTTTCGGGTGGTCTTTCGATCCGTGCGACCGTTGACCCTGAGCTGCAAGTGACTGCAGCGCATGCTTTGCAGCAAGCGTTAGAGCGGTATGACCGCGAGGCGGGCGTCTGGCGCGGCACGGGCGAGGTGATCCCAGCAGAGGTATTGGCTGGCGAAGACTTGTGGCGTGCTGCTTTGGCGGGTGTGAATGTGCCGCGTGACGTAACTCTGGAAGGCACATGGTATCCAGCCGTGATCTTGGATGTTGCCGAAAACACCCTGACGATTGGCGTCGAAGACGTGATCGCAGACGAAAGCGAACCCTTCGTGGTTCCGCGCGAAGACATTCGCTGGCTGGTTGGTGATTTCTTTGACAACTTCACGGCCGGTGATGTGGTTCACGTGCGCCGCCTGACAAACGACGACGGTGATTTCGTGCGCTGGTCTTTGCGCCAAGTGCCCGAAGTGCAGGGCGGCTTTATGGCGATGGACGTCAACACCGGCCGTGTGATCGCAATGCAAGGTGGCTTTAGCTATCAGCATTCGGTCTTTAACCGTGCCACGCAAGCGCAGCGCCAACCGGGGTCTTCGTTTAAGCCTTTCGTCTACGCGGCCGCGCTTGATAGCGGGTATTCGCCTGCGACGATCATTGTCGATGCGCCGATCACGATTAACACACCAGCAGGCATTTGGCGTCCGCGCAACTACACAAACCAGTTTTACGGCCCAACGCCGATGCGTACGGGCATCGAACAGTCGCGGAACTTGATGACAATCCGTCTGGCCCAAGAGATCGGAATTGGAACGGTTGCGCGCTATGCGGAACGCTTTGGTGTCTATGATCGGATGAACCCTGTGTTGTCGGCCTCGCTGGGATCTAATGAGACGACATTGTTCAAGATGGTCGCGGCTTATGCCATGTTCGCCAATGGTGGTGAGCGTGTTGAACCGACGTTGGTTGATCGCGTCCAAGACCGCTATGGCAACACCGTTTACCGCCACGATCAGCGCACTTGCCTTGATTGCGATCAAGCAAACCTGCCTGCTGGTGAAGCCCCACAGATTCAATCCAACCGCGACCGCGTGATGAATGAAATTACGGCCTATCAGCTGACCTCTATGCTGCGGGGCGTTGTGGAACGTGGCACGGCGAGCAGAACAGTGAACTTACCAGTGCCGATTGCAGGCAAGACCGGTACGACGAATGACGCCAAAGACGTATGGTTTATCGGCTTTTCATCCAATATCGTCGCTGGCTGCTATATGGGCTACGACAATCCACGCTCGCTTGGGCGCGGCGCGTCGGGTGGTGGCTTTTGTGGGCCAGTGTTCACCCGCTTCATGACCGAAGCGATTGAAAAGTACGGATCTGGCCAGTTTCGTACACCTGCAGGATGCCAGTTCATCAATATCGACCGTTTCACTGGTGGCCGTTTGCCCGAGGGTGCATCGGGCGAAAACGTCGTGCGCGAGTGTTTCCGTTCTGGCGAGGAGCCAATATTCGGGATCATGTTTGATGGCGGCTTTGCGATGTCCGCTGATTTGCCGCTGTTCGACAACGTGCCGTCGCAACAACGTCAGGTCACAACATCCACAGGTGAAAGTGCGACCGTTGGTGAACGTGCGACATTCGGGACGCTGTCGTCAGGTGGGCTTTACTGACCATCCGCTTGTCGCGGGGTGATACCCGCTGTAAGACCAACCAACACGATATTTACGCTTTGACCAAAGGTGCCCCATGCGCGCGGAAATCCAAAACACGATTGAGGCGATTGATAAATCGTTGGC